>Ga0180215_1002852_pt1 | contig 16839 bp, 15 predicted proteins | sample eDN3rd37CBELigBY_FD_128871 | JGI IMG/M metagenome (GOLD analysis project Ga0180215, IMG submission 128871) | Enriched backyard soil microbial communities from Emeryville, California, USA - eDNA 3rd pass 37_C BE-Lig BY (version 2) (version 2) | ecosystem: Environmental > Terrestrial > Soil >...
ACTTCGAGACGGCAGAACCCATCGTCAGGGCAGCACTCTCTAGGCTCTGAGGCTGACACTGCGGCGCCGTCACCGGCTGCTAACCTAGTCACGCACTCCTGGCCCCCATAGCTCAGGGGATAGAGCGTCTGCCTCCGGAGCAGAAGGCCGCAGGTTCAAATCCTGCTGGGGGCACCGTTGTCACGTGACCGGCTAGTTCGGACTTCTGCCACCTAGTTCGGACACTTCGCAGTCCCTCCCGGCCTGGACCGATCGAGCGGTGAAGGTCCACTGGTCGATGCAGCACGGCCAGGTGAAGACCGCGTTGGTCTGGGCATCCGCAGTCAAACGCCGCAATTGACAAACGAGAAAGGTGCCCTGGTTATCTGGTGCAGAGACGACCTAATGAGCGGTCAGGGCTTTTCCGGTGCGATGCTGATTGGCATCATGGTTTTGCGGAGCACCGAGCAGGGTAGGAGGCAGAAGTGCGTTATAGAGTCTCGGTCACGCTGATGGCGGTGTCTTTCGTTTTTCTGCTCTTCTCCGTGGTTGCTCAGGTGTGGCTTCTTCCTGCCGGTGTCGCTCGCGTGGTTGCAGTGTTCCCGGAAGTTCAGCCGCTCACGGTTCCATCGGTCATTTGGGGTGTCATCGCAATCGTCTGTTTGCAAGTGGCGGCGATCATCGGGGTGAGGGTTGCTGTCCTCGCTCGGAAGCACCGGCTCAACGAATCGGCCTACGGATGGTTACGGGCAATTGTCGGCTGTCTGCTTGCATTCCTGGTGCTAGTTGTCTTCGCCATCATCGCGCTCAATGCGTTGGAGTATTCGACGCCCGGCTTGATGTTCGGACTCATCGGTGCGGGGCTGCTGGCTCTGATCGCAGCGGGTTTTCTGGTTCTTTTCCTTGGGGCCAGGTCAGTCGTACGGGCTTCGCACAGTTGATCTGGTCCCTTCTCGGTAGTGCTGCCATGTTTGATTGGCTGGATACTTGGGCCGAGGGCGATCTTCCATGCAGCCGTTTTGGTACCTGGTCCTCGACAATGGTCGGCTTTCGGCGGATCCGGCCAGCGTCGATCGAGGGACGAGTGGAACGGCGTCGCTGACCTCTCGGCGGAGTAGACCGCGCCGATAACACCTGTTACGTCCGCCCGGGCGGACATCCCGCGGAGACCCGCCGACTCCAGGCGACGCCAGTCAGACGCGGATCGTGCAAGCTATTGCGTTCGGCGGTGCATATTCGGACTCCGGAACAAAACCGCGAATAACGAGCAAGCACCACGTTGACCCACGCCACGCGAATGGCAATTCTTCAGTTTACGAAGCAGCTAAAAGTTTCTGCGCGTGCGACGGAAACCGAGGATTCGCAGGCGAACCGAACGGATGGAACGGACGAAGGTCAGGAGCGACCTATCGGCGGAGCCGCCCTGTCAACGATCCCGCGAAGCACTTTGAGCGCGTCCCGTGCCCGCTCGGGTGTGAAATCGAAAGTGTCACATATGGCTTGATAGATGTGCGAGGACCGCTCGCGGAGAGCCTCCCCCTCAGCCCCCAGCGTCACAATCACGGTTCGCTCGTCCTGTGGGCTTCGATCCCGGCCAACCAACCCGCGCAGTTCCATCCGTTTGAGCAGCGGAGTCATTGTGCCGTAGTCCGATTGCAGGTACTGGATTAGGTCGCCGACGCTGAGGTCGCCGTATTCCCAGAGGGTCGCCAGCACCAGGTATTGCGGGTAGGTAACGCCCAGAGGCTCCAGCAGCGGACGGTACGCGGCTGTGACGGCTCGCGCTGCGGCATGCACGTTAAAGCAGACCATGTCGGGTAGACGCACTCCGACCGCCATTTCAGAGTTGATCTCTTGGTTCATGACCAAAGTCTAGCAATCTATTTACATTTTCCCTATTGACTCGTGTACTAGGCAATGGTGTACTAGCTATCACATCGAAGATATTCCCCCTCTGGGAAGCCACCACGAACGAACAACGCCCGCGAGGCTCCCCTCTCACACCGAGAAGGAAAACCCTCCATGTCCATCCAACAAGCCTTGGCGCTAGACGCCTCGGCCACAGACACTGAACATGCCGTCGCCACTTTTGCCTCTGTGCGGCCCCGGCTTTTCGGCATCGCCTATCGAATGCTTGGGAGCGCCGCGGACGCCGAAGACATCGTGCAGGACGTCTGGCTTCGCTGGCAGAACGCCGACCGAGCCGCCGTTGACAACCCAGCTGCATTCCTGGCCACTGCAACAACACGGCTGTGTATTAACGCCGCCCAATCGGCGCGGGCCCGCAGGGAGACCTATGTGGGCCCCTGGCTCCCCGAACCGGTAGACACCGCAGCCGACCCGTCTTTCACGGTCGAACGCAGCGAGGCCATCGAGCTTGCCGTGCTCCTGTTGCTCGAAAGGCTAAGTCCGCCGGAGCGTGCCGCTTACGTTCTTCGTGAGGCATTCGGCTACCCCTATCGGCAGATCGCCGAGATCATCCAAACCACCGAAGTGGCAACCCGGCAGCTGGTCAGTAGGGCACGGCGACACCTGGCGGCCGAACGCAAGGCTCCGGTTCCGGCACCGCAGCATCGAGAGCTCCTGAGCGCCTTCCTCACGGCAGCCAAGACAGGTGATTTGGAGGCATTGGAAGAGTTGTTCGCGACGGAGATCGTCAGCTACTCAGACGGCGGGGGCGTTGTCCGCGCCTCACGGATCCCGGTCCGCGGGCGGAACCGCGTCGCACGGTTCGTCAGAGCGTTCGCGAACCGGTTCTGGGTCGGCGTCGACGTCGCCTGGCTGGAAGCCAATGGACGGGACTCCGTCATCCTCTCCCGCGAGGGAACAGTATTCGCCTTCGTCACCGTCACAGCATCTGTCGAAGGAATCGACCAGCTGCTCTGGGTAATGAACCCCGCCAAGCTGGAACAGGTGGCGCACGCGGGAGCCTGACTCCCCCTGTGTCACAAAATTGGCCGCCGCCTTGTCATTAGTAATAAGGCCGACTGGGGCCAGACCGCTCCCAATCAGCGATGTCGGCCCAGGACAGGAGCGATCGTGCCAAGAATTGTTATCGTGGGCGGCGGCTACGCCGGCTTCTACGCCGCTTGGAAGCTAGAGAAAAAATTGGGCCGCGGTGAGGCAGACCTGACGATTATCGACCCACGCCCCTACATGACCTACCAGCCGTTCCTGCCGGAAGTGGTCGCTGGCTCAATTGAGGCACGACACTCCGCCATCGCGCTGCGCAGCCACCTCCGACGGACACGGATCATCGCAGGCCGGGCAACCATGATCGACCATGCCAACAAGACCATCTCCGTTCAGCCCGCAGCTGGCCCGCGGTTGGAGGTGAACTACGACATCATCGTTGTCACCGCCGGTGCCGTCACCCGCACTCTGCCCATCCCCGGAATCGCAGAACATGCCATCGGCATGAAGCATGTCGAAGAAGCCGTTGCCATTCGTGATCGCCTCCTCACCTCCTTTGACAAGGCATCGTTGCTGCCTCCAGGCCCTGAGCGCGCCTGCCTGCTCACCGTCACATTCGTCGGCGGCGGCTTCTCTGGAGTCGAGGGATTCGCCGAATTGCTCTCCATGGCCCGCGCTTTGCTCAAGTCGTACCCTGAGCTTTCATTCAGTGACCTCACCTTCCACCTGGTGGAAGCAAACCTTCGGATTCTCCCAGAGGTCACCGACCGACCGGGTGAGTGGGTCGTCAACTCACTGCGCAAGCGAGGTGCACACGTCCACCTTGGCTCCCGGGTTGTGTCCGCAGAAGGCGGCAACGTCGTCCTGTCGACCGGTGAGACATTCGCCTCCGACTTAATCGTCTGGACGGCCGGTAACGGTGCCAACCCGACCATCGCAAAGCACACAGACCTGCCCGTGGACGCGCGCGGCCTCATCAAGGTCCGCGCAGACCTGCGAGTCGGGACGAACACCACGCTGGTGCCGGACGCCTGGGCGGCCGGCGACAACGCAGCCGTACCCGACCTCGCATCGAAAACTCCGGATGCGCGGACTGTGCCAAACGCGCAGCATGCGGTGCGGCAGGGAAAACGCTTGGCCGCCAATATCGTCGCGTCGCTGAGGGGTGAGGGCCTAAGGGATTACATCCATCACAGTCTGGGTGTCGTAGCAACGCTCGGACTAGGGCGTGGGATCTTCCAGTATCGCGGAATCGTCATCACTGGGCTCCCGGCCTGGCTGATGCACCGTGGTTACCACGTACTGGCCATTCCGACGTGGGAACGCAAAGTGCGCGTTCTCGCCGTGTGGTTCAGCGCGATACTCGGTGGCCGAGACGTGGTCTCGCTGGCAGCCGTCCAAACACCACGGGCAGCGTTCGTAGCGGCCGGTGATCCTCATGCCGGTGAATAGACGGACACGACAGCCGTCGGTGACTGACAGACTTGCTGCACACCTGGCCCGACCCAATCGAGGGAATGAGGGTGAAGCTTCGGTCCTGGAAGAGCTGCGTCGTCGAGTGGTCCCGAATCATTGGTCGAACTTGTTCGGAGTCGTCAGCGTGTCGTGCATCGCCGTGTTATTCCTGACCGGCATCTATTTGATGTTCTTCTACACGCCATCCAGCGCGATCGTCCAGCACAACGGCGCCTACATGCCCCTGCGAGGCGTAGAAATGTCCCAAGCTCTCGACTCCACCCTCCGCATTACCTTTGACCTTCGGGCCGGGCTTCTGATGCGTCAGGCCCACCATTGGGCGGGGCTATTGCTTCCGGCGTCCATCATCATGCAACTGATAACCACTTTCTTCACGGGCGGGTTCCGACGTCCGCGTCGAGCGAGCTGGGTCCTGTTGTTCTCTATCTTCATCGTCGCCCTTCTCGGCGGCTGGAGCGGGTATGCCCTTCCTGACGACTTGCTGTCCGGAACCGGGCTCCGCATCACCGAAGGAATCGCACTCGCCATTCCCTTCGTGGGGTCCCAGCTCGCCAACCTCCTTTTCGGAGGACAGTACCCAGGCGAGATCCTTGCTCACCTCTACCCCATCCATGTCGCCGTAGCCCCTGCACTACTCCTCCTGCTGCTGCCAATCCGCGGATGGCTCTCCCTTTCCCGTCGGTCACCCCAGTTCGCCGGTGCTGGAAGAGCCGAAGACAATGTCGTTGGAATCCCGCTGCTTCCGAACGCCGCCGTGCGTGCAGTTGGACTCTTCACCCTCGTCGGAGCCGTCATCCTCCTCATCGCGGCCACCGTCACAGTGAACCCGATTTGGCTCTATGGCCCCACCGCACCCGGCAACGCATCGGCAGGTAGCCAACCCGACTGGTACACCGGGTTTCTCGATGGCGCGTTGCGCCTAGTACCTCCCGGCTGGGAGGTCGAATGGTTGGGTCGCACCTGGACGCTGGCGATCCTTTTGCCCCTCGTCGTCGTGGGCACCTTCCTCACACTTGTCGCGACCTACCCGTTCGTCGAAGAGTGGATCACCGACGATCGTCGCGAGCATCACATCCTGGACCGACCCAGGAACACCCCTACACGAACCGCAATCGGGGTAATCGCCCTCACCTTCTATGGGGTGCTTTGGGGAACGGGCAGCGCGGACATCATCGCCACGCAGTTTCATCTACCGCTGGAACTGCTAGTCACCTTCTTCCAGCTGGCCCTCTTAATCGTCCCGCCTCTCTCCTTCGTGCTCACTCGACGTGTGTGCCTCGCTCTACGTAGGCGAGACGCGGAAGTCGTCCTTCACGGGTACGAAACCGGAAGGATCGTGCGGCTCCCCGGGGGCGCGTACGTCGAGGTGCGTGCACCGTTGGACGCCTACGAAAGATGGCGCCTGCTCGACGTCCCGGATTGCGCGGTGCTCGAACTGCCGCGAGGCGAAGTCGGCAGAGCAACAATTGCCCGGCGGATCCGCTCGCAGCTTTCCCAGTTGTTCTTCGAGGACCGCATCAGTCCTGTCACTCTCGCCGAACTGCACGAATCGAGCAACGAAAGCGCCGCCAGCCAGCACGCATCGTCCACCTGGCCAATGCAACTTCAGAATGAAACACGCCGATGACCTCGGAACGACAACTGTCGACATCAGTCCCTATCGTCGGCGCGGGAGGATCCAGGCTCCGGGCAGCAGTCGAGCTGGCAGAACTGGGAATCGACGTACTCGTCGCGGCAAACGGCCCAAAGACGACGCGCACACCTCGCTGGCTGCCGGGGAAATTAGTGCGGCACTCGGCACGATAGCCGTGTTGGCCGGCGCCCGCCTCCGCGACCCCGAACTCGTACAATTCCACCCCTCAGGGATCCTGGAACCCGCGAAACGCGGCAGGAACACTCGTTTCCGAAGCCGCGCGCGGTGAAGGCGGCATCCTGGTGAATCGATTGGGAGAGCGCTTCATGACGAAGTACGACCCAGAGCGGATGGAACTATCGACCCGGGATCGCGTCGCCCTCGCCTCCGACACGGAGATCATGGAAGGCCGCGGAACGGCCAACGGAGGAGTCTGGCTCGACGTCTCGGACCTGCCCAGGGAGACGATCATGAAGCGGCTACCGCGTGTCTACAACACGCTGATCGAGTTGCAGATGGTCGACATCACGACCTCCCCGATTGAGGTTGCGCCGACGGCGCACTACTCCATGGGTGGTGTCTGGGTTCGCCCAGAGGACCACAGCACCGATGTTCCCGGCCTCTACGCGGTCGGTGAAGCTTCCAGCGGCTTGCACGGGGCGAACCGGCTCGGCGGGAGCTTCCCTCATCGAATTGCTGGTCGTCGGACGGATTGTGGGCAGGGCAGCCGCAGAATACTCCGCGACGCTGGGTGTCCAGAGTCGATCCACCGCGGTCGTCAACGAGGCCAGACTGGAAGTCGACGACCTACTCGCCGCCGACGGGGCGGAAAACGTGCGAGTGCTGCAGCGTGCCATCCGAAACATCATGACGGAACGGGCTGGCGTCGTACGTACCGAGGAGGGACTGTCACGCGGGTCAATCTGGTGTGGTCCCCCAGCCGCGGCATTGAGCGGGAGCCAATTCCACCGGTCCCGGACTACATGGAGTCCCTCATGCGCGGCGTAGTCACCAGCGCAGAGTAGCTCGTCGAGTAACTCTCTCCCGTCAGCGGCGAGAACTCGGCCGCGCTGTCACAACCAGGCAACCCGCCCGGTCATTACTAAGTAGGTCCGGTTACCCCCTCCATCACCTTTGGGGTCTATTGCCGCGCCGCCACCATCCATCCAACAAAACGAAAGGAAAACCAATGAACCAACATGTGCTCGAACCCTCCGCCCAGAGAGTCGCCGAAGCGAGCTCCCGGCCTCCGTTCCTCTACGAACTTGGGACCGAAGGTGCCCGCAAAGCCCTCGACGACATCCAGGCAGCCCCAATTGTGTCGCACGACGTCGCCGACAAGTGGATCACCGTCAGCAGCGATGTCGGCGACGTCCGCGTTCGCATCGTAAAGCCAACCGGGTCAACGGGGCTGCTCCCGGTAATCCTGTACGTGCACGGTGGCGGGTGGGTCCTCGGCAATGCCGGCACCCATGACCGACTCATCCGCGAACTGGCCACCGGTGTCGGTGCCGCGGTGGTCTTCGTCGAATACGACCGCTCCCCCGAGGCCCACTACCCGGTAGCAATCGAGCAGGCCTATGCCACCGCCCAATGGGTAACAGCCCACGGTCTGACGGAGGGGCTCGACCCCAAGCGCATGGCGGTGGCCGGCGACTCAGTGGGAGGCAACATGACCGCGGCGCTCGCCATCCTGGCCAAGCAACGCGGGGACGTCACGTTCGTGCACCAGTCCATGTATTACCCAGTCACGGATGCCGCCCAAGACACGGACTCCTACCGGGAGTTCGCGGACGGCCCCTTCCTGACGGCGAAAGGAATGGCCTGGTTCTGGGACGCATATCTTCCCGAACTGGACAAGCGGGATGAGATCACCGCCTCACCCCTGCGGGCCAGCATCGAAGACCTCACCGGTCTGCCGGAGGCCTTCCTCATCGTCGACGAGAACGACGTGCTTCGGGACGAGGGCGAGGCATACGCCCGCAAGCTGACCCAGGCCGGCGTCCGAACAACCAGCGTTCGCTACAACGGCATCATCCACGACTTCATGATGCTGAACCCCGTCCGCGAATCCGCGGCGTCTACTGCCGCAATCGAACAAGCCATCCACGTACTTCGCAAAGCACTTACGGCGAAGTAGACAACCACCCACAAGAGCACCACCCACAAGAGAGAAGACACGAAATGAACACCACAAACCCCACCGTCGTGCTGGTCCACGGCGCCTTCGCCGAATCATCGAGTTGGAATGAGGTCATTGAGCAGCTCCGGCACAAGTCGATCCCAGCGGTCGCCGCAGCGAACCCACTCCGCAGCTTGGGTGGCGACGCCGCTTACGTAAGGGACGTCATCGCGTCAGTCGAGGGCCCCGTCGTGTTGGTTGCACACTCCTACGGCGGCCTCGTCGCCACTGAGGCAGCTGCTCAGAACCCCTCCGTGGTGGCACTGGTCTATGTCGCAGCCTTCGCCGGCGACACGGGAGAGAACGCGTTCGAACTATCAGCCAAATTCCCCGGCAGTACCCTCGGAGAAGCGTTGAAGGTGTACCCGGTTTCGTCCGGCGGCAACGAGTTCGCGATCCGAGAAGACGTGTTCCACCAGCAGTTCTCTGCGGACGTGTCGAGCGCACAGGCTGCGCTGATGTTCGCCACCCAGCGCCCCGTGACCCAGACCGCCCTGACTGACGCGGTCGCCACCTATTCGCCCGCGTGGAAGGACACGCCCTCCTGGTTCGTCTTCGGGGATCAGGATCTCAATATCCCTGTGGAGCTCCACCGTTTCATGGCCGAGCGTGCCGGCTCTCGAGGCACAGTCGAGATCACCGGGGCCGCCCACGCGCTGAGCGTGTCGCAGCCCGCAGCTGTCGTCGCATCGATCCTCGCCGCCATCGAAGGCGTCTCCAGCAACTGAAACCCGGTGGGGTTCCTGCTCCTGTCGGGAACCCCACCCGCCGGATAGACGACGAGAAACTCACATGGACAGCACGCGTGCCCGCCTTGAAGTGCTCACGCAGTCTTGGAAGTCTCGGAGCTGCTCGGGTGGCCTTCCGTTCCAAGGCTCACGGGCAACCGTCACAGACGAGGTTGCTGTTCTGTCTTAGCTCGTGACTCCACTTCGGAGCTCCGCATTCAGTGAAAGGTCCACAATGTCCAAAATCGTCATCATCGGGGGAACCGGCCTCATCGGCTCCAAGGTCGTCACTCGGCTCGGAGAACACGGCCATCAGGCCATTGCCGCCTCGCCGGCGTCAGGCGTTGACACCATAAGCGGCGACGGATTGGCTCAGGTGCTTGAAGGCGCGGACGTGGTAGTAGACGTCTCGAACTCCCCATCACTCGAAGACCAGGCCGCTCTTGATTTCTTCACCAGGTCGACGACCAACCTGCTGGCGGCCGAGAGATCCGCAGGGGTCCGGCACCATGTCGCACTCTCAGTGGTCGGCACGGACCGGTTGCAAGAGAGCGGATACTTCCGCGCCAAGCTCGCTCAGGAGTTACTCATCGGCGAGAGCGACATTCCCTACTCCATCGTTCACGCCACACAGTTCTACGAGTTTGCCAAGACGATCGCTGACGTGGCCACCACTGGCGACAACGTGCACCTCTCGCCTGCACTGGTCCGCCCGATGGCTGCTGACGATGTCGCCAGCGCCGTGGGTCGCACTGCCGCGGGCGAGCCCGTGAATGGCGTCCGCGAAGTAGCCGGCCCCGAAGAGTTTGGGCTCGACGAACTCATCCGCACGGCCTTCCGTGCGTGGGGTATCTCTCGGGAGATCGTCGCAGACCCGACCGCCCGCTATTTCGGCGCCCTTCTGGAGGCGAGAACCCTCCTTCCGGGCGACGGCGCAATCATCTTCGACACCCGCTTCGACGACTGGCTGGCCCGCGCCGCCACGCCATCCTCCACCCAGCGGAGCGCATAGAACCAACTAGGGGTGATCCGGTCAAGCCGCGAGGTAAGAGCGGAATCACTGGGTTTCAGACGGCCTCCTGGCACGCGTCAAGCAGAACGCGGCTGGTCCTAACCGCCACCGATCGCCCCTCCTCACAGAAAGGCAAGGACAATGGATTCCTCCGCCACCTGGTCCCCAGCCAGGCATGAATTCGAGTATCCCGACATCGCCGGTTACCCCGACGGCACTGGCACACTCGACCAAGGAACCGCGCATCGCGACAGAGCCGACACTGTCATCATTGCCGAACTCGAAGCCTTCCTGCACGGTGACGAACGCACATCATGAATACAGCCGGATGGTGTCCCGAACCGTCCAAATCGAGGGCCCGTTAATCGAACTCTGATTGTCGGATCCCCAAACTTCGCAAGACTCAGTGGACGTCACCCTTCACCAGGGCTTTCGCACCTCAGACCGCCAATCGTTCACTGAGTCTGCGGGACGAGGAAGAAATCTTCCGCACCCCAGTTCCGTCTGGGCCCATTCGGGGGTACGCCATGTATGGCGACAGGCTCCCGCCTGTCCCGCATGCGTCTCGCTGGGGGGAATCACGAATGCCTTGCGGCGGGACACTCATCTGGAGGTGTAACCGTGTTAAAGCCCCATCGGCGCGCAATCGGTATTTCACTGGGTTGCGCACTGACACTCACCTTGATCGCCACCGCGACAGTCCCAGCTGCTGCAGACGACCATGAGAATCTCCCCGGCGAGCCAGGCATCACGCTGCCGATCAACGACAGCGAAGCCGGCGGCACGTACGATCAGGACTTCGTGCGCGCATACGCCGGAGTGACGCCAGACGGCACGCCCGTCTACATCTACGTTCCGGAGGGAACACCGCTCGACGGGTCAGAGCCGACCGGAGTCGACAGTCTCGACCCGGCATTCGACCACAACCCCGACGACGATTTCGTCCCGTGTGCAGACAGGTCAGCATCCGACTTTGTTCTCACCCAGGCCCAGATCGACTACATGGGTGACCAGCTCTCGAACCAGATCGTCGCCGTCGACGAGGAGCACTTCGGCCCCATGGACGCGGCCGACCCAGACGAGCCGGCCAGTGACTCGCTGGTGATGGTGGTCTACAACGTGCAGGATGCGAATTACTACGACTGCGCCGAAGGCACCTACACCGCCGGGTACTTCGCTCCGGACTTCATCGACTCGGCCGGTATGAACGTGATCGTCGTCGACGCGTACGACTGGGCGAACCGGGTGGGGCCGAACGACTCGGAGTGGCGTGACGACGACCCCGAGAACGACGCACCGACCCTCTACGAGGGTGTGATCGCGCACGAGCTGGAGCACCTGCTGCACAACTACAGCGACCCGGGCGAGCTGTCGTGGGTGGATGAAGGGCTGGCCGACTTCGCCGTGTTCCTCAACGGCTACGACGTCGGTGGCTCGCACCTGACCTACCACCAGGTGTTCTACGCCGAAACATCGCTGACCCGCTGGGGCGGCGGCCTCGAGAACTACGGCGCCGCCTACACCTTCTTCCAGTATGTCTGGGAGCAGGCCGGCGGCAACGGCGACGGAACGTACACCCCTGACCTGCAGTACGACGGAGCTGGCGGTGACCTGCTGATCAAGCGGATCTTCGAGAACCCGGCAGACGGCATGGAAGGTGTGCAGGCAGCCATCGACGCGTTCAACGCCGAGACCGGATCCGACCTGCGGTCAGCGGAGGACCTGTTCCAGGACTGGGCTGTCGCGGTGTACCTCGACGATGAGGACTCCGACCTCTGGGACATCAAGGCCGTAGACTTCGGCGACCCGGCGTTCACCGACTGGACGATCGACATCGCCGACGACCAGTTCTGGGGCAACCGCGGCAACAACCAGGGCGCGCAGCCGTCACCGAAGTGGAACAAGCGCACCAACGGACAGTCGCCGACCGCCCTGCCGTACGGGCTGCAGGTCGAGCGCTTCCGCAACCCTGGCCCGACCGTGAGGGTCTCGCTCGACGGTGACGACACCACCCGCGTGGCCCCGCACAGCGAGCCAACGCATTGGTACGCCGGCTACGAAAGCCAGTCAGACAACATCCTCGACGTGGATGTTTCGGGCACGGCGACCTCGCTCGACTTCTGGACCTGGCACTTCATTGAAGAGGGCTGGGACTACGGATTCGTCGAGGCGCTCGTCGGCGGTGAGTGGGTGACAGTGCCATTGGTTGACGATGCCGGCACCACGGTGACCAGCAACGATGACCCGCACGGCAACAACACTGAGGGCAACGGGCTGACCGGCACCTCTGGTGGCGCTTACTTCGTGGACGACCCTGAGTACGTGCACTACACGGCGCAGCTGCCGGATGGCGCGACGGATGTTCGCTTCCGCTACTCAACCGACGCGGCGTACCTCGACACCGGCTGGTTCGTCGACGATGTCATGGTCAACGGCGCCGCTACGACGGTGACCTCTGCCGAGGGTGAGTGGTTTGAGACGACCGGTCTCCAGGACAACAACTGGACGCTCCAGGTGGTCGCGAGCTGTGACCTCACTCCTGGCATCGATTCCCCGTTCGAGATCACGGATGACGCGGGCAACTTCGTCTACCGCCTTGAGGGCGATTCGATCAGCCAGTCGGGCCTCAACACCAAGTGCGCAAATGGACCGAACCGCGACTTCGCGACCCTCGTGTCCAACATGCCCACTGGTGACCTGATGTTCCTCGACGCGGATTACGTGCTCACCGTGAAGAACACTGGGAACGGCAAGAAGTAACCGCACGCCGGGTGGGGCTCCTCCCTCCGGGAGGGGCCCCATTTTCTTGTGCCCTACGCAGCCCGCTCGAGGGTGATTGGTCCGGTCGTCGGAGCCACCGGGTCTGCTGTCTTCTCGGAGCGCACGAGTGCGATGCCCGCCAGGATCAGCCCACCGCCGATGAGCTGCGGAAGGCCCAGTTGCTCACCCAGCAGAAGCCATGCGTAGACAGTTGCCGCGACCACTTCGAGCAGGCCGGCGAAGGATGCCAGCCTCGCGCCGAGCAGTTGGCTCGCCTTGATGCTGAACGAGTAAGAGACCCCGGTCGCCACGACCGCGACGATGAGCATCGGCACCCACCACGGTGCCGTTCCGTCGAAGAGGTTCACAGTGCCGAACGTCGCCGTGAGCGGCATCGCGCCCGTGAGTCCGACGAGTCCCAGGACCGCCCCGCCGAGCAGGAGGCTCACGGATGCGATCGCGATAGTGGGCAGCTCCGGGTCGACCTTGGCTGCCACCACGAAGTAGACGGCGCAACCCACCGCGGCGGCTGCAGCCCACATGAGGCCGAGTGCGTCGAGCTGAGCACCACCGCTCGGAGACACCACCAGGAACAGGCCGACGAGTGCGAAGACCGAACCGAAGATCACCACGGCGCCCGGCGCCTTGCGGCTGCGAGCCCAGACGAAGGCAACCAGAAGGAGCGGCGCCATGAACTCGATGAGGATGCCTGTGCCGACGGGGATGGTCTGGATCGCCGCGAAGTACGCCAGCTGGGTGGCCGCAACACCGATCAGGCCGATGATCAGAATGTGGTTGCGCGAGCGCCACAGTTGGCGCCAGCGCCCCCGAAGCGCGATGACGCCCATGGGCGCGAGCACCAGGCCACCCACGAGCGCGCGTGTCGTCACGGCTGCAGCCGGACTCCACCCCGCCTCGAGCAGTGGCTTGACGAAGGGGCCGGACATCCCGAAGGCGAGTGCGGCGGCCACGGCGATCGCCAGGCCTCTGAAGGTGGATGAACGGTGCATGGGCGGCCTTTGCGGCGATGTTGACGGATGAAGTATCCCCACGCTAATCTCAGGATCCGTAAGGAGTCAAGTTGCTATTTGCCCCTGACACACGAGATTCACTCGTCTTCGCTGTTCGGCTGTCGAACACGCGCGCCGAGGCGTCGCCCAGCGGCACAGAAGAACTCCAGACCCCGACCCAATTGACCGCCCTGCTCGAAAGCGAGGGGTACTCCGGGCGGTTCGACCGCGACGCTGCAGAGCTGGCCGAGGTGATCGAGACCCGCACCCTGCTCACCGAGCTCTGGGGACTCAGCCGAGACGAGGCCGTTCCGGTCGTGAACCGCATGCTGCGCGAGGCATCCGCCCTCCCCCACCTGAGCCGCCACGACGGCCGGGACTGGCACCTGCACGCTACGGACGCCTCCGCACCGCTCGCCGAACGCATCCGGGTGGAGGTCGCACTCGCCCTGATCGACGTCATCAGGTCGAACGAGTGGGACCGACTCCACAGCTGCGCCGCCGGCGACTGCACGGGCATCTTCGTCGACCTTTCACGCAACGGGTCGAAGCAGTACTGCAGCGTTCGCTGCGGCAACCGGATGCACACGGCTGAGCACCGCGCACGGGTCGCGGCGAGCGAGCAGGGCGACTAACCGCCCAAGCCACCACCGATGTAGCCCCCGCGAAGACGACGGATGCCGTCAGAGGCGGCCTTGCGCGCGGCCTCCGGCGTTCCGCCGATAACCTCGGCCACCTCGGCGAACGGCAGCCCCACCAGGTAGTGGTACGCGACGGCCTGCCGCTGCTTGTCGGGGAGCGCGGAGACCAGGTCCCAGAGGTCGCGGTCGCGCGCATCCGGAATGCCAGACACCGAACTGCGCTCGGGCACCTCCGCCACGGGGAGCGCGTGACGCTGACGCGAGCGGATGATGTCGATCGCCTTGCGGTGGGCGATGGTCACGAGCCAGGCCTCCACGTTCGCGTCTGCCGGCAATTGGGGGTAGGCGCGCATGGCAGAGATGAATGTCTCCGACCAGGCGTCGTCAGCATCGTGGAAACCCACGACAACCCGGCACACCCGCAGAACGGTGTCGCCATGCTCGGCCACGACCGCCTCGAACGGTTTCTTGATCTGCACCATCCCCCTAGAGACGTGTCGGCCGGGCGAAATGTGAGGTTCGCCGCGTCAGTCCGCGCTGCCGGAGTGGGAGTCGAGGAACGCGTAGAGCTCGTTGTCGTCGACCCCGGGGAAGGTTCCCTGAGGCAGCGGAGAAAGGATGTGGGCGTGCAGCTTGGCGCTCGCCCAGGCCCGGTGCCGCCATCGGTCGGTGAGCTCACTGGCGGGGCGGCGGCAGCAGTTCGCGTCAGGGCACGTGGACTTCTGCCGGTTCTTGGTGTCCCTGCCCCTGAACCATTTCGCATCCGCGAACGGAACACCGAACGTGATCGAGAACTCCTCCGACGACGCGGTGCCGGTCTGCGTCGAGCACCAGTAGGTTCCCGTCGGGGTATCCGTGTACTGGTAGAACTCGGTGGTGCGGTTGGTGCGCAGGAACGCAGTGCGCGCGCTCCACTGTCGACACACCGGCTGGCCCTCCGTCGACCCGGTGATGTCGGTCGGCAGCCGCAGGCCGTCATTCTCGTAGCCCTTGTAGAGCGCACCGTCGTCGCCGACCCGAAGGAAGTGCACGGTCATGTCAAGGTGACTGGTGGCCAGGTTGGTGAACCGGAGTGCCGCCGCCTCGTGGGTCACGCCGAACGCATCCCGAAAATCCTCGACCGCAAGGTTTCGGTCTTCTTTCGCCTCGGAGAGGAACTCGACGGACTGGGTGAGCGGCATCAGGCACGCTGCCGCGTAGTAGTTGATCTCGAGTCTCTGCTGCAGGAACTCGGCGTAGCTGCTGGGCTCGTGGTGGTCGAGCAGCCGGTGCGCCATCGCCTGCAACGCCATCGAGCGCAGGCCGTGCCCACCGGGGATGGATGCCGGCGGCAGGTAGATGCGTCCGTTCTCCAGGTCGGTGACCGACCGGGTGGAGTGCGGCAGGTCGTCGACATGAATGAGGTCGAAGCCGAGCCGCTTCGCCATGAGGTTGACCTCACGGTGCGTGAGCGCACCCGTGGTGTGACCGACGCCACGCAACGACTCCTCCGCCAACTCCTCGATGGCGGGAAGGTAGTTGTCTTGCGTGCGCATGTACTCGCGCAGCTCGGTGTTCGCGCGTCGGGCCTCCTCCGGAGTGGCGATCGCCTGTCGCGCCCTCCTTGCCAACTCGCGGTGCAGCCCGACGAGCGCCTCGAGCGTCTCATCCGGCGTCGACCGGAGGGCTCGCACCGCCGGAAGACCAAGGGCCGCGTACACGGGGCTGCGTTGCATGCGGTCGAGCTCGATCTCGAGTGCCGCCCTGGGGGTGGGTGGTTCAGAGCTGAGCAGGTCGGCCACCTGCACGCCGAGGGTCTTCGCGATCGACTGCAGCAGCGAGAGTCTGGGCTCGCGCTTGCCGTTCTCCATCAGGGAGAGCTGGCTGCCGGCGATGCCGACCTCCGCACCGAGTTGGTCGAGGGTCAGACCGGCAGCCGTGCGGTAGTGGCGGATGCGCTGGCCGAGCGTGGCAAGGTCACTCATGAAGTTGATGATAGCGAAAGAAATTGGGTTCTTTTCGCCCCATTTGGCCTGAATGATCTCAAATTGAGGCGCATTATGGAGTGAGGCGCCAGTTCTTACAGGCTGGCCAACCAGATCGGACGGACCCATGACACTCACGCAGACGAAACCGAGCCCATTCGGCAATCGAGAATCGGCCGACGCCACGTATGGTGCACGCCCCGCCGGTGTCGATCAGAAGGTCGCCGCCTGGGTCGACGAGATCGCTGCGTTGACGAAACCCGAGAGCGTTGTGTGGTGCGACGGCTCCCCGCAGGAGTGGGACCACATCACCCGTGAGATGGTTGCCGCCGGCACGCTCATCAAGCTCAACCCGGAACACCGCCCTTACAGCTTCCTCGCCCGGAGCAACCCAGACGATGTTGCGCGCGTGGAGTCGCGCACGTTCATCTGCTCAGAGCGCGAAGAGGATGCCGGACCCACCAACAACTGGGCAGACCCGGCAGAGATGCGCAAGACACTGAATGAGCTCTTCGACGGCAGCATGCGCGGCCGCACGATG
>Ga0180215_1002853_pt1 | contig 16838 bp, 15 predicted proteins | sample eDN3rd37CBELigBY_FD_128871 | JGI IMG/M metagenome (GOLD analysis project Ga0180215, IMG submission 128871) | Enriched backyard soil microbial communities from Emeryville, California, USA - eDNA 3rd pass 37_C BE-Lig BY (version 2) (version 2) | ecosystem: Environmental > Terrestrial > Soil >...
CGACGGCGCCGAGACCGCCGAGGACGCCGCCTTCGCGGTCAACGCGACCGGCGCGGGCAACGTGGCCCGGGCCGCCGCCGGCGCCGGCGCGTTCCTCGTGCACGTCTCCACGGACTACGTCTTCGACGGGGCCTCCAAGCGCGGCGAGGCCTGGGTGGAGAGCGACCCCGTCGCCCCGCTGGGCGCCTACGGGCGCACGAAGCTCGAGGGCGAGCGGCTCGCCGCCGCCGCCGGCCCGGACCACGCGATCGTCCGCACCGCCTGGCTGTTCGGCCCGGGGGGCAAGAACTTCGTCGACACGATGCGCCGCCTCGGCGCCGAGCGCGACGAGCTGCAGGTCGTGGCCGACCAGGTCGGCTGCCCGACGTACACCGGCCACCTCGCCGAGGCGCTCGTGACGATCGCCGAGCGCCGCGCGCACGGGCTCCACCACGTCGCAGGCGGGGGCGCCTGCTCGTGGTTCGACCTCGCGCTGGCCACCTTCGACGCGACCGGGACGCGCGTGCGCGTGGTCCCGGTCACGACCGAGGCGTTCCCCCGTCCCGCCGCCCGCCCAGCCTGGTCGGTGCTCGGCTCCGAGCGCCCCGACGCCGTGCGCCTGCCCGACTGGCGCGAAGGCCTGCGGGCTCATCTGACCACCACCGCCGCCACGGAGGTTCCCGCATGAAGCTGCTCGTCTGCGGGGGCGCCGGCTTCATCGGCTCGAACTTCGTGCGCCAGCGCGTGACGGAGTTCGGCGACGACGTCGTCGTCCTCGACAAGCTCACCTACGCAGGGCGACGCGAGAACCTCGAGGGTCTCGACGTCGAGTTCGTCCACGCCGGCATCGAGGACGCCGACGCCGTGCGCGGCGCGATGGACGGCGTCGACGCCGTCGTGAACTTCGCCGCCGAGACGCACGTCGACCGCTCGATCGCCGAGCCGGACGCGTTCGTGACCACTCACGCGCTCGGCACCTGGGTCCTGCTCGAGGCCGCCCGCGACGCGGGCGTGCGCTACGTGCAGATCTCCACCGACGAGGTGTACGGCTCGATCGACGAGGGGTCCTTCACGGAGACCTCGCCGCTCGACCCCTCCTCCCCGTACAGCGCGACGAAGGCGGGCGCCGACCTGCTCGTCGGCTCGTACTTCCACACGTACGGGATGGAGACGCTCATCTGCCGCGGCTCGAACAACTACGGGCCGTACCAGTACCCGGAGAAGCTCATCCCGCTCATGATCCTCAACGCCCTGCACGGGGACTCGCTGCCCGTGTACGGCGACGGGATGAACGTGCGCAACTGGCTGTACGTGGAGGACTTCGCGCGCGGCATCGGCCACGTGCTCGCCCACGGCGTGCCGGGCGAGGCCTACAACGTCGGCGGGCCCGACGAGCTGCCGAACATCGAGGTCGTCAAGGCGATCCTCGACCTCACGGGCAACGACGAGTCGCTCATCGAGTACGTCTCCGACCGGCCCGGCCACGACCGCCGCTACTCGCTGGGCTCCGAGAAGGTCCGCGCGCTCGGCTGGGAGCCGCGGGTGCGCTTCGGGGAGGGCCTGCAGCGCACGGTCGCCTGGTACCGCGAGCGGCGCGACTGGTGGGAGCCGATCCGCTCGGGCGACTACCGCGCCTACTACGAGCGCCAGTACGGGCGCACGCTGGGGTAGGAGCCGCACGCCCGCACGGGCGGGTAGACGTGGGCCATGGCCCACGCGCACGCCGAGGCCCACCACGGCCACGCCGGCCACGCGGCGGGCGCCGGCCATGAGCATCACCACGCCGAGGAGTTCCGCCGCCGGTTCTGGGTCTCCCTGGCGCTGACGGTCCCCGTCGTCGCGTTCTCGCCGATGATCCGCGACTGGCTCGGGCTCGCGGACGTGACGGGCGCGGGCGAGGCGGTCGCGCCCGTCTTCGGGACGCTCGTCTTCCTCTACGGCGGGCAGCCGTTCCTCGCCGGCGCCGCGTCGGAGGTGCGGGAGCGCCGGCCGGGGATGATGACGCTCGTCGCGCTGGCGATCGTCGTCGCCTTCGGCGCGAGCGTCGCGACGCTGCTCGGGCTGCTCGACCTCGAGTTCTGGTGGGAGCTGGCCGCGCTCATCGTAATCATGCTGCTCGGCCACTGGCTCGAGATGCGTGCGGTCGGCCAGGCGCGCGGGGCGCTGCAGGCGCTCGCCGAGCTGCTGCCCGACGAGGCCGAGCGGCTCCGCGACGGGGAGGTCGAGACGGTGCCGGCGACCGCGCTCGCGCCGGGCGACCTCGTCCTCGTGCGGCCCGGCGGCCGCGTCCCCGCCGACGGCGAGGTCGTCGACGGGACGGCGGACATGGACGAGTCGATGATCACCGGCGAGTCGCGGCCCGTCGCGCGCGAGCCGGGCGATCGGGTCGTCGCGGGCACGGTGGCGACCGACTCCGCGCTGCGCGTGCGCGTCGACCGCGTCGGCGAGGACACCGCGCTGGCCGGCATCCGGCGCCTCGTGGCCGAGGCGGAGCGCTCGCATTCGCGGGCGCAGGCGCTCGCCGACCGCGCGGCCGCCGCGCTCTTCTACCTGGCCACCGCGGCGGGCGCGCTGACGTTCCTCGTGTGGACGCTGCTGGGCGAGGTGGGCGACGCGGTGACCCGGACCGTCACCGTCCTCGTCATCTCCTGCCCGCACGCGCTCGGCCTCGCCATCCCCCTCGTGATCGCGCTCGCCACCTCGCTCGCCGCCCGCGCCGGCGTGCTCGTCCGCGACCGGCTGGCGCTCGAGCGCATGCGCCGCGTCGACACCGTCCTGTTCGACAAGACGGGCACGCTCACCCGCGGCGAGCACGTGCTCGTGGGGGTCGCCTCGGCCGACGGCGACGACGACGCGCTGGTGGCCCTCGCCGCCGCGGCGGAGGCGCAGAGCGAGCACCCGCTGGCGCGCGCGATCGTCGCCGCCGCCCGCGAGCGCGCCGGCGTCCCCGCGGCCGACGGCTTCCGCGCGCTGCCGGGGCGCGGCGTGCTGGCGCGGGTCGACGGCGCGGAGGTGGCGGTCGGCGGGCCGGCGCTCCTGCGCGAGCTGGGGGCCGAGCCCCCGCCGGCGCTCGAGGGCGCGGTCGGCGCCTGGCGCGAGCGCGGCGCCGCGGTGCTGTACGTCGTGCGCGACGGCCGGGTCGCCGGGGCGCTCGCGCTCGAGGACGCGGTGCGCCCCGAGTCGCGCGCGGCGATCGACGCGCTGCACCGCCGCGGCGTGCGCGTGGCGATGATCACCGGCGACGCCCGGCAGGTGGCCGACGCGGTCGGCGCCGATCTCGGCATCGACGAGGTGTTCGCCGAGGTGCTGCCGGAGGACAAGGACGCGCGGGTCGCCGAGCTGCAGCGCCGCGGCCACACCGTCGCGATGGTCGGCGACGGCGTCAACGACGCGCCGGCGCTCGCGCGCGCGGACGTCGGCATCGCGATCGGCGCCGGGACGGACGTCGCGATGCAGTCCGCGGGCGTCGTGCTCGCGTCGAGCGACCCGCGCGGGGTGGTCGGCGTCATCGAGCTCTCGCGGGCCGGCTACCGCAAGATGGTGCAGAACCTGCTCTGGGCCGCGGGCTACAACGTGCTGGCGATCCCGCTCGCCGCCGGGGTCCTGGCGCCGGTGGGCATCGTGCTGGCGCCCGCGGTCGGCGCGATCCTCATGAGCCTCTCGACGATCGTGGTGGCGATCAACGCCCAGCTCCTGCGGCGCCTGGACCTGCGGCCGACCTGAGCGTCATGCCGCCGACGGGTCGTAGGTCCCGAAGCTCCACAGGTTGCCCTCGGGGTCGCGCGCGGTGAAGTCGCGCGACCCGTAGTCCTGGTCGGTGAGCGGCATCACGATCTCCCCGCCGGCCGCGACGACGCGGTCGTGCAGCGCGTCGGGGTCGTCGACGACGACGTACACGGACGCGGTGCCCGGCGGCTGGGCGACGGCGTCGTAGCCGCCGGCGGACGGGTCGCGGGCGGTGCCGAGCATGATCCAGCCGCCGCGGAAGGTCAGCTCCGCATGCGCGACGGCGCCGTCGTCGCCGTCGTGGACAGCCTTGGGCTGGAAGCCGAACGCGCGCTCGAGCCACGCGATCGCGGCGCGGGCGTCGCGGTAGCGGAGGACGGGGTGGAAGGTCTGGGTCGCCATGCGCCGCACGCTACGCGCGGCGCGCGCGACGGTCTTGGACGAATGAGAACGGCGTGCGCGCCGCTACAGCGAGGCGATCTTCCAGTTGCGCCCCTCGCGGGTCAGGCGCACCGTCCGCGTGGTCGCGCTGTCGCCGCTGCCGGACTTCACCCGCGCGGTCGCGTTCGTCCCGTCGACCTGGACGGACTCGACCTCCAGCTCGGTCGTGTCGGCGGCGTCGAGCGCCTTGGCGACGCGGTCGCGGCACGCCTGGTCGGAGCCGATCTCGCGCAGCAGGCTCTGGGCGAGGAGCGTCCGGCAGATCTCGGAGGCGTCGTCGTCCCCCGCGGCGGTCTGCAGCTCCTCGATCGCGGAGGCCACCTCGCGCTGCTCGCCCTCGAAGTCGCCGGACGAGTCGGTGCCCCCGGCGCCGCAGGCGACGAGCGCCGTGGTGGCCAGCAGGGCGATGAAGACGGTCAGGGCACGCACAATGGGGAGCCTATTGACCTCTCCGCCGACTGACCTCGCCGCCCTCGAGGCGCGCATCACGGCGTGCAGGCGCTGCCCGCGGCTCGTGGCGTGGCGCGAGCGCGTCGCCCGCGAGCGGCGCGCCGCGTTCGCGCACGAGCAGTACTGGGGACGGCCGGTGCCCGGCTTCGGCGACCCGGCCGCGCGCGTCTACGTCCTCGGCCTCGCGCCGGCCGCGCACGGCGGCAACCGCACCGGCCGCGTCTTCACCGGCGACCGGGCGGGGGACTTCCTCATCTCCGCCATGCACCGCACCGGCTTCGCCAACCAGCCGACGTCGCGCCATCGCGGCGACGGGCTGCGGCTGCACGACGCGTGGATCGGCGCCGCGGTGCGCTGCGCGCCGCCGGCGAACCGGCCGACGCCGCAGGAGCGCGCGAACTGCCGTCCGTGGGCGCAGGCGGAGGCCGCTCTGCTGCCGAACCTGCGCGTGATCGTCTGCCTCGGGGCGATGGCGTGGGACGCCGCGCTGACCCTTCGCGGCGCGCCGGTGCCGCGACCCAAGCCCCGCTTCGGCCACGGCGCGCTGTTCGACGACGGCGCCGGCCTGCCGCTGCTGGGCACGTACCACCCCAGTCAGCAGAACACGTTCACGGGCCGCCTGACGCCCGCGATGCTCGACGACGTCCTACTCCGCGCCCGTGCCCTGGCCGGGCTGGACGAGCCCTGACTCGTAGGCGAGCACGACCGCCTGCACGCGGTCGCGCAGGCCGAGCTTGCCGAGCACGTGCGTCACGTGCGTCTTCACCGTCGTCTCGCTCAGGACGAGCGTCTCGGCGATCTCCGCGTTCGACAGCCCGCGGGCGAGCAGCCGCAGCACCTCCAGCTCGCGCGGCGTGAGCTCGTCGAGCTCCGGCGGGCGCGCGCGGCGCGTCGCGCCCAGGCGGGCGAACTCCTCGATGAGGCGGCGGGTGACCGTCGGCGCCAGCAGCGCCTCGCCCGCCGCGACGGCGCGGATGCCGTCGGCGACCTGCTCGGGCGGCGTGTCCTTGAGCAGGAACCCGCTCGCGCCCGCCTGCAGCGCGTCATAGACGTACTCGTCGAGGTCGTAGGTGGTGAGGACGAGCACCCGCGCGGAGCCGCGCTCGGTGATCCGGCGGGTGGCCTCGATGCCGTCGAGCTGGGGCATCCGGATGTCCATGAGCACGACGTCCGGGGCCAGGCGCCCGGCGCCGTGGACGGCCTGCTCGCCGTCGGACGCCTCGCCGACCACCTCGATGTCCGGATGGCCCTCGAGCACGAGGCGGAAGCCGGCCCGGACGAGCGACTGGTCGTCGGCGATGAGCACGCGGACGGTCATGGCGCCCCCACCGGCAGCCGGGCGCGCACGCGGAAGCCGGCGCCGTCCGGGCGCGGGCCGAGGTCGAGCGTGCCGCCGTACAGGCCGACGCGCTCGCGGATGCCGACGAGGCCGTGCCCGCCGCCGTCGGCGGGCGCGCCGGCGGCGCCGCGGCCGTCGTCGGCGACCTCCACCTCCACGGCGCCGCGCTCGTAGCGCACGACGACCCGCGCGTGGGCGTCGCCGGCGTGCTTGGCAGCGTTGGTGAGCGCCTCCTGCACGATCCGGTAGGCGGCGAGGTCCACCCCGGCCGGCAGGTCGCCGGCCTCGCCCTCGACGCGCAGCTCGACCGACTGGCCGGCCTCCCGCGCCCGGCGCGCGAGCGCGTCGACCCGGGCGAGCGTCGGCTGCGGCGCTATGGGCGCGGTGCGCAGCGCGCCGGAGAGCCGGTCGAGCTCGCCCGCCGCCTCGCGGGCGACCGTCTCGATGAGCCGGGCCACCTCAGCGGCACGGGCGGGGTCGCGCGCGACGAGGCCCTGCGCGCCGCCCGCCTGGATCGCGATGACGCTGATGTTGTGCGCGACCGCGTCGTGCAGCTCGCGGGCGATCCGCATGCGCTCGGCCGTCACCGCCGCGCGCGCCTCCTGCTCGCGGGCGCGCTCCTCGCTCGCCGCGCGCTCGCGCCCCTCGCGCGTGAGCCGCCGGTGGCCGCGCACGATCCGCCCGACGGTCCACGGCAGCGCGACGCCGCCCAGCGGCGCGGCGACGGCGCCGGAGGGATAGAACGCGGCGGCATGGGCCGTCGCCACGGCCGCGGCGAGGACGAGGCCCGCGACCGCGACGGCGCGCTCGCAGTGCGTCCCGACGGCGTAGCTCGCGCAGGCGACGGCGGCCATGCTCGCGACCGGGAACGCCCCGAGGTCGACGAGGGCGCTCTGCAGCGCGATGGCGGCGAGGACGGCGAGCACGGCGGGGACGGGCCACCGCCGCCGGACGAGCAGCGGCGCCGCGATCGGCGCGGCGGTGAGCGCCACGGCCGCGCCCGCGTCCAGGCCGGCCTCCAGCGCCCCGCCCGCGAGCACGATGCCGGCGAGCAGCGCGTCGGCGGCGCGCGGGGAGAGCGCGCGGCGCCGGGCCGCCGCGGGCATCCGGCGCGTCGCCGGCGGCACCTCCGGGATGACGGCGCCGGCCAGCGGGTCGGGGTCGTGCGGCGCGCGCGAGGGCGCCTCCTCGCGACGCAGGATGCCGAGCACCCGGCGCACGTCGGCGAGGGCCTCGCGCGCCGTCGCGGCGATCGTCTCCAGCGCCGATCGCGCCGCGTCGTGCTCGCCGCGCTCCAAGAGCCCGGGCAGCTCGCCCGCCCGGCGCGCGATGCTCGCCAGGCCGCCGGCGACGGCGGCCTGCAGGTCGCCGACGATCCGGACGCGCTCCTCCTCCGCCGCCTCGCGCGCGTCGCGCTCGCGGTCGCGGGCGATGCGCAGGGCCCGCTCGCGCAGGCTCGCCTGCAGCTGCGCCTGCGAGCGCACCCAGCGGCCGACGAGGGCGGGAAGCGCGACGGCGAGGAGCGTGAGCACGACGTCCGCCGCCCGCTCGACCGCCGGGTCGAACGCGGCGCGCGCGGCCGTGACGGCCACCACGGCGGCGCCCGTGGTGGCCAGGCCGGCGCGGCCGGTCGCGTGGCGGCCCGCGGTGTACAGCGCGACGAGCAGGGCGAGCAGCGGGACGACCGCGCCGCCGGCCAAGTCCCCGCCGACGAGGCCCTGCGCGACGAGCGCGGCCGTGACGCCGAGCAGCGGCAGGAGGGGGTGACGCCCGCGCACGGCGAGGGGCACGGTGGCGATGGGGAGCGCGAGCGCGCCGGCCACGCGCCCGTCCGCCTCCCCGAGGAGCAGCACCTCGGCCTCGCCGGCGAGCGTGAGCACCGCGGCGAGCGCCGTGTCCCGGTGACGCACGCCGATGACCTCCCGCACGGTCCTCACGTGCCCGACGGTACCCGCGGCGCCTCGCGCGGGCGTCATCCCCGCCGACGAGCGCGCCCTCCTCCCTGAGGAGGAGACGGACGCGCCGACCACATCCATCCGACGAGCCGCGATTCGGAGGCCCGGCCGACGACGCGAGGGCGCGGGACTGTGACCGTCCGGGGCGTCATGCGACCCATGTCCAAGAACCTGCGCCGCACCGTCCTGACGGCGCACATCGTCGCGTCGGTCGGCCTGCTGGGCGACTCGGCCGGGTTCCTCGCCGTCGCCGTGCAGACCGCCACGACGACCGATCCCGCCGTCGAGGCCGCCTCCCGCGACACCCTCTCGATGTTCAGCGCGGTCTTCGGGATCCCCTTGAGCGTGCTGACCCTCGTGACCGGCGTCGCCCTCGGCCTCGGCACGAAGTGGGGCGTGCTGCGCTACCCGTGGGTGACCGCCAAGCTGGCGCTCGTCGTGTCCGTGATGCTCGTCGGCGCGCTCGTGCTCGGGCCGACGGAAGGCCGCGACGACCGCGAGGGGCTCCTCGTGGCCGGCGCGGCCTACGACGTCGTCGCGCTCACCCTGGCGACCGGCCTGTCGGTCTTCAAGCCGGGCGGCCGCCGGCGGCGGCGCTTCAGCGCAGGGACGCCGCGACCTGCTCGAGCAGGTCGTAGGACTCCTGCATCCCCGCCTCCATCCCCGACTCGATGATCGCGTCGCGCACCTCCCTGCTCGGGCACCGCACGAGCAGGTCGAGGTGCGTGCGCCCGTCCTGCTCGGTGAACGTCACGACGTTCAGCGCTGCGGACCCGTCGGGGTCGGGGACGCCCTCGTAGGCCTCGGTCGTCACGATGCGCTCCTCGGGGACGATCTCCTGGAACGTCCCGTGGAAGGCCACCTCGGGCCCGCCGGGCACCTCCATGACGTAGCGCCACGTGCCGCCGACGCGGAGGTCGATCTCGGCGCTCGTGACCGTCCCGCGCTGCCCGGCCCACCAGCGCTGCACGAGCTCGGGAGTCGTCCACGCCCTCCACACCAGGTGCCGCGGCGCGTCGAAGTCCCGCTCGATGCGGATCTCCTCGTCCGTCGGCAGGGTCACCGTCGCGGTCCCGCTAGCCGGCATGACCATCGTCCTCCTGTCGTTTGAGGTCGTCGAGCACGTCGTCGAGCGCCTCGAACCGTTCGGTCCAGAACCGCTCGTACGCGCGCACCCAGTCGTGGATGGGCTTGAGCGCCCGGCCGTTGACGCGGTACAGCCGCCGGCGGCCATCGTCGCGGACAGCGACGAGGTCCACCTCGCGCAGGACGCGCAGGTGCTTGGAGACCTGCGGCTGCGCGACGCCGAGCGCCAGCGCGAGGTCGCCCACCGGGCGCTCGCCGCCGGCGAGCACGTCGAGGAGCTGCCGCCGCCGGGGCTCGGCAACCGCGTTGAACACGTCCGCCGTCGTCGCCGCTCGTGCCATCGCGGCGCAATATATACCCATATAGGAATATGTGTCCACGCGCGTACGCTGGATGCATGGCCACCGACGCCCTCGCCGCCTTCACGCCCCGCGTGCGCGACTGGTTTCTGAGCGCCTTCGAGGCGCCGACCGACGTGCAGGCGCAGGCCTGGCCGGCGATCGCCACGGGCGCGCACACGCTCATCTCCGCGCCGACGGGCTCCGGCAAGACGCTCGCGGCGTTCCTCTGGGGCATCGACCGCCTCGCGGCCGACCCGCTCCCCGACGACGACCGCCACACGCGGCTGGTGTACGTGTCGCCGCTCAAGGCGCTCTCCTACGACATCGAGCGCAACCTCCGCGCGCCGCTGCGGGGCATCGGGGCCGACATCGAGGTGGCCATCCGCACGGGCGACACGCCGCAGCGCGAGCGCCAGGCGATGCGCCGCCGCCCGCCGGACATCCTCATCACGACGCCCGAGTCGCTGTACCTCATCCTCACGTCGCAGGCGCGCGACATGCTCGAGCGGGTGCAGTGGGCGATCGTGGACGAGATCCACGCGGTCGCGTCCACGAAGCGCGGCAGCCACACCGCGCTCACGCTCGAGCGCATGGCGGCGCTGCACGAGTACCAGCGCATCGGCCTGTCGGCGACGCAGAACCCGCTCGAGGAGGTCGGCCGGTTCATGGTCGGGCCACGGCGCACGTGCACGATCGTGGACGCCGGCGCCCGCAAGCCCCTGGACATCAAGATCCAGGTGCCGGTCGAGTCGATGGTCGAGCCCGAGCAGTCCACCGGCGACCTGGATCCGCTCGATCCCGTCGTCGGCGGCGAGTCGACGCGCCGCTCGATCTGGCCGGCGATCTACCCCGAGGTGCTCGACCTCGTGCGCCGGCACCGCTCGACGATCGTCTTCGTGAACAACCGGCGGATGGCCGAGCGCCTCGCGCTGCGCCTCAACGAGCTGGCCGAGGAGGAGATCGCCCGCGCGCACCACGGCTCGCTCGCCCGCGAGGAGCGCACGGTGGTCGAGGAGATGCTCAAGGCCGGCGAGCTGCCGTGCCTCGTCGCCACGTCCTCGCTGGAGCTGGGCATCGACATGGGCGCCGTCGACCTCGTCCTGCAGATCGAGTCGCCCAAGTCCGTCGCGCGCGGGCTGCAGCGCATCGGCCGCGCAGGGCACTCCGTCGGCGACACCTCCAAGGGCCGCATCTTCCCGAAGTTCCGCGCCGACCTGCTCGAGTGCGCGGTCGTCGTCAAGCTCATGCGTGAGGGGCGCATCGAGCCGACCGTCGTCCCGCGCAACGCGCTCGACGTCCTCGCCCAGCAGATCGTGGCCATCGCCGCGGCGGCCGGCGACGAGCCGGTCTCCGTCGACGAGCTGCACGCGCTCGTGACGCGGACGCACTCCTACGCCGAGCTCTCGCGCGAGCTGCTGGAGAACGTCCTGGACATGCTCGACGGCCGCTATCCGTCGGCGGAGTTCGGCGAGCTGCGCCCGCGCATCGTGTGGGACCGCGTCGCGGGGACGATCCGCGCGCGCAAGGGCGCCCGCCAGCTCGCGGTGACGAACGCGGGGACGATCCCCGACCGCGGCCTGTTCGCCGTGACGCTGCCCGACGGGCGGCGCGTCGGCGAGCTCGACGAGGAGATGGTCTACGAGGCGCGGCCGGGCCAGACCTTCCTGCTCGGCGCGTCGACGTGGCGCATCGAGGAGATCGGCCGCGACCGCGTCATCGTCACGCCCGCGCCGGGCGTGCCGGGCGCGGTGCCGTTCTGGCGCGGCGACTCCGTCGGGCGCCCGAAGGAGCTGGGCCAGGCGATCGGCGCGTTCAGCCGCTGGGCGGTCGACCAGGACCCCGAGACGCTCATGCGCGAGCACGACCTCGACGAGCTCGCCGCGCGCAACCTCCTGGAGTTCCTGCGCGAGCAGCAGGACGCCACGCGCGTCCTGCCGAGCGACACGACGGTCGTCATCGAGCGCTTCCGCGACGAGATCGGAGACTGGCGCCTGTGCGTCCTCACCCCGTTCGGCGGTCGTGTGCACGCCGCCTGGGCGCTGGCGCTGTCGGCGCGCATCCGCGACGAGCTCGGGCTGGAGGCGGACGCGATCTGGTCCGACGACGGCATCATCGTCCACCTCCCGGACGCGGATGAGCCGCCTGGCGCCGACCTCGTGCTCATCGAGCCCGACGAGCTGGAGGACCGCGTGGTGGCCGAGCTGGGCTCCAGCGCCCTGTTCGGCGCCCGGTTCCGCGAGAACGCCGGGCGGGCGCTGCTCATCCCGCGCGCCTACCCGGGCAGGCGCACGCCGCTGTGGCAGCAGCGGCTGAAGTCGCAGACGCTGCTGGAGGTCGCCAGGCGCTACGCGCAGTTCCCGGTGATCCTCGAGACCTACCGCGAGTGCCTGCAGGACGTCCTCGACCTGCCCGGCCTCACCGACCTGCTCACGAAGCTGCACCGCCGCGAGCTGTCCCTCGTGGAGGTCGAGACGCCGACCGCGTCCCCGTTCGCCTCCTCGCTGCTGTTCGACTACGTCGCGACGTACATGTACGAGGGGGACACGCCCAACGCGGAGCGCCGCGCGGCCGCCCTCTCGCTCGACCGCGACCTGCTGCGCGAGCTGCTCGGCCAGGACGAGCTGCGCGAGCTCATCGACCCCGACGCCCTGCGCACGGTCGCCGACGACCTCCAGCACCGCTCCGAGCGCACCCGCGCCGCCACGCGCGACGAGCTGGCCGACCTGCTGCGCCGCGTCGGGGACCTGACCGTCGAGGAGGTCGCCGAGCGCATCCACGAGCCGGCGGCCGCGCAGGCGTGGCTCGACGCGCTCGCCGACGAGCGCCGCGCGATCCGGCTGCGCGTCGGCGGCGAGGCGCGCTGGGTCGCCGCCGACGACGCGGGCATGTACCGCGACGCGCTCGGGGCCGTGCCCCCGGGCGGGCTGCCCGAGGCGTTCCTGGCCGACGTGCCCGACGCGCTGGAGGCGATCGTCGCGCGCTACGCCCGCACGCACGGCCCGTTCACGACCGACGAGCTGCGCGAGCGCTACCGCGTCGACCCGAGTGCCGTGCTGGCGGTGCTCGAGGCCCGCGGTGACCTCGTCCGCGGCGAGCTGCGCCCGGACGGCGTCGGGCGGGAGTGGTGCGACCCGGACGTGCTGCGCCGGCTGCGCCGGGCGTCGCTGGCCTCGCTGCGCAAGGAGATCGAGCCGGCCGAGCAGCGCGCGCTCGCGGCGTTCGCGCCCTCCTGGCAGGGCGTGGACCGCCACGCCGCGGCCGGCGCGGGCATCGACCGGCTGCGCGAGGTGCTCGTGCCGCTGCAGGGCCTCGCCCTGCCCGCCGACGTCTGGGAGCGCGATGTGCTGCCGCGGCGCACGGGCGCGTACTCGCCCACGTGGATGGACACGCTGTGCGCCTCCGGCGAGGTCGTCTGGGTGGGCGCCGGGGCGCTCGGGCGCTCGTCGGGCAGGGTGGCCCTGTACTTCCGCGAGGACGCCGAGGCGATCGGGCCGCCGCCGCGGGCGGTCGAGCCGCCGCAGGAGCCGGCCCACGACCTCCTGCGCGAGCGCCTGCGCGCCTCGCCGTGCTTCTTCACCGACCTGCTGGCCGAGGTCGAGCTCACCCCCGAGGAGATCCAGGACGCGTTGTGGGACCTCGTCTGGGCCGGCGAGGTCACCAACGACGCCTGGGCGCCGCTGCGCGCCCCGCGGCTCACGCTCGCCCGCGCCCAGCGCGCCACGCTCGAGCGCCGTGGACGCGGCGGCCGGCGCTTCGGCGCCCGGCGCGGCGGGACACAGCCGACCGTGCAGGGCCGCTGGTCGCTGACGTCCTCGATCTTCCGGACGCAGCCCGAGCCGCGCCAGCAGCGCCGCACGCTCGCCGAGCTGCTGCTCGAGCGTCACGGCATCCTCACCCGCGAGACCGTGCTCGCGGAGGGCGTCCCGGGCGGGTTCTCAGCGCTGTACGACGCCCTCACCGACCTCGAGACGCTCGGCGTGTGCCGCCGCGGCTACTTCGTCGAGGGCCTCGGCGGCGCCCAGTTCGCGCTCCCCGGCGCCGTGGAGCGCCTGCGGGCCCGGCGGGCGGAGGAGCAGGCGCCGCCGCTCGTGCTCGCGGCGACCGACCCGGCGCAGCCCTACGGCGCGGCGCTGCCGTGGCCCAGGCGCGACGGCGAGGCGCGCCGCCCGGCGCGCGTCGCGGGGGCCTACGTCGTGCTCGTGGGAGCCGAGCCGGTCGTCTACGTCGAGCGCGGCGGGCGCGGCCTGACGCTGCTCGTCGACGGCGACGACGAGCGCCTGCGCCCCGCCCTCGCCGCGCTGGCGGAGTTCGTCACCGGCGGACGCGGGCGCAAGCTGTCGCTCGAGCGCGTCGACGGCGAGCCCGTCGTCGGCTCGCCGCTGGAGCCCGTGCTGATCGAGCTCGGGTTCCGCGCAGGGCCGCGCAAGCTCACGCTCAGCGCGTAGGCTGCGCGCCCGATGGGGGCGCAGACGCTGCCGTGGCTGGAGCCGGACGCCGCGACGCTCGCGGACCTCGCCGACGCCCGCGAGCGCAGCTGGGTGGCGGCCAGCGCGCGCGGCTACGAGGTGCTGCGCTACGCCGAGGGGGCGGCGCTCCTGCGCGACCGGCGGTTCAAGAAGGGCGCGTCGTTCCTCTGGCGGCTCGACGCGTTCGGGATCACGGAGGGCCCGGTCCGCGCCGCGTGGGAGCGGATGCTCGTCACGAACGACGGGGAGGCGCGGACCCACCTGCGCCTGCCGCTCAGCCGGCTGCTCGGCATGCGCCGGATGGCCCGCCTCGAGGACACCGTGCGGGCGATCGTCGACGGCGTGCTCGACGAGGTGCCGGCCGGCGAGGACGTCGACCTCATGGAGCGCGTCGCCTGGCGGATCCCGCCGCTCGTGTACTGCGAGCTGTTCTCGGCCCCGCCCGAGGAGGCGCCCCGCGCCGCGCGGCTCTCCGACAGCACGCTGGGCCCGATCCTCACGATGGACGCCGCCCGCCGCCAGGAGTCGATCGACGCCTTCCTGGAGAGCGAGGAGTTCGTGCGCACCCACGTCGACCGCCGCCGCGGCGACCTCGGCGACGACTTCACCTCCGCGCTCATCCGCGAGCAGCAGGCGGGCAACCTGACGGAGTCCGAGCTCGTCGAGACCGGCATCGGCCTGCTGCAGGCCAGCATCGACAACACGGTGCACCAGATCGGCCTGACGCTCGGCACGCTCCTGGAGGCGCCAGGCCGCTGGGAGCGCGTCGTCGCCGACCCCGCGGTCGTGCCGCGGGCCGTCGAGGAGGTCATCCGGCTGCGCCCGCGGTTCGGCACGATCTTCCGCATCGCCGCGTCGGACCTCGACCTCGACGGCCTCGACGTCGCCGAGGGGACCGCGGTGTTCGTCTCGGTGCGCGCCGGCCAGCGCGACCCGCGGGCGTTCGCGGACCCGGACGCGTTCGTCATCGACCGCGAGCCGGCCCCGCCGCTCATGTTCGGCAACGGCCCTTACAGCTGCCTCGGCCAGCACCTCGCGCGCATGGAGATCCGCGCGCTCGTGGAGGCGCTCGCCGAGCGGTTCCCGGCCGCGCGGCTGACGGCGCCGATGACGCAGCGCGACTTCAACGCGGTCACCGAGGTCGAGACGCTTCGCGGCGTGCTGCGCTGACCGCCCGGACGGCGCTACGGTCTCGCCCATGGAGGACACTCGGGTGCGCGCGGCGGGCGGGGCCGTCGTGCGCGGCGGCACGGTCCTCGTGGTGCACCGCCCCCGCTACGACGACTGGTCGCTGCCCAAGGGCAAGCTCGACCCCGGCGAGTCCTTCGAGGACGCCGCCGTGCGCGAGGTCCTCGAGGAGACCGGCGTGCGCTGCCGGCTCGTGCGCGAACTCGAGGCGCACAGCTACACCGACGACCAGGGCCGCCCGAAGGTCGTGCGCTGGTGGCTCATGGAGGCCGTCGCGGACGGCGTGCACGAGCCCGACGCGGAGGTCGACGAGGTCCGCTGGGTGGCGCTCGCCGACGCCCCCGCCCTGCTCAGCTACGACCACGACCGGCGCCTCGTCGCCGCGATCGCCGATGCCTGAGGGCGACACGATCCACTACGCCGCGAACCGGATCCGGCCGTTCCTCGAGGGCAGCGTGCCGGAGATCCGCACCCCTGCGCCCCGGCTGCGCGGCGACCGCTGGCCCGAGCGGCTCGCCGGGCGGGCCGTCCGCGCCGTCGACGCGCACGGCAAGCACCTGTTCCTGCACTTCGAGGGCGAGTTGCTCATCCACTCGCACCTGCGCATGACGGGCTCCTGGGGCACCTACGAGGCGGGCGCGCGCTGGCGGCGCTCCCCGCGACGGGCGTGGCTCGTGCTCGCCGCGCGCGGGCGCGAGGCCGTCCAGTTCGACGGCCCGGTCCTCGAGCTCATGACCGAGTCGCGCCGGCGCTTCGACGTGCGGTTCGCCGGGCTGGGGCCCGACATCTGCGCTGAGGAGTTCGACGAGGACCGCTTCCTGCGGCGCCTGCGCGAGGAGGACCCGACGCGGCCGATCGGCGACGTGCTGCTGCAGCAGCAGGTCGTCGCGGGCATCGGGAACATGTGGAAGGCGGAGGGCTGCTTCGCCGCGCGCGTCGACCCGTGGCGGCCCATGGCCCAGGTGCGCGACGAGGAGGCGCTCGAGATCATCCGCGCGCTGCGGCCGAGGATGCGCGAGTCCGCCCGCGACGGCATGCAGGACCGCCACCGGGTCGTCTACGGCCGCGCCGGCCGGCCCTGCCCGCGCTGCGGCGCGACGATCCTCCGGCGCGGCCAGTGGGAGGACAACCGCACGACGTACTGGTGCCCGGGATGTCAGCGGTGAGGCGCGTGGGCCACAAGGGCGCCGACCTCCTGGCGCCGGGCAACACGCGGGCGGCGTTCGCCGCCGCGGCGGCGATCGGGGTCGACATGCTCGAGTTCGACGTCCTGCCCGAGCGCCCGGACGGCACCGGTGAGCTGTTCCTCGCGCACGACTACGACGACCTGCGCTCGCGGCCGGGCGCCCTGACGCTCGAGGAGGGCCTCGAGCACCTCTGCGGCGCCGCCTACGACGGGCTGCACCTCGACGTGGACCTCAAGCTGCCCGGCTACGAGCTGCGCGTGCTCGATGCGCTGCGCCGCCACGGCGTGCTGGAGCGCTCGCTCGTCTGCTCGACGGAGCGCGTCAGCCTGCGGGTGCTGCGCGCCGCCGAGCCGCGCGTGCGGCTGGGCCTCAGCGTGCCGCGGCTGCGCAGCGACCCGACCACGCGCGCCCACACCCGGCACGCGGCGCTCGCGGCCGCCGCGGCGGGACGCCGCGCGCTGCCGGGGATGCTCGCGCGCCGCGTCCGCCGCGGGGAGATGGACGCCGTCATGGTCCACTGGCGCCTCATGTCGGCGCGCATGCTGCGCGCCGTGCGCGCCGCGGGCGGCGAGGTCTACGTGTGGACCGTCGACGACGCCGCGCTCGTGCAGCGCCTCGTCGCGCTCGGCGTCCACGGGGTCATCACGAACGACTAGCGCCTCTTCGGGAGCGTCACGGGC
>Ga0180215_1002855_pt1 | contig 16829 bp, 22 predicted proteins | sample eDN3rd37CBELigBY_FD_128871 | JGI IMG/M metagenome (GOLD analysis project Ga0180215, IMG submission 128871) | Enriched backyard soil microbial communities from Emeryville, California, USA - eDNA 3rd pass 37_C BE-Lig BY (version 2) (version 2) | ecosystem: Environmental > Terrestrial > Soil >...
AGAAAACTCAAGGTTGCTTTTATTGGTGCAAACCAGCTGACACTGCCTGTTTCTAGAGAACTTGAATCACATTTGTATGAACCGGTGCTATATCATAAGAAGCATGAGAAATCTGATAAAAATATTTCCGATTCTTTATTTGAAATAGTTGAAATTGAAGATTTTTCTCTGGAATCACTTCAGCAAACTGAAAGCTTTGAAGCAGATATTGTCATTATTACAACTGGTGATGAGGAATTGAATGCAACCCTGGCCATTGCCTATAAAGAAGCGAACATTGATCGCGTGATCTGCCGCCTTGAAAGCCCAGACTTGCAGGAAAGCATGAAGGAACACGATATTGAAGTGTTCTCTGTACTGCTTTCTCAGAAAACACTGCTTCTTGCATTGATTGAGTCACCAAGTGTTGTTGACATTTTAACGAATCAGGAGACAACTCTTTATGAAATTATCCTGAAAAACAACGAATTTGAAGGTATGACGCTAAGGGAGTTTCCATTTACCGGAGATGTTATCTTTGTAAGGATTATCAGAGGACATGATTCCCTTGTTCCACATGGAGAGACAGAACTTCAGCTGAATGACCGCTTGATTGTCACTGGATCTAAAGAATATGTGGATGAATTAAAAAGAGAGCTTGAATTCTGTGATTGGTGCTAAAAGAATGGAGCCTAACCTGTACGAAAGTGCAGTTTGGCTCTTTTCTTTTCTTTTAATATTGTTTATAGTAGAATTAGCACTAGGTACTAATAACTTGTAATAAATTATCCGGGAGGAAAATAATAATGCTTTCTTTAAATGGAAAAACATATGTAGTAATGGGCGTGGCAAATAAAAGAAGTATCGCTTGGGGAATTGCCCGTTCTTTGCATCAGGCAGGCGCAAGTCTAATTTTCACCTATGCAGGAGAGCGTCTGGAAAAGAGCGTGCGCGAATTAGTTGAAACACTAGATGGCGAAGGGGCAAAATCTCCTGTTCTTCCATGTGACGTAACAAGCGATGAAGATGTTGCAAGATGCTTCGCGCAAATTAAAGAACATGCTGGTACGATTCATGGAGTAGCACACTGTATAGCATTTGCTAATAAGGAAGAGCTGCAGGGCGATTATTTGAACGTAACTAGAGACGGATTTTTGCTTGCTCATAATATAAGCGCTTATTCTTTAACAGCTGTTGCTAAAGAAGCTAAGGACTTAATGACAGAAGGCGGCAGCATTGTAACAATGACATATCTAGGCGGAGAGCGCGCAATTAAGAACTACAATGTGATGGGTGTGGCCAAGGCTTCTCTCGATGCAAGTGTGAGATATTTAGCCAATGACCTTGGCAAACATGGCATTCGCGTGAATTCTATTTCAGCTGGACCAATCCGCACACTTTCAGCCAAGGGAATTAGTGAATTCAATACCATACTTAAAGAAATTGAAGAGCGTGCACCGCTGCGCAGAACAACTACTCCAGAAGAAGTCGGTGACACGGCTGTCTTCCTATTCAGTGATATGTCCCGCGGGATCACAGGTGAAAACATCCATTGTGATTCTGGATTTCATATTGTCTAATAAGAAAATGAAGAGAAACCTGCTTCCAATACGGAATGCAGGTTTCTTTTTTGTATGTAAGGCCATTCATTTTTCATGTCTTTTGTAAACGAATGCCTATATTTTGCATACATATAGGGTGAAGCCATATGTACGCGGAGGTGAAGGTCATGCTTAAAAAGAAAGCTAAGGAGCCGCTCCTTTATATCCAGCAGCCTAGTATCCAATTTCCAGAAGCAAAAATGCAAGAGCTATATTCTAGTCCAAGAAAAGTGAAAGAGAACCAGCAGCCTGATTTAGAAGAAAAGTTGAAAAATAACGATAAGGATCAGGCGGAAAAAGAAAACAAGAATGAAGAAGCGGCTATTGAGCAAGGGACAGAGGTGAAGAATGAAAACACAATGGAAGCATTGACAGATGTACAAGAATCCATTCAAGCATATGAAGAACAAAGAGCAGAAGCTGATTCTGGCTCTGCATTTACGCCAATTAAACGCCAAGCTGGGGTTCAGTCCTTTAATAGAGTAAAAAGGTTCAGGGAAATGAATACTCTTGAACGTTTAGACTATTTAGAGAATTTCCCGAAGCAGCTTCCGCCAGTTCCTTGTGTGTTTGAATTGGAGGAAACATCGTTTAGGGGGATTCTTATTGGCAGAACAGAAGAAATGATTGAAATTAAACAATTAAACGGAAAAATACAAAGCATTCCAATGGCTGAGTTAAAAGGTGTAAAAATGACTGGGTTAAGGGGATAGAATGAAAAGAAAATAGCCAGCCGATTTTCGACTGGCTTCTTTCTTATTAATTAGTCACAAACATCTAGGTTAACGTCTGCAATACACTGTACAGCACAGAAGCAGCTTAGGTCAACTGTGATGCAATCGTTTGTACTGCGGAAAAAGTCAACGTTGCAAACAGCATTTAAGTCAATCATACCATCTTTTACAAGGTTGACAGGCTTAACTTTTTGCATCATCATCTGGTTTTGGTTTTGCTGGTTTTCTTTATCCTTGCCTTCCATTTCGATTGGCTCTAGGACGCGAAGAACTGCACAGCAGTTGTCAAATACTTCCTCTACACGGAAGAAGATAGATACACATGATTGATTCTTTTTGTCCTTTCCTGGCTGCTGCATATTACCATTGCTAGTCATAAAAGCATGGAATGGCTTGCCGTCCGCAGATTTTAGAACGATAACGCGAGTATCTGGAGCACCATTTCTTCTTCTATTTGTTGGTGAAATGGCACCTAGCGGCTCTAAAAAGCAGTTAGATGGGCATTCGCAAGTTTCTTCAGCATTATCTTGAATGTCTTTTATCGCACGGACAACTTCACATACGCAATTCTCGTGTTTGAAGTGGTCTTTTTTTCCACAACCCATTTTGATTTCCTCCTTATTTAATCTTGTGATACTACACTAATAACATATTGCTGAAGTGCCTTTTGGGTTACGGACAAACGCCTTGTTTTGCATAAAAATAGGCTGATTTTTTCTAATTGGAGGAATGAATATGGAATTTTCCTTATTTGAGCTTGCTGTTCTGGCATTAGCAAGCTTTCGTCTCACAAGGTTACTCGTCTATGATAAAATTACAGAATTTATTAGAAGGCCGTTTTTTGATGAAGTGAAGGAATTGGATAGTGATGGAGAATCGGAAATATACTTAATTCCCAAAAATGGGGTGCTTGGAAAAACATTTGGTGAGCTCCTTAGCTGCTATTGGTGTACAGGTATGTGGAGCTCGCTGTTTTTATATTTATTATATTTCTTTTATCCGGCATTTGGGATTTCCATTATCTTTGTTTTAGCCATTGCCGGGCTCGCAGCGATTATTGAAACCATTCTTCAGAGATTTATTAATGAATAAAAAATAATAGGCTGATGATTAAGCAAGTAAACCGCTCGTCACATACATTATATGAAGAAATGTTCAAGAAGGGAGGCCAGAATAATGAATAAGTACTCCCAGCAAATGAAATCACAGGCCAATCAGACGACAAAAAAGAAAAAAGGTTGCGGGTGCGGTAAAAAGAAAAAAAAGACCCAATCAACTTATAATCAATCTTTTAGCCGATAATTTCGGCTATTTTTTTTTGGAGAAATACACTATTGACGATCGTTAAGCCAATACTTGGCAAAGGGTATTCATTCATAAATTTACTTTTTTTCGAAGACAATATACATATGTTGGAGCAGTGAGGAAAGATGATCTTTTTTATAGGAAGTGATTAGTTTGAGGTTTGTCCGATTTTCAGCGATATTAATTTGCACGGGATTATTATTCGGCTGCGGTACAAAAGGCGATGACACTAAGAAAAGTGAGCTCGCGTTGATAAAAACGACGAATCCGAGCCCCTCCGTACTCGATCATAGAACGGAAAAGAATGTTGATATGGCTGAAGGCATTAAAGAGGAAATCCAAAACTATAAGGAAATTTACGATGCAGCCATCATTAAAGGGGATAAGGATATCCTAGTTGCCTATAAGGTTAAGCATATGTATCGCTTTCAAATGAAGAAAATCGAAAAAGATCTGAAAAAAAAGCTGGAGAAGAAATATCCGGACGAAAAATTTACAATATCCAGCGATTATAAAATTTTTCTCGAAGCTGTACGGCTGCAAGAAAAAATGAAAAACCCTGATTTTTCCCGGAAAGAGGCAAATAAAAAGCTTCAAGATATCATTAAACTTCAACAAGAAATGACATAGAAAGGAGATAAAGGATGTCCAGTAAACAGAAAAAGAAAACGCCTGAACAGCAGAAATATGATATCCTGCAGAAGAAACATGAGACCAAGCGGCCAGTGCTGAAAAATTGCCTGCGAGCCTTTTTAGTTGGCGGAATTATTTGCACCATTGGGCAAGCCATTACTTATTTCTATATTTACTTTTTTAATTTTACTGAACAGACAGCGGGCAATCCAACTGTGGCCACAATGGTGTTTCTTGCCATGCTGCTGACTGGCTTTGGTGTATATGATCATATTGGACAATATGGGGGAGCAGGGAGTGCTGTTCCTGTTACAGGGTTTAGCAATGCTGTTGTGTCCGCGGCCATTGAACACCGTACAGAGGGTCTTGTACTTGGTGTTGGAGGAAACATATTTAAGCTGGCGGGGTCGGTTATTGTGTTTGGAGTCTTTGCGGCCTTTGTTGTGGCATTGATAAAAACCATTCTTATTAATTGGGGGGTTTTGTAATGCTGATGGGAAAACAATCATGGGTATTTCAAAACAAACCTGTTATTGCAGCAACTGGAGTAACAGGGGGCCCTTTTGAGGCAAATGGGAAATTAGCAGCGGACTTTGACATTTTGCATGATGATCTATGGATCGATGAGGATTCATATGAAAAGGCACACCGTGTCCTTATTGAGGAAGCCTGTGAAACCGTCTTGAAAAAAGCAAATCTGCAAGAAGAGGATATTCATTTTTTTATTGCGGGTGATTTAATCAATCAAATTACCCCAACAAGTTTTAGTGCACGAACGAATCAAATCCCTTATTTTGGGATTTTTGGTGCTTGTTCCACGTCTATGGAAGGTCTTGCTCTGGCTTCGTTCATGATTGATCATGGCGGAGCAAAAAATATAATTACGGGTTCCGGCAGTCATAATGCCGCAGCTGAAAGGCAATTCAGATATCCAACGGAATATGGAGGGCAAAAACCGCCAACCGCACAATGGACTGTTACAGGAGCTGGATTTGCTCTTGTGAAAGAAAATGATGGCACAGATGAAAATTGCCCTGTTACAGTATCAGCTACTATCGGTAAGGTTGTTGATATGGGGCTGACTGATCCTTTTAACATGGGAGGGGCTATGGCTCCCGCTGCAACGGATACGATTCTTGCTCATTTTAAGGATTTAAATCTGGATGCTTCCTACTATGATCTAATTGTAACAGGTGATTTGGGTGAAATCGGACGGAATACTTCTTATGAATTATTAACCAATGCCGGTGTAAAAATGGATAAGGAAAAGTATCAGGATTGCGGACTCTTGATTTATAAAGAGGATCAGCCGGTTAACTCCGGTGCAAGCGGTTCAGGCTGTTCGGCAGCTGTCCTATACGGCCATTTGCTCAACCAAATGAAAAAAGGGAAATATAAGAGGATTCTTGTTGTAGCGACAGGCGCCCTTCTTTCCCCAATGTCATTTCAACAGGGCGAATCCATTCCCTGCATAGCTCATGCGGTTTCTATTGAAATGCCATAAATGAGGGTGATGGATAATCCCTTATTCTGTCATGCAGGATTCGGGAGTCAGGAACAGGCACACTAAGGAGGTGATCGGCATGCTGCCTATGTTTTTTTGGGCATTTATCGTTGGAGGAATTATTTGTGTGATTGGTCAATTGCTGTTTGATGTTGGAAAGTTAACTCCCGGACATACGCTTAGTCTGATGGTTGTCATTGGGGCAGTCCTTGATGGATTCGGCCTTTATGAACCATTAATTGATTTTGCAGGAGCAGGAGCAACGATTCCGATAACGAGCTTCGGAAACTCTCTTGTTCACGGTGCCCTTAATGAGGCTGAAAGGCATGGGATTGTTGGGGTTCTGACAGGGATGTTTGAGGTGACTAGCTCTGGGATCTCTGCTGCCATTATATTTGGCTTCCTGGGAGCACTGGTATTCAAGCCCAAGGGATAATCAGTTAAGATTTTAAGTAAGCGAATGTCTAAAAATCGTTTCTATAGGGACTTGCCTATACAAGCTGTACCTCTTTTACATAAGTTAGAAGTGTAATGTAAAAGAGAGGTGATAGGCATGGGTTACGGTTTCGGCGGCTACGGATATGGATATGGCGGCGGATATACTAACAGCTTTACAATAATCGTCGTATTATTTATTTTATTAATTATTGTTGGTGCCAGCTGGAGATAAGAGAAAACAAGGCAATGCCAATGGGCATTGCCTATTTGTTTTATCACCTTTTTCGCCCACGTTCATACAATATTAAAGAATTTATGAAGGGGCGTGTAACTAGAATGGATAATCAATTCTTTAAAAACATTGAAAAGAAAACTGGCGTAAATATGAAGGATGTTTTGGATTTGGCCAACTCCTTGCAGAACGCAAACTTCAAGGACGAAAAGACAGTCAGAGGGGTCATCCGCAGAGTATCACAAATAGCCAATAAACCAGTATCAAAATCGATGGAAGACCAAATCGTCAACTCTATCATTAAAGACGGCAAATCCCTAGACTTTGGTACCATCTCCCAAATGCTAAATAAAAAATAAACCAAAGTGGTTAGCCTCCCCGCCGGGGGCCTGACCCCGCCGCTTTAAAGCGTTACTTTGCTGGGGGCCTGACCCCCGGCGCTTTAAAGCGTTACCCCGCTGGGGGCCTGACCCCCACCGCTTTAAAGCGGTTATGTGATTGGCTTGAGGAAGCGGGAGGGGTTGGCTTTTTTGCCTCTTCTTGTTTGCGGGACGGATATGTAGAGCTTGTGCATGGCTCTTGTGAGTGCAACGTACATGAGGCGTCTTTCTTCTTCGATTGGTTCCGGATCTCCGCTGCGATCAGATTCGAGAGCATAGTCGTGGGGAAGGTTTCCTTCGACTGCTCCAAGGATGTATACGGTTTTATATTCCAGCCCCTTAACACGGTGTATTGTGCTTAGGGTAATCGCGTTGGTACTATTTTTATAAAGCTGCTTAATCTCTTTATTCATTGCTCTCATATGATCTGTATGCTCAAGAAATGCCTGGATTGAGGCAAAGCCTTTTGCTGCTGTTTTCAAATCCTTTAAATCATCGGAGCCTTTCTCCATTTTATTTCCTTCACTTCCGCGATTTCTGATAAAGTCCTGAAACCCAAGTTCTTTATCAATCACTTCAATTGCCTGAACTGGAGACAATTTTGTTATCGATCTCACCGCTGAGGGCACCTTTTTTAATTTAGCTTCCTGAAATGAGTACCCCGTTTTTACATACTTCAGACACTCAAGGAGCGTGCAATCTTTTAAAATACTTTCAGCTGTTAAATCCTGCAGAACAGACTGCTTCACAAACAGGGCAGGCAATACATACTTTAAGGCTTCCTTGTCCTCTTCATTAATCGACAGACGCAAAAAGGCAAGGATACTGCGCACAATAAACCGGTCATAAAATGATTCTGTATCCTGCTCAATTTTAAAAGGCAGGCTTGATTTGGCAAGGTGTTCAAACATCGCCCGGCTGCCGGTGTTTGTTCTGTATAAGATGGCAATATCACCTGGCTCGCATCCATCAGAAACTTTTCCTCGTATATCATCAATAATTGCAGCTGCTTCATCCTCCTCATCTTCAGGGAAGAAGAGGGTGGGGATGCCCGAACCGGCAAATTGAGCATTCATTTTCTTTGCGCGGCGATTCTTATTAAGCCTGATAACCTGGTTTGCGGTTGCAACAATTTCGTGGGCTGACCGATAATTTTGCCCAATTGTCACGATTTCGGATCCAGGAAAATCTTTTTCAAAATCCAGCAGGTATTGCGGGCTGCTGCCGCGAAATGCATATATAGATTGATCATCATCGCCAACAGCACAAACATTTTTTGTTTTTGCCGATAATAGCTTCATCAGCTCATATTGGACCTTATTGATATCCTGAAATTCATCAATTAAAAAGTATTGAAAGCGGTTTTGATAAAGTTCAAGAAGGGAAGGTTCATCAAGAAATAAGCGATAACATCCAGTGAGCATGTCATCAAAATCAAACAAACCTTCTTTTTCCTTCCAATTTTCATAAAGCTGATAAAGATCTGCTGCTTTTTCCTCCCATGCCGATTGCGGCTTGACTTCTTTTGGGGAAATGATTGAGTTTTTCCAATAACTAATCTGATTTAATGCCAAATCATAGGCAAATTCCTTATCATCAAGATTTAGCTCTCTTCCGGACTGTTTAATGATTTGCTCGCGCTGCCAGCTTTTGCTTAGCAGTTTATTAGGGTTCCACCTTTCAGGAGAATGGAACATTAATATTTTATAGAACAAACTGTGGAAGGTTCCAGAAACTATTTTCTGAACCGTTGATTTGGTCATGTTTGGATAGGAGGATAGCCGGCTTTTCATTTCCCCGGCCGCTTTTGCTGTAAAGGTAACAAGCATAATTGTTCGTGGGTCAATCCTCTGCTCACAGATCATAAAGGCTGTACGAGCGGTTAATACCCGTGTTTTTCCGCTTCCGGCTCCAGCCAGTACAAGCAGCGGTCCATTTGTCTTCGTGACAGCTTGTGTCTGATCATCGTCAAGCTTGACGCCTGTATGCGCTAAGAGCTGTATATAGGAAAACGATTGCGGTAAGCCTTTTGCGGGAACAGGAACAAACGGGGGAATATTTTTTACTTGTTCTGCTTTCATTAGAGCATTCTTCATAAAATAAAACCTCATCTTTATTTCAAATAGACAAATTCTATCATAACACGAGAATAGTTTTTTGCGGTCTTGATTTGCCAACAAAAAATATTTTAACGCTAAAAAGGAGTGGCGGTTAAATGGCACTTATAATCCCTTGGCAGATATACCAATATGACCAGTATGCTGAAAGACTTATCATAAGGCCCTATGATCCATATCGCTTTAGACCCGTTACAAAGGTTTCTGCTGCAGTCAATCTTCCGAAAGATAGGCCGCCGGATACAAAAGGAACCTTTTATCATAAATTAACAGACACTCAGCAATCGGAAAAAAGAAAAATAGCTGATCGTATATATAGTGAGCTGACGGGAAAGGGAAGATATATTGACCAAAGAGTATAAAAAAACTCCTGTCGATCAGACAGAAGTTTTTTGTTGTATAGTTTTTTTCATTGTCCGGTGAGGGATTCCCGCATCAAGGAATTCCTCGGAAACGATTTCATATCCCAGGCGAGTATAAAAAGGGATCGCATGTGTTTGGGCATTTAATTTCAAAGAGGCAAACCCATTTTCTTTTGCATACTCTTCTATCTTATTCATGATTTCTTTTCCTGCACCTGATTTGCGATTTTCTTGTAAAACACAAATTCTTTCTACCTTTCCTATGCCGTCAAGCGAACGGAAACGTCCGGCTCCAATTGGCTGGCCATTTTCATATAGAACAAAATGTGCAGATGTATCTTCATATTGATCGATTTCTTCTTCTTCTGGAACATGCTGTTCATGTATAAATACTTCTTTTCGAATAGAAAATGCGTCTTCAAGCTCTTGTTGAGTTGCAGCTAATTTAACTTCCATTAATCTTTTAGTCCTTTCTTAGGCGAAATGTTTCATAAACAGTCCATTGGCCATTTTCTAGCTGGTAGACAAGATGGAAACGGTCAATGATTTCTTCGTGGTTAAAAGTCGTCATCCTTAATGAGCCATATACATCAGAATGCTCATCATCGGAAAGTTTTTGTCCTATAGTGATATGAGGAACGAAGGAATATTCTGGTTTCTCAAAACCAATCTTATTGTTAATTTCCTTTTGAAGATCATCCAGTTCCTGTGAAGGTTCAATTTTGAAATAAATGACATTATTGACTGGCTGAAATGAGCTGAATTTGACAGTTTTCAGCTGAAACGGCACCATTTTGTCTGAGATTTCATTCAAGTTGTTTGTGATTTCTTTAATTTGGTTTTCTTCAGCATCAAAGGAAGGTTTTAATGTTAAGTGTGGAGGTATTAAAGAATAATTTGGATCATACCTCTTTCGATAAGAATTGGCCAAGTCCTGCAATTTTTTCGATGGGAATATGACGACACCTAATTTCATTTGAAAACCTCCATTTTTAATAAATTTATTGGTGGCTGGATGAAATATGAAAAAGCTATTTTTACATTATAACAAATTTTCCAAATATAAGGTATGAATTTGCACTTTTATGTGACCAATAGGTTAAATCATCAGAGGGAAGCAAGATTAAACGGAAAAATGTCCAATCTTGCTTTCTCAGTTTTTTTAAGAAAACATCATCTTTAAGGCACGTTTTAAATCAGGCTGCCAATAGGTCCATGTGTGATCACCATCAAATTCCTCATAGAAATAAGGGAATTGTTTTTCTGTGAAAATAGCTGAAAGTTCACGATTCGGTGTCAAGAAATCCTGTATTTCATTTTTCGTTGTATGAACAGCTGTTTCCCCTTTGCCAATCACATGGTATACATCCAAAAGATGCGGCTGCTGCATATCTTTCACTGCCGCCAATACTTGATCATTTACCATCGGTGATTGCAGAATGATTTTACCAAATGTATTTGGATATTGGAGAGCTGTCATTAAGGATACTGTAGCACCAAGGGAATCTCCGATCAATGCTCGGCCCATCCCCATTGAATATGTAGGGAATTCTTTGTCAAGGTAAGGCACTAGCTCATGGGCAAGAAAACGAATATAGGCCTGATTCTGGTCTCCATCTGGATGATACTTTTTCCAGCGATCCTTAACATCCTTATAGGGAATTCCAATTATAATGATATTTTCAATTTCCTCATTTTTAAGAAGCTCATCAGCTGTACGGCCAATTCTGCCCAATTGAAAATAATCCTTGCCATCTTGCGCAATAACAACCGTATATTTATAAAGCGGGGAATAATTCGCCGGCAGATAAAGGAGAAGCTGCAGATCTTCACCTAATTCTTTGCTTGGAAATGTTAAATCTTTTATGGTGCCTCTAGATTGTTCCATATATCGATCGATCCTCCATTATATGCAATATTGCAATGGGTCAAACCCTCATTATTATGGTATCTCCCATTAATTGGCGCTGGTATTGATATCGCCGTTACTATTTTAACATAGGATTTTTGTAAATGCTTTTTTCAATGCATGCTCCTTAAATTTACATACGTCTATTATAATATGGATTTATTTTAAATAAATCATGCTGACAATTTATTTTGAATATAGTAGATATAAATCGGCTAACACGGGATGGGATAAATTAACCAATAATTATGAATTTAGCCAATTTAGGGGATTATTGACAATTGTGTGATTACTTAGTTAGAATAAATCTGATAAATATAAAACTATAAAGGGGGCATTTTGATGAAGAAAAAGAGTTTCATGCTTTCTATGATTCTATTGTTAGCGCTTTCGATGGTGCTTGCTGCATGCGGGGGCGGTGCTAAAGAAGAGGCCGGCAATGAGAATGCTGAAGGGGGAAGCAGTGATAATGGCGGAGAAGCAACTGCTGAGAAGCCTAAATTTATCAGTATTGTAACAGGCGGTACTGGCGGAACCTATTTCCCATTAGGCGGTGCGTTTGCTCAGATTATTACGGACGAAACGGGAATTCAAACAAATGCGGAAACTTCTGGTGCATCTGCAGAAAATATGAACACCTTAAAAGATGGAAATGCTGAAATTGCTTTCACGCAAACAGATATTGCTTCCTATGCAAGTGAAGGAAAATTAATGTTTGAAGGCAATGCAATTGATAATGTCAGCGCAATTGGCACATTATATCCTGAAACCATTCAAATCGTAACAACAGCAAAATCTGGCATTAAATCTGTTGAGGATTTAAAAGGCAAGAAGGTTTCTGTTGGAGCTCCAGGTTCTGGTACAGCTCCAAATGCTGAACAAATCCTTGAAGTACACGGATTAACTTTTGATGATATTCAAAAGCAGGATCTATCCTTTGATGAATCAACTGCAGGAATTCAAGATGGAACCATTGATGCTGCTTTTGTTACATCTGGAACTCCAACTGGTGCCGTAGAAGGTCTTTCAGCAACTGAAGATGTCGTTATTGTGCCTATTGCACAAGATAAAATTGATGCTTTAATCGAAAAATATCAATACTATGTCCAGGATGAAGTTCCTGCAGGCACATATAAGCTTGCTGAAGCTGTTCCAACAGTAGCTGTTCAGGCCATGCTTGCTGTTGCCAATGATCTGTCTGAAGATGTTGTTTACGACATTACTAAAGCTATTTTTGAAAACTTAGATAAAGTTACTCATGCTAAAGGAAAATTAATTAAAGCCGAAAATGCTGTTAAAGGTACAGGTATTGACCTTCACCCTGGAGCAAAGAAATACTTTGAAGAACTGGGAATTACAGTAGAGTAAATCACTTTATACGAATCTATTTGATTATTAGGCGGCCGGCGATAGACCCGATTGGGGGTTTTTGAGCCGGCCGAATTACCTTAACAAGGACTTATCCAATTCTTGGAAGATTGCGCGCAATTCCTATATTGACTAGGTGGGGTTAACATGAAAATAAAAAAGCCAGGGAGAAGAATCCTGATCCTGGTTCCCCTCATCCTTATTTCCATCGTTATCATACTTTTCATTCCTAAACAGCAGGCATTAGTTTTTCAATTTCAAAATACCGGGAAAGTGCTTGCCTATATCCCAATATCAAAGGAAGACTTTTTCAAAATTAAGTATACCCATTCTATTCATCTTTCCGATGTTGTTGAAAGCTACCAATTCACAATAGATGGGCAAATTAAACAGTATGAGCTTATGTATGAGGATTTTGCTATTGGTATGCCGAATAATGCGTCAGATGGGGAAATTTTTGAACAAAAGGATGGAAAATATTATATAAAAAATATGAACCGGATATTTCCGCATTTTGATCTTAGGATAGGCAAGGTAAGGGCGAATCATCGCGTCATCTATAATGGTGCTGAATATCAGCTTTCCCAGTATATTGAGCCTGGAACATGGGTGCGCATTAAAACAGAGAAGCTTAATTGGTATCAGCAATGGAAAGGAGTGAACATCCTTGAGTAAAGAGCATGAAACCTTATCGATAGAAGAGCAGCAGGAGCTGCTTGAAAAATATGACCCTGAAGCAGGAACGAGAAAACTGACAGGGGTGCTGGGATGGATTGTCTTTTTCGGGCTGTTGGCATTTTCTCTATTTCATCTCTACACAGGTGTTTTCGGCATGCTCACCGCCCAGCTGCAGCGCTCGATTCACTTAGGGTTTGCACTAGGACTCATTTTCTTATTATTTCCTGCCAGGAAAAAAAATAGAGGGGCTAAGCATAAAGTTGCTTGGTATGATATTATTCTAGCGATTCTTGGTGTGGCAGTCGGTGCGTATTGGCCGTTATTTCTTGATGAAATCGTCGGCAGGGTTGGCCGCTTAACTGAAGTAGATTTCTATGTTGGGTTATTGGCCATCATTCTTGTTTTGGAAGCTACGAGGCGTGCAGTCGGTATGCCAATTACGATTATTGCTTTAGCCTTTTTGGGCTATGCTATCTATGGTCCATATATGCCAAGCTTTTTGGCTCACCGCGGCTTAGATCTGGATCGGCTTGTGCAAACGATGTTCTTTACAACAGAAGGAATTTTGGGTACACCTTTAGGGGTTTCAGCCACCTTTATTTTCTTATTCCTATTATTCGGATCCTTCCTGGTAAAAACCGGAGTCGGACAGTATTTTAATGATTTAGCTGTATCCATCGCAGGAAAGAGCACTGGGGGCCCGGCAAAGGTTGCCATTTTCTCTAGTGCTCTTCAAGGAACTATTAGCGGAAGCTCGGTTGCCAACGTAGTCACGTCAGGTTCTTTTACCATCCCGATGATGAAAAAGCTCGGCTACAAAAAAGAGTTTGCCGGCGGGGTAGAAGCAGCTGCTTCCACAGGCGGTCAGCTTATGCCGCCTATTATGGGGGCTGCAGCCTTCTTAATGGTTGAATTCATTGGCGGGGGTATCACCTATTGGGAAATTGCAAAAGCTGCAGCTATCCCAGCCTTGCTTTACTTTACTGGCATTTGGATCATGACACATTTTGAGGCTAAGCGTGTCGGACTCCGCGGATTAAAAGATGAAGAAATGCCAAATCGTAAAGAAGTATTAAAGAAGATTTATCTCCTTTTACCAATCTTAGGGGTTATTATTCTATTAATGTCAGGAATGAGCGTGATACGAGCAGCTTTATGGTCAATTGTCATTACCATTGCTGTCAGCGCTATCCGGAAAGACACAAGAATTGGCGTTAAGGACTTTATCGACGCACTTGTTGACGGTGCCCGAACAGCCTTAGGTGTTGCTGCTGCTACTGCCTGTGCCGGGATTATCGTCGGTGTTGTTACAAAGACTGGCTTAGGTTTAAAGATGGCAAATGGGCTTCTAGAACTTGCCGGAGGTGCGCTGATTCCTACATTGATGCTGACAATGGTGGCAGCCATCATTCTTGGAATGGGTTCACCGACAACCGCAAACTATGTCATTACATCAACCATCGCTGCACCAGCTATTATTCTGCTTGGTGTAGCTGATCTTCCGGCACATTTGTTTGTATTCTACTTTGGTATTATTGCCGACATCACACCGCCAGTTGCCCTAGCAGCCTTTGCGGCAGCAGGTGTTTCGGGCGGGGATCCGATTAAAACAGGGGTTAATTCGTCAAAGCTTGCGATTGCAGCATTTATTATTCCGTACATGTTTGTTCTATCACCCGAGCTGCTGATGATTGATACGACCTGGTATTACTTAATCTGGGTAGTATTTACTGCACTATCAGGGATGATGGCAATTGGTGCGGGGGTTATCGGTTTTTGGATGCGCAAGCTCCATTGGACAGAAAGAATCCTTGGTATGGCAGGAGGATTGCTGCTGATCTATCCTGAAGGTCTTTCAGATATTATTGGTTTAGTCATATTCATTGCACTTATTGTTTTGCAGATTGTTTTCAAAAGAGGAAATACAGGGAAAACACAAGCTGCCTAACATTAGGAAAAGGCCTCCTTTCAGGGGGCCTGCTTTCTTAAGAAAAAACTATTGACATTTATTCATAAATACATATAATTAAATATATACTTTAACACGATCTGTTAGCTCAGCTGGGAGAGCATCACCTTGACAGGGTGGGGGTCGGGGGTTCAAGTCCCTCACAGGTCATTGGGTGCCAAACCCGTAGAACCCTCGGAACAAGGGTTCTTTGCAAAAGACCACTTCTTTGGAAGTGGTCTTTTTATTGTATAAAAATATACGCAGCTCCTGTTCATTTCTAATAAAGGTTTAAGTGGACCGATTCATTTTGCCGAGGATAAATGATCTGCAGCAATCCTTGATGAAAGTAAAATTGCATCAAATGGGGTTCAGCTGGTTCAGGCAGGTCTATGACACGTTCAAACTCACCATAGAATCGTTCTTTTTTCATTTCCATTTCTGCTGGGAAAATAGGTTTTGCCGTTCCTTTTAGCAATAATTTTGATTTAGATTGTAAAGAAACATGAAAATCCTCACGATTTAAACCCGGCACTTCTATTAAAAGACAATTATGTGTTTCGTTCTGAAAAATATCGTATTTTGGAAATGGCCCCTTTTCACTAAAAAATTGATCAGGAGGATAAAGGTTGAAAAATTTTTTCCAGTCATCTCTTTGGTGAAATTGGTTTGAAAAATCCACCCATTTTTTTATTTTTTCCATATCCATTTTTCTACCTCGCCCATTCACTTTTAATCCCCTGCACCACTATGGCTAAAGCTGACCAACAATAGGCTGTGAAGGATTCGCAATCTGATCTTGGTCACTAACATCCGGATCTAAAACACCGGTATTAAGTTGTGATCCTGAAGGAGAAAGATCTCCAAACGAGAAATTTGAGCCAAATAATTTAGTGTTTGCCGTATGGCTATTATGAACTGTCGGCCCAATATCAAAGTTGCTGTTTTGGGCCATGCCATTAACCTTTACGTTAAAAATGTTAATTTGATAAGGCATAATAACCTCCGTAAGATAAATGTATTAAAATTCATCGATTGGTCCTGTTAAAGGGACACCGATGTTCGTTGAATCTGCATTTCCAATATCTGTCTGGTCATTTACATCCGGATCAATAAAAATGTTTTCCATCATCGCTTCATTTGGGGAGGTATCTCCAAAGGAAGAATTCACTCCTTGTGATTTAATCTTTGACGTATGGCTGTTATGCGTCGCTTCGCCAATCGTAACCGATCCATTCCCCGAAATGCTGTTAATTTTTATATAATATAGATTTATTGTGACTGGCATAATATTCACCCTTAATTAATCCTCTTGGGGTACTATATGCGGATGAATACCCATTCGTTCTTATTAAAAATTGGACAGTGGTCTTTTGTTTCTTTGGGTAGCGTTCTAGGAAAAGTGATTAAAGGACAAGTTCTTAGGAAAAATTATCAGGAAAGTTCATCAATCCCGGGATGAAGGACAAGTTCGTAGGAAAAAGCATCAGGGATGTCCTCAAGCCTAGGATGAAGGACAAGTTCGTAGGAAAAAGCATCAGGGATGTCCATCAAGCCTAGGATGAAAGACAAGTTCCTAGGAAAAAGCATCAGGAAAGTCTTTCAAGCCTAAGATGAAGGACAAGTTCGTAGGAAAAAGCA
>Ga0180215_1002856_pt1 | contig 16829 bp, 14 predicted proteins | sample eDN3rd37CBELigBY_FD_128871 | JGI IMG/M metagenome (GOLD analysis project Ga0180215, IMG submission 128871) | Enriched backyard soil microbial communities from Emeryville, California, USA - eDNA 3rd pass 37_C BE-Lig BY (version 2) (version 2) | ecosystem: Environmental > Terrestrial > Soil >...
CAGACACCTCGACCTCCAGGGGCGCTAGCTTCTTTGCCACTTCCATTCGTCGTTCCGAGAACTCGCCCTCGTCAGTAATCTACCCGAAGGCCGCTGTCTCAGGCACGTTGACACAGAGGGGAGCGATTGGATGGCGCGAATGGTGTCGCTTGGAGTAGGTTTTCCTCGTGTAACTGGTTTAGTAGCACCTCCATTGAGGAGACTGATATTAGCCTTGCGGGCGACCTGGGATTTGAGGTGGCGGACGGAACCGAGCCGCCCCGCACCTCGGAGGCGGCTACGGGGGTTCTTCTTCATGAGCTTGGTCATGCCTTGGGACTCGGGCACTCGGGAGACCGTTTTTCAGTTATGTATTGGAAATCGCCGCTTGCCTCAGTTGGGGGGTGGGGGTTGCGAAATCAGCCGTTATCTGATGACGCTAGTGGGGGAAGGGCTCTTTACCCTTCAGGGTACACATCGACTAACTTGTTTGCCTCCGGTCTGAGGGTCGTCGGTAGCGAACTGGCGGATAATATGTTTAAAGAGCAAAGGGAGGTTTGTCCGCGGGATGTTGTGCCGTTCTTTTATTCTTTTGGGAACAACGGAACAAGGCGGTTGGCGTTCGAGGCAACCTTGTATCTTAGTCGGACTCGTTCGCCGGCTCCGGACGGGTTTAAGGTGCGTGTGGTGTCCTTTGTGGTTGGTGTGTTCTCGGGAGGGCAGCGGTTGATCGGTCAAGGCCCGGTGCGCTTCCGTGTTCCCGCTGATTCGCCGGAAGGGGCGGTTTATTACGTTACGTATTGCGTAAGCTCTCAGGATGGTTTTAGTGAAGATCGGCATACAGATAATTGTAGCTTGTTGGCGGGCAGTATTAAGATTCTGCCAAAGGCGGACTGTCCCTCTAGTTGAGGCTGCGTAGCGGCTTTTGGGGAGCTGATGATGGCTAAAGGTTTATTGATGGTAGGTCTTTGTTGGGTTTTGGTGTCCTCGTGTTCAAGCGGAGAAGGAGGTGAGAGATCGGAGCTGGCTGCGGAAGATCGGGACGGATTCGTTTTCATTGGGGAGGACGGCGCGACGTATTTGGGTCGGAAGGTCATGGTTGTGGCAACCGAGAGCGTTCGAATGCCGGTGGCGGTTGAGTTCTCCGGGACCTATGGGAGAGAGACGCTGAGTGGAGGTTTTCTTCTGAAAGCGGAATCGCTGGCGCAGGGCGAGGCGTCTGTGGTGCTTTCCCCCGAAAACTCGGGAGGCGAGGATTATGGGGCCTTGGGAAAGGATTCTCTTCCGAGGGCGCCTGGGGTGGCCAAGTTGCGGATTTCGAAGGGAAGCCTTCAGGGGTCGTCGAGCGGCGCTCGGGCTGACCTGAATGGGACGTTTTCAGGGAGTGTGAATTTCGAATGCTTTGTTTTGTCGGAGTCTCTTGGGTTTCCGGCGAGTGAGGCTTTTATGCCTGACCCAGACCTGACGACTGAATTTTGTCGTCAGTTTCGGAACGTCGTCAAATAGTGAGGGTCTGGTGGCCCGCCAATCGCGAACTCGGCGTTGAAGGGTTCGGAGTTGCCCGTCGTGGAGGTTCCCTGCGTGCCTCCGCCGGAGGTCGCCGAGGATCGTCTTGGCCTCGAGCTTGCCGTCGTCGTTCCGTTTGAGGAACGGCACAACCTATCGCGTCCCAAACCTCGGCGAACGGATCGGGCCTAGTTCGCCAATCCCGCTTGCGCTTCGTTGCCGAGGGGAGCGGACCGTCCTGGCGCGTCCTGGCAGACCGCTTGCTCAACCCGGCGACCGCCGCTGCTGTCACGAACGTCTTGCCTTCTCATGGGCTTCTTCCTGAGAAGGCGGACCTTATCGTTAGTAGCCATAAGGCCTCTCTGAGGCCCTACAGGCTACTCGGAGGTTCTCTGCCTCAGGCCGTCGGACGACAGATCCGCGATGCGCACGGACCGGCAAATCTGGTTGTCGCTTACCGGCAAAAGTACTTGTCGTTGACCAGGAACCTTGGTGTGGGCCGTCCACACGTGACCTGCCCGCCCATGGCCTCGACGTGGCGCCGCCGGAGGTCGTCGAGGTCGGCCGCGCCAAGGATCGCGCAGCCTGGGACCGCTTCTGGCTGCTCGCCGTCCTGGGCAGCGCTGGCGTGCGCCGTTGCTGGGGTTACGCTTAGTCGAGGGCATGGCGCCGAGAGCCGTTTGCAGGGCATCGGCTCGACTTCCAGCCCGCGCCGTGCGACCGACTCGAAACTTGGATTCGCGCGAGCTGCAGCCGAGGGGCGCCTTCGGCGGAGTGCCCCGGAAAGCCCATTGCTCGCCACCGTCGCCGCCCTCAGCCTTGCGTCCCAGGAGGTGACGCATGGACAAGGGATCGAAGAAGAGGCCGGGGATGAATTCGATGCAGCAGGGCAACAAGAAGATGATGTGCGCGGCCTGCAACCAGGAGATCCAGGGGACTCCGGTGGAGAAGAACGGCCGCATGTATCACCCAGGCCACGAGCGCCAGGACTTCAAGCCCACTACTCGCACCTGACGTATCGAAATCGAGCGCGGCCGCGGGGCGAGTGCGACGTCCCGTGCGCCGAAGCGAAGTGCGCTACTCCCCCTCGACCGTGAGCATGTCGAAGTCCGGGATCTTCGCCTGCAGCCTCTCGCGCAGGCGCTTGACCAGCTTCGCCTCGATCTGCCTGGCGCGCTCGCGGCTGAGGCCGAACTTGTTGCCGATCTCCTGCAGGGTCATCGGCTCCTCGGACATCATCCGGTTCTCGAAGATGTAGAGCTCGCGGTCCTTCAGCTCCTTGGCCATCTCGGCGAGCTCCCCCCGGAGGATCTCCTTGATCTGCTCGCCGGCGAGGGTGTCGTCCGCGGGAGCGGCGGGGAGCGCCAGGCGGTCTCCAAACGTGAGGCCCGCGTCCTCGTCCCCCACGGGCGTCTGGATGGAGACCTCGTCGCCGGAGAGGCGGCGATCCATGTCCTCCACCTCGGTCTCGGTGACGCCCAGGCGCTCGGCGAGGAGCTTGGGACCTACCTCGAACCCTTCGGCCGCGAGGCGCTGCTGCTCCTTGCGCAGGTTGAAGAAGAGCTTGCGCTGCGCCTGGGTGGTCCCGAGCTTCACCATCCGCCAGTTGTCCATGATGAAGCGCAGGACGTAGGCGCGGATCCACCACGCAGCGTACGAGGAGAGCTTCACGCCCTTGAAGGGATCGTACTTGCGCACCGCGTGCATGAGGCCGACGTTCCCCTCCTGGATGAGGTCCAGGAGGTTGAACGCGGCGCGGCGGTACTCGTAGGCGATCTTCACCACCAGGCGCAGGTTCGACGTGACCAGCCGGTAGGCGGCGTCGACGTCGCCCGTCTCCACGTAGCGGACGGCGAGCTCGTGCTCCTCCTCCCGCGAGAGCAGCGGGTGGCGCTTGACCTCGTGCATGTAGCGGGCGAGCGGATCGGTGCGGGAGAGGGCGGCGGCAGCGGGCTCCTCGCTCTCCTCCTCGGGCTCGAGGGGCAGCGCGGCGAGGCGCTCGGGCTCGTCGCCCTCGAGCTCCGCCTCGGCCTCCGACTCGAGATCGATGGGCTCGTCGCGCTCGTCTTCGAGCTCGGCCTCCGCCTCGATCGGTGTCTCCACGGGCTTCTTCGCCCGCCCGCCTGCGGCCGGCGCCTTCCGCCTGGTGCTCTTCCTGGGGGCCGTCATCGCAGCGTCCTGTGTCATTGCCTGCTGAAAGTCGACTCTGATATAGGCCTCACGCTCATGGATCAAGCGCCCGCAACTTCCAGGGAAATCCCGGTCGAATCTTCATCTCGCACGTGGGCGCCGACGAACCCCTACGAAGGGCCTGGCACCTGATGGACGAGACGATCTCCCCCGCCGAAGACGGCGCGCCCCCGAGCGACTACGTCGCGGGCATTCCCTACACCGAGCTCCCTCTCTCCGACGAGCTGCAGCGCGCGATCGCGGAGCACGGCTACACGCATCCAACGCCCGTGCAGGCCCAGGCCATCCCGAAGGTCCTCGAGGGCGTCGATCTGATCGTCCGCTCCAAGACCGGCACGGGCAAGACCGCCGCCTTCTCGATCCCGATGATCGAGAAGATCCCGGCGGGCACGCGCAAGCCCAGCGCCCTGGTGCTCTGCCCGACGCGCGAGCTGGCGATCCAGGTGGCGCAAGAAGCCACGGAGCTCGCCAAGTACAAGGATCTGCGGGTGGCCGCGATCTACGGCGGCGCCTCGATGGGCCAGCAGATCACCGCGCTCGAGGAGGGCGCCGAGATCATCGTGGGCACGCCCGGCCGCGTATACGACCACATCCGCCGCGGCACCCTCGACCTGTCGGCGGCGATGTTCGGCGTGCTCGACGAGGCCGACGAGATGTTGTCGATGGGCTTCTTCGAGGAGGTCACCCGGATCCTCGACTGCCTGCCCAAGACGCGGCAGACCCTGCTCTTCTCCGCCACGGTGCCGCTCGAGATCGAGCGGATGATCCGCAAGTACCTCAAGTCGCCGGAGACGCTGCTGCTCTCGGGCGACGTGTACACGGTCGAGGGGATCAACCACGTGGCCTACAAGGTGGTCGAGGACTACCCGAAGCCCCGCAACCTCCTCTACCTGCTGGAGCTGGAGAACCCGGAGAACGCGATCATCTTCGCCAACACGCGCGACGACACCGCGCTGGTGGCGGCGGTGCTGAACCGCAACGGCTACGACTCCGAGATGCTCAGCGGCGAGCTGGCGCAGAAGGAGCGCGAGCGGGTGATGGCGAAGGTGAAGCGGGGCGAGGTGCGCTACCTCGTAGCCACCGACATCGCCGCCCGCGGCATCGACATCTCCGACCTCACCCACGTGATCAACTACTCGCTCCCCGAGGATCCCGCGGTCTACCTGCACCGGGTGGGGCGCACGGGGCGCATCGGCAAGACGGGCACCGCGATCTCGCTGGTGGGCGGCCGCGACTACATGATCCAGGCCACGCTCGAGCGCCAGTTCAGCATCGAGTTCGAGAAGCGAACGCTCCCCACCGCCGAGGAGGCGCGCAAGCTCTGGACCGAGCGGCACGTCGCCGAGCTGCGGGAGGGGATGGGCTCCTCGGTGTTCGAGGCGTTCCTGCCGCTGGCGCAGGAGCTGAAGAAGCGCTCCGACGGCGACTTCCTCATCGCGTACGCGCTCAAGTACTTCTTCACCCAGCGCCGCATCGAGAAGATCGCGGTGCAGCGCAAGGCCGACGGCGCGGAAGGTGCGGAAGCCGCCGCCGCTCCTGCGAAGACGACGCGCGCCGCCAAGCCCGCCGCCAAGGGGCGCGAGCGCAAAGGGGCGGAAGGCGAGAAGCGCGAGCGCAAGGGCCGCGGCGAGAAGCGCCCCGCCCGCAAGGAGCCGAGCGAGCTGTCCGCCCTAACCCCGCCCGACCACGTTCCGGTGGCGCCCGGGGTGGAATCGCCGGACACGCCGCCCGTCGCGGAGTTGGAGAAGCCCCGCAGCGGCAAGCTCTGGGTGTCGCTGGGCGAGGAGGACGGCCTCGACGCCGCCGGCGTGAAGGCAGCGCTGGCCGAGGCGTCCGGGGCCTCCGCCGACGACGTCGAGCGCGTGGAGGTCCGCGGCGCCCACTCGTTCGCCTGGGTGCGACCCGGCACCGCCGACGCCTTCCTGGCCGCCAACGGCAAGGCCCGGGGCGAGAAGGAGCTCAAGGTCGAGAAGGCCCGCCGCAGCCGGCGCTGAGCCCCTACGGCCTCCTGCCGATTCGCCGAGGAGAAAGAGCCGCGCGGCCGTTATGCTGCAAAGGTCCCGCTTCGCAGCGCTTCGACGCCCCGGTGTCGAAGCGCCCGATCCCGCAGAGGAGGACCGCATGGGCTTTGCCTTGTCCGACATGAAGGTGAGCAGCACCTCTTTCGCCGATCACGGCCCCATCCCCGCCAAGCACACCGGCGAGGGTGAGGACGTCTCGCCGGCCCTCGCCTGGAGCAACGCGCCGGCGGGGACCCGCTCCTTCGCCGTGATCTGCCACGACCCGGACGCGCCGTTGGTGTCGGCCGGAGGCACCTACGGTTTCGTGCATTGGGTGCTCTACAACATCCCCGCCTCGGTGAGCTCCCTCGAGGAGGGGACGACCTCCTATACGTCCGGGAAGACCGACTTCGGCAAGGCCGGCTACGGCGGACCGATGCCGCCCGAGGGCCACGGCAAGCACCACTACTACTTCTGGGTCCTCGCCCTAGGCGACGACGCGCACATCGAGCCGGGCCTCACGCTCTGGGAGCTGCTCGGCCGGATCGAACCGAAGGTCCTGGGGATGAACCGGCTGATCGGCACCTACCGGCGGGGCTGATGGGCAAGAGCCGGCCGCTGTTCTACCCAGCGGCGGCCGGAGGCGATTTCTATCACTGATGGTCGCCTGGTTTGATACCGTCTGGTCGCCCCCGTTATGGCCACCCGAAACGGAGATCAAACATGCGCCTCCCTCTGCCCCTACCGGCAGCGCTCTTGTCGTTTTGCTCCATCGCCCTCACTCCGGTCCTCGCCCTTGCCGCGGACTGGACCGGCACCTTCCCGCCGGGAGCGGCTGCCAGCTACTTCGGAGGCGTCGGACACTCGGTGCTGGTGGTTGCATCGGGCGGCGTCTCGGATGAACGCGAGGCGGCGACGAAGGCGCTTTCAACGTCGCTCCGCGAATCCTCCTCGTTTCCGTTGGTGATGGATGGGGCGGCCCTCGGGGATCTGTCGGACCTCGACGACGGCGCGATCGTTCAGAAGGCCTCCCACCTTCCGATCGCTCGGATCGCGGTCGTGCGCGTCTTCGCGGGATCGGCCGGGGCGGAGCCGACCGCCCTCGTCACGATCTACCGGAAGGACGGTAGCGCGTTGAACGGCTTCTCCGCGAAGCCGGGGACGGCGCTCGTCGCCAGTAGCGAGGACGCGGGAAGCGGCTTGAACCGCGGCGTGGCCGAGACCGTCTCGACGATTTCAAGCGACTCCGCAAAGTCGAAGGCCGCTGCCTCCGAGGAATTCGACCAAAACTTCATCTGGTTCCAGGAGGTCGTCACCGTCAACGCCCAGAACGGCAGCGTCATGGGCTCGACCGCCATCCCTCTCCAGGGAAAGTACAGGAAGCCGCTCGAGGGCGCCGCCTTCTATGAGGCGATCGACCGGCCGGACCTGGCGAGCAGCTACAGGACCAGGCAGATCGTGCGCGGCAGCCTGATCGGTGTCGGCGTCGCCGGTATCGTCGGCGGCGCCCTGGCACCGTTGTATGCGTCCGACGAAAACAGGTGGACGACCATGGGGGCGGTGTTGGGGGGTGGTGTGGTCCTCGCCCTCGTCGGCGGAAGCATCGATGGGCACCCGATCCCTGCCACCGAGGCTCGCCGCCTTGCCGACGAGCACAACTCACGCCTGAAGGAGCGTCTCGGCCTCGCGAGCCGGGATGCTTCGGCGCCCAAGAAGATCAAAGCCGGCCTCTTCGCGACTCGTGAAGGCGGCGGCGTGACACTGGGTGGCAGCTTCTAGCCGATGCAGGCGCTTTTCCTGCCGGCCGCCCTTGCGTTGGTCGTCGCCGCAGTACCGAACGCATCGAGGAGCGACGCGCTCGAGGATCTCGAGCGAAGGCAGCAGCAGCTCTTCCTTCGGGTCGCACCGTCGGTCGTCCTGATCTCGACGCGAACCGGGATCGGCACGGGGTTCTTCGTCTCCGAGGACGGCTTAATCCTCTCGAACGCCCATGTGGTTGGCGAGGAGAAGGCGGTGAGCGTTCTCCTGCAGGACGGGCGCAAGCTCGACGGGAAAGTCGAGGCGCTGGCGCCCGACGGAATCGATCTCGCGCTCGTGAGGGTCCCGATCGCCAATAGCAAGCCGCTGCCGATCGGAGGCAGCTCGCTGCAGGTGGGGAGCTGGGTGGCATCCGTCGGGCACGGCCTCGGCGGCGCCTGGACTTTCACCACCGGCATGGTCTCCAACATCTATCCCCTCGGGACCGAACGCCCCGTCTTCCAGACGCAGATCCCCCTCAACCCCGGTAACTCCGGAGGTCCAATCGTCGATCGGAACGGGAAGGTGGTGGGGATCGCCACCGCTGGCGTCTCGCGATCGAACGACGTGAACTTCGCGCTCCGCGCGGACATCGCTCTTCGGGTGTTCCCGTCCCTCACGACGGACTGCGATTGCCTGGTGATCCAGGCTCCGGCTGGCGTGTCCGTCTTCGTGGACGGTGTCCTCGCCGGAAAGGGGCCCCGGGTGGTCGTCCCGGTGTCCGCGAGCCGCACGTACCGCGTTCAGGCGGCGTCGAAGGAGGCGATCCGCGAAATCGACGTGCGGTGGCCGGAGCAGCGGACGCTCACGATCGAATGATCCTCAAAGCAGCTGGAGGTTCCGCTCGTGGGCACTGCCTGCGACGCCTCACGCGGGCGGGAGCGCCACGGCCTCGCCCTCCACCCCTTCGGGGGCGGGCGCCTGCCGCTCCACGCGCTTCCCTGCCTCGCCGCTCCGCATCAGCGCCATGCGGTAGATCGCGGGGGCGATGATCTCGTTCAACGCGACCACGCCCAAGGTCAGAGCGGCGGCGTCGTCGCCGAACTCGGGGAAGGTCTTGGCGAAGAGCAATGCCAGCGCCAGGGCGAGGCCGGCCTGCGGGAGCAGGCCCATGCCGGCGAAGCGGCGCACGTTCTCGGGTGCGTCGGCGATGCGAGCGCCAATCTTCGTTCCCGCCATGAGTCCGAAGCCGCGGACGAGCACGAAGGCCGCCGCCGGGATCCCCACGAGGGCGAGCACGTCGAGGTGGATGTTCGCGCCGGCCACCGCGAAGAACACCACGTACACCGGCAGCGACGACGCCTCGATCTCGTGGTGCAGCTTGTCGCCCATGTGGGTGAGGTTGCGGATGAGGACGCCGGCGGCCAGTGCGACCAGGAGCGGGTCGAAGTGGAGGCGGGTGCCGACCTCGGCCATCACGAAGGTCACGGTGATGACGAAGAGCGCCGCGCCGCCGGCCACCTTGCGCAGGTAGATGGCCAGGAGCACGCCCATCATCGCGCCGGCGCCGAGCGATCCGAGGATCTCCCAGGCGAGGCGACCCACCGTCTCCAGCGCGTCGCCGGGGGCCCCGAACACCGACTTGGCGATCGACGACACCAGGGCGAAGAGGAGGATCACCACGAGGTCGGCGATCACCACCACGCCAAGCACCGTGCGGCTCACCGGGCCGTCGGCCTCCATCTCGTCCCGGAGCGCCACCACCACCGCCGGCGACTGCGCCGCCATGGTGACGCCGAGGACCATCGACACCGCCAGCGCGTGGGTGAGCTGCATGTCCGCCATGAAGGGCAGGAAGCCCTTGAGCGCAAAGACGGCGATGCCGAGGAGCACCGACGTCCCGACGACCGCCACCAGCGTGATCCATTGAATGGATCGCAGCAGCGGCCGGAACTCCCGGAAGTCGAGCTCGTTGCCGGCGGTGAGGGCGATGAGGGCGATCGCCACGCCGTTCACGATCTTGAGCTGCTCCACCATGTGGTGGTTGAGCAGGCCCAGGACCGATGGCCCCACGATCATGCCGGCGGCGATGTAGCCGGTGAGCTTGGGGAGCCGCACCGTCTTGAAGATCCGGCCCGCGAAGAACGCGGTGAGGAGCACGTAGCCGAAGGCGAGGGCGGTGCCGGAGCCCATCGGTCCGACGCCGTCGCCGTGGAACGATCGGGCGGCGTGCATCAGCCCGCCGAGGGCGAGGATGAGGAGGATGCTCACGTCACGCCACCTCCGGCGGGAGCGCGGGCGCCGGCTCTTCGGGCGCCTCGAAGTCGAGCACCACGTCCTCGGCAGGCGTGGCCTTGCGAGCGAAGACCTGCACCAGCACCTCGGTGACGATGGCGCCGCCGATCACGGCGGTCACCACGATCGGGATCGACCCATGCGGGAAGAGGAGCTGGGCGCTGACCACGATCGCGATCGAGAGCTGGCCCATCGGCGCCCGGTTGGCGACCCAGCGCTCGTGGGCGAGGGTGTCGAAGTTCGTGTAACGGGAAGTCAGATGGGCGCCGAGCCACTTGCCGGCCAGCCGCGCCCCCACGAAGACCACGAGGAGCACCCAGCCGCGCCAGTCCTCGAAGTTCCAGATGGCGCCCACCACCACCAGGAAGAGCAGGTAGATGGGCCGCTCCAGCTTCTCCAGGGCGTCCCCCAGCCGATCCTTCGACGCGCCGGGGAAGTTGGCGAGGAGGACGCCGGCGACGAAGCAGACGACGATGGGGGAGACGAAGAGCGCGCTCGCAGATCCGGCGGCGAAGGCAACGGTGCCGAGGAGGAGCACCACCGACTCGGCGCCGGTCGCCGGGCGGCGCAGGATCGTGTAGGCGACGATGCCGATGGTGGCGCCGAGCCCGACGGTGAGGAAGATCCACGCCGTGCCGGGGAGGTGCCAGCCGAGGTCCGGTCCCTGGGGACGGAAGTAGGCGGCGATGAAGGCGAGGCCCGCGATCCCGGCGAGCTGCTCGAGCTGCACGATCTTCTTGAAGCGCTGCTGCCAGCCGTCGTTCGCGTTGCCGTTCACGAGCCGGCTCGCGGAGCGGGCGGTCATGGCGCCGGCGGTGCCGAGGATCAGCGCGTCGCGCAGGAAGATCGGATCGCGGAAGGTGGCGTCGGTCCAGTCGCTGGCGAGGAGGAGCAGGAGGCTCGCCGCGGTGAGCACCGTGAGGAACGGCATCAGCGTGGCGAAGCCCACCGCCTTGGCCGTGTCCTTGGGCAGGTCGTCGAAGGCGCGGGTGTCGAAGCGGTAGCCGGCGGCGAAGCCGATCCAGCCCAGGCCGAGCCGAAGGACGGGCGTCAGCTCGTCGAGCACCGTGTCGGTGAGGATCCCGACGCTGGGGAGGTTCGCCACCACCCCCAGGGCGATGAAGGGGAAGCCCGCGGTCACCACCTGCGAGATGCGCAGGCGCTGCTCGAGCACGCGCATCCGCGGGTGGCCGCCCAGGTACGCGAGGGCGAGGAGCGCGATGAGGCCCAGGATGGTCTTGATGAGGACGGGGGGGCGCTTGGCCGCCGGGATCGGCTCCACGGGCGCCACGTCCACGGCCTCGGGGGTGGCGAGGCGCTGGGCCGTCTCGTCCGTCGCCTGGAGATCGCGGAGGGCGGCCGGCTGCGGAGGATCGACCGCAGCCGACCACTCGGGCAACCAGGGCTCCGGATCGTCCACAGGCGCCCACGCGGGCGCCCAGGGCCCCGGATCGAGCGGCGCCCGGGAGTCCGGGACGCCGGGATCGGGCGCTGCCGGCACCGCGGCGTGCAGCGCCTGCGCGAGCGACGCGGAGGGGGCCGCCGCCACGAGCAGCGCCAGTGCGACGAGCGCGCTGGCGGCGCGGCGGTTCTCGGACAGGAGGCGGAGCACGATCCGTCGATTTTAGCGCAATGCGTCTACGATCCCAAGCGCCGACCGAGCAGCCGTCAGCCTTCTTCCGGGATCAGCCAGATGGCGCGGTTGCCGAAGGTGGCGTCGGGAGATCCGCTGTCGTCCGCGACCTCCTCGCAGCGCAGCGGCGGAAATCCTTCCGACTCCACCACGTCGCCCGTCTCGAAGGCGTCGCCCTCCGCGAGGGCCGTGGCGAGGTTCTGCAGCATCGCCCCGGCGGCCTCGGCGTGCTCCCGCTCGAGGCCGGCCACCGCGAGGTCGGGCCTGCCGAACTTGGCCATCCCCAGCGTGTGGCAGACGTGCCCCGCGCCTGGCTCACGCTCCTGGGACTCGAAGACGATGCGCAGGTGATCGGCCACGTCGAAGTCCCAGTCGGGCGGCAGCTCCTCGATGGCGGACTTCGGCCACCACGTCATGGGCTCCACGTCGCAGAACGCGACGCCGCCCGCCCTCGCCAGGAGCTGCAGGATGCGGAACGCGCGCTGCAGGTAGCCGAGGTCGCGGGGGTCGGCGAACTCGCCGGAGAGGACGAGCGCGGCCTTGCAGGTGGTCAGGGCGGCGATGTCGACGTCGGGGGTGCGCAGGAGCAGCGAGCCGAAAGCGCCCTTTGGATCGACCCAGCCGTCGAACCACTCCGGGTCGTCTCCACGGTAACGAACTGTGATGTCGAAGCCCTCGAAGAGGGGGTGGCCCTTCTGCGAGAGCTCGCCCGCCTCGGGCATCAGCGCCACGAAGGCCACACGGGCGGGACCGGCGGGGACGTAGCGCGGCCGGGGCCACGGCGTAGGAAGGTCGGGGATCACGGGGAAACCTCCAAATCGGCGCGCATCCTACTCGAAAGGCGGGCGCGCGGCCGCGACTATGTGCCGCACGGCCAGCGTCGGCGCGGAAGAACCATCGGGCAGCCGGAGGATTCCCGGGGCCGGCTCGGTCGATGTGTCGGGAGATGTGGGAGGAGTGAGCCTCGATCGGCGCTGCGGCGCCCCGGGGGCGGAGCGTGAAAATCGCAAACCGAACGCGGTGCGGGAGCGGGAGCCCCGTCGCTGGGCGAACGCTCGCCTGCCACTCGGGGTTGCTGGCGAGCACCCGGGCGCATACGGTCCGGGGCGACCTTTCACCTGCAGCAACCGGGGAGGCACCATGCACGACAGCTTCGGCACCAAGACCACGCTCGAGATCGCCGGAACGAGCCACCCGATCTGGAGCCTCCGCAAGCTCCCCGCCGACAAGGTCGAGCGCCTGCCGATCTCCCTGCGGATCCTCCTCGAGAACCTGCTGCGCCACGAGGACGGCCGCACCGTCACCCGCAAGCAGATCGAGGCGGTGCTCGCGTGGGATCCGAAGGCGACGCCGTCGGCGGAGATCGCCTTCCACCCGGCGCGGGTGCTGTTGCAGGACTTCACGGGCGTGCCCGCGGTCGTGGATCTGGCGGCGATGCGCGAGGCGATGAAGGAGTTGGGCGGCGACCCCGACAAGATCAACCCGCTCTCACGCGCCGATCTCGTGATCGATCACTCCGTGCAGGTGGACCGCTTCGCGGCGGCGGGATCCTTCGGCTACAACGTCGCCCTCGAGTACGAGCGCAACAAGGAGCGCTACGTCTTCCTGCGCTGGGGGCAGCAGGCCTTTCGGGACTTCCGCGTGGTGCCGCCGGGCACGGGCATCTGCCACCAGGTCAACCTCGAGTACCTGGGCGGCGCGGTGCTGCAGGGAGAGGGCGGCGCGCTCTTCCCCGACACGCTGGTCGGCACCGACTCCCACACCACCATGATCAACGGGCTGGGCGTGGTGGGGTGGGGCGTGGGCGGCATAGAGGCGGAGGCCGCCATGCTCGGGCAGCCGCTGTCCATGCTCCTGCCGCAGGTGCTCGGCTTCCGGCTCAAGGGCAGCCTGCGCGAGGGCTCCACCGCCACCGACCTCGTGCTCACCATCACCCAGATGCTGCGGCAGAAGGGCGTCGTCGGGAAGCTCGTGGAGTTCTTCGGCCCGGGCGTGTCGGCGCTGTCGCTGCCGGACCGCGCCACCCTGGGCAACATGAGCCCGGAATACGGCGCCACCATCGCCTTCTCGCCGGTCGATCAGGAGACCCTGAACTACCTGCGTTTCACCAACCGCCCCGAGGAGCACGTGCGGATCGTGGAGGCCTACTGCAAGGAGCAGGGGATCTTCCACACCAAGGACATGAAGGAGCCCACCTACAGCGACGTCCTCGAGCTCGATCTGGCAGACGTCGAGCCGTCGCTGGCAGGCCCCAAGCGCCCGCAGGATCGCATCCCCTTGAGGCAGTCCAAGGCGATGTTCCGCGAGTCCGCCGCGCAGATGGTGGGCTCCGATCAGGCGGCGAAGACGGTGGAGGTCAGCCAGGGGGGGAACCGCTTCGACCTGGGCAATGGCTCCGTGGTCATCGCCGCCATCACCTCGTGCACAAACACCTCCAACCCGTCGGTCATGCTCGGCGCGGGGATCCTCGCGAAGAAGGCGGTCGAGCTGGGTCTGGACGTGAAGCCGTGGGTGAAGACGTCGCTGGCGCCGGGGTCGAAGGTTGTCACCGACTACCTCGAGAAGGCGGGGCTCATGCCCTATCTGCAGGCGCTCGGCTTCCACCTGGTGGGCTACGGGTGCACCACCTGCATCGGCAACTCGGGGCCGCTGCCGGCCCACATCGTCGACGCCATCGAGACCAACGGCCTCGCCGCCGCGGCGGTGCTCTCCGGCAACCGGAACTTCGAGGGCCGCATCAACCCCAACGTGCGGATGAACTACCTGGCGTCGCCGCCGCTCGTGGTGGCCTACGCGCTCGCCGGCACCATGGACACCGACCTCTTCAACGATCCGGTGGCCCTCGACCGCAACGGCTGCCCGGTCTACCTGAAGGACATCTGGCCCACGCCGCAGGAGGTGAACGAGGCCATCCGCACCGCCGTCACCAAGGAGCAGTTCGCCACGCAGTACGGCGCGGTCTTCCAGGGCGACGAGCACTGGAGCGGCCTCGACGTGCCCAAGGGGAAGACCTTCGCGTGGGATCCGGCGTCCACCTACGTGCGCAAGCCACCGTTCTTCGAGAACCTCCCCAAGGACCCGCCGCCGCTGCGGAACGTCGAGAAGGCGAGGGCGCTCGCGATCCTGGGCGACTCCGTCACCACCGATCACATCTCCCCCGCCGGCTCCATCGCGCTGAAGAGCCCGGCGGCGAAGTACCTCATCGATCAGGGCGTGGCGCCCAAGGACTTCAACTCCTACGGCTCACGGCGGGGCAACCACGAGGTGATGATGCGCGGCACCTTCGCCAACATCCGCCTGCGCAACGCCATGGTGCCTGGGGTGGAGGGCGGCTACACCGTCCACGTGCCCAGCGGCGAGCAGCTCTCCATCTACGACGCCGCCATGCGGTACCAGTCCGAGGGGACGCCGCTGGTCGTCATCGCGGGCGCCGAGTACGGCAGCGGCTCCTCCCGCGACTGGGCGGCCAAGGGCACCTTGCTGCTCGGCGTGAAGGCGGTGATGGCGGTGAGCTTCGAGCGCATCCACCGCTCGAACCTCCTGGGCATGGGCGTGCTGCCGCTGCAGTTCGAGTCGGGCACCAGCGCCGCGTCCCTGGGACTCACGGGCAAAGAGACCTTCGAGATCACCGGCATCGCGGACGGCCTCACGCCGGGCAAGCGAGTCGAGATGCGGGTCGACGGCAAGGCGGTGCCGATGATCGCCCGACTCGATACGCCGGACGAGATTGAGTACTTCAAGCACGGAGGCATCCTGCAGTACGTGCTGCGGCAGCTCCTCGCCTCCTGACTCGGGTGGTTCTCGACTCGTGCGTATCCGTCCGGTGGACCGCAACCGGTTGCAGGCCGGGAATCAGCTTGACGCCTTGACGGTGAGACGAAGCAGCAAGTCTGGCCATTCAGGTCTCGGCAGGCATCCAGTTCGGAGGCAGGAGCTCGTCAATCCAGCTCTGCGGCCAGCTTCTCAAGCACGTCCTTCAGGTACGCCCACGAATCGAGCCCATGCAGCGTCGCGGTGGCGACGAGCGTGTAGATGGTGGCGGCGCGCTCGGCGCCGGCATCCGACCCGGCGAAGAGGTTGGCCTTTCGCCCACGGCGATCGTTCACAGAACGCGCTCGCATGCGTTATTGTACAGCGGTAGCGCGGGATCCTCGAGGACGCCGAGAGCGCCTTCCACCCGCCGACCGCGTACAAGCTCGCTTTGGCGAGCAGACTCGTAGGCGGCTCGTGGTTGTAGGTCTCGGCCATCCTCTGTCCGATTTGTTGAGGACTGGTCCCGACGCGGAGCGTCTTCGTTTCAGTCGATCCTCCGGAAACGCGGCGTCCGCATCGGCTTGCCGTTCGATCGCAAAAGGTTGCCGTCCACGGCCACGGCGACATGAAGGTCACCGGCTTCGATCTGTCCACGAATCCTGCTGCGTGCGTGCGACCAGCAGCCTACATCGAGCGCTCGCGATCCTTCGCGGGTGAAGACCTTCTGGAAGGCCTTGTAGCCGTCGACTTGAAGCCAGCCGTTGCGATTCGCGAGGAACGCTTGCGGACCCGTTCCGGTCCAATTCGGCGTGCACTTGAACGCAGCTCAGCGCCCGTTGCCGAGGTACAGCCAGATGGGCCCGCGCTTCGAGCCTTTCGTGTGATCGCGATCGAGAACCCGCGGACCGGTGTCGTCCCCAGGGCATTCGCATCTAAATTTCTCAACCAAGTCCCACCACGCGTAGGAGGAAGTTCTGGTCCAAGGCCGCCGCCAGCCGTCGGTTCTTAATTCCGACCTTCTTCTCGGTTCGCTGCTTCAGCAGGCTCAGCGCGAGCTGGCGGACTGCGCTGAAATTCGCAGCAGCGTTACCAGCACGCACTCGGCAATCATCCTCCCGAAACGTCACGTCGAGGACCCAATGAAGCTCGTTCTCGATCCCTCAGCGGCCTCGGACGGCTCCAAGGACTTCGACTGGAGACACGCCGGCGGCGATTTCGAAGGATTCGCCACCAAGTGGAACCTCGACCATACTTAGCGCCCGCCGGTCGTCCCACCGGCAACGCCGCGGTCGAGCGGCTAATCCAAACGATGAAGGAGGAGGAGGTCTGGCTGCGCGACTGGCACAGCGTTGAGGAACTCCGTGAGGCGATCCTCGCCTGGATGACCCGATACAACACCCGGCGGCCGCACCAGGCACTCGGATGGCTCACTCCCGCCGAGTACCGCGCGCAGCAGCTCGGCACCACCACTACCGCTGCTGCTGCGGCGGCCTAAAAAACCTGAGACATGGCGCTTACCCGAACCCATTTCCGCCGGCGCCTCTGTCTTGACTACGAGGGGACACTACAGGAGCACGCTCTTACGCCAAGGCGCTCACGAGCTCGGCGAGATACCCCTCTGTGTCAACGTGCCTGAGACAGCGGCCTTCGGGTAGATTACTGACGAGGGCGAGTTCTCGGAACGACGAATGGAAGTGGCAAAGAAGCTAGCGCCCCTGGAGGTCGAGGTGTCTGCC
>Ga0180215_1002857_pt1 | contig 16827 bp, 10 predicted proteins | sample eDN3rd37CBELigBY_FD_128871 | JGI IMG/M metagenome (GOLD analysis project Ga0180215, IMG submission 128871) | Enriched backyard soil microbial communities from Emeryville, California, USA - eDNA 3rd pass 37_C BE-Lig BY (version 2) (version 2) | ecosystem: Environmental > Terrestrial > Soil >...
CGTCTGCTGCAGGTGGCGGTGCTTCGAATGACGAGCCGCGGGCAAGGTGGCCTCGTACGCTGATCGCCAAGCGATGTCTCCAATTCCTGGGATCGGCGACGGCGCTGATCGCCTTCGCCGCCGCAGCCTTCGTGGCCTGGCCGCTGCCGGAGGATCTGCTGGCTCGGGACGAGATCGCCTCCCTGCGCTTCCTGGACAGGGACGGAGGGCTCCTGCGCGAGCTGCGGTCGAGGGCGGATGGGCGATCGATCCCGCTGGAGAGAGGCGAGATTCCGCCGCTTGTTCGAGCAGCGTTCATCGCTGCGGAGGATCGGCGCTTCGACGATCATCCGGGCGTGGATCCCCTGGCGATCGCCAGGGCTGCGCGGCAGAACCTCGAGGCGGGGCGGGTGGTGAGCGGCGCCTCGACCATCACCCAGCAGCTCGCGCGGATGATCCGCGTCCAGCGGGAGGGGGCGACGCCGCGCACCTTCTCCGGGAAGGTGCGCGAGGCCCTCTGGGCCCTGCGGCTCGAGGTCTGGCTTCCGAAGGAGCGAATCCTCCTCGAGTATCTGGACCGCGTTCCACTGGGGAACTCCACCTCCGGGGTGGAGGCGGCGGCGCAGCTCTACTTCGGGAGGCCTGCGGTGCGGCTGTCGGAGGGGCAGGCGGCGCTCCTGGCAGGGATGGCGCGGTCGCCGGCTCGCCTCGATCCCTACCGGCGCGCCGAGGCAGCCAGCGCCGGGATGCGATCGGTGCTGGGGCGGATGGTGGCCCTGGGCTCCCTGACCGAGGAGGAGGCAGCCCTGGCGGCGGAGGCGCCGTTGGACCTGGTGGAGCCCTCCCGGGTCTTTCGTGCGCCCCATCTCCTGGTCGCCCTGGAGCAGCAGCTCTCCGCCCAGGGGTTGCACCGCGCGGTGCGGATCGAGACCACCCTCGACCCGGGTCTGCAGGCGGAGGTCGAGTCCATGGTGCGGGAGGAGATCGCGGCGCTGGCGGAGAACCGGGTGGGGCAGGCAGCGGTGATCGTGATCGACAACCCGACCGGCGAGGTGCTCGCTTACGTGGGATCCGCCGACTTCCTGGACGAGGAGAACCAGGGACAGAACGACGGGGTGCGGGCCCTGCGCCAGCCGGGCAGCGCCCTCAAGCCCTTCGTCTATGGGCTGGCGCTGGAGGACGGGATGACCGCTGCCACCGTCCTCTCCGATGTGGAGGTCCATCTCGCGACGCCTTCGGGGGACTACGTCCCCCGCAACTACGATCGACGCAGCCATGGCCCCGTGCGCCTGCGGGCGGCGCTCGCGAGCAGCTTCAACGTTCCCGCGGTGCGGGTCACGGATCAGGTCGGGACGGACCGCGCCGTCGGCGTCCTGCGTGCAGCCGGGTTCCACTCTCTGCAAGAGGACCCGTCCCACTACGGGGTCGGGGTGGTCCTGGGGAACGGCGACGTCAGCCTGCGCGAGCTCGCCAGGGCCTTCCGCGGCCTGGCGCTGGGCGGTGCCCTCGCGCCGCTGCGCGAAGTCCGCCGTGCCTGGGACGCAGAGGGGCAGCGGCTTCCGATACCGGCCGAGCTCGAAGTGCGGCGCTTCCTCGGAGAGGCGGAGACGACGCTCCTCACCGACATCCTCTCGGACGAGGGGGAGCGCAGCCCTGGCTTCGGCCTCGACAACGCCCTGCGTCTGCCCTTCTCGGTCGCGGCGAAGACGGGGACGAGCCGGGCCTACGTGGACAACTGGACCGCCGGCTTCACCAAGGAGCGCACGGTGGCGGTCTGGGTGGGGAACTTCGACGGCAGCTCCATGCGAGGGGTGTCGGGGATCACCGGGGCAGGGCCGCTCTTTCGGCGGGTGATGGTCCGCGCCATGCGCGGGATCCAGCCTGCGCCGCTGGTGGACCGCGGCCGCTTCGAGCGCAGGACGATCTGTCCGCTCTCCGGGAAGATCGCGGGCCCTGCCTGTGAAGGGAGCGTTCACGAGATCTTCCTGCCGGGGACCGCCCCCCGGGAGAGCTGTCCGATGCATCGGCTCATCCCCGCCGACGGTGGGGACGACGGCGGCACCGAGCTGGTCCGGGCCCTCGACGTGGGCCCGGGCTTCTACGGCTGGGCCCGTGCCGAGGGCTGGGAGGCCGGGCCCCTGGTCACTCGAGGGGCGCCGCTCGAGCCGGCTTCCGAGCAGGCGAGCGCGCGGATCCTCCTCCCAGCCCACGGCGACGAGTACCTGATCGATCCCGGGCTTCCCCTGGATGTCCAGTCGATCCCGATCCGGATCCTCGCGCCGCCAGGGGCGGTGGAGCTGGAGTTGCGCCTCGAGGATGGCGAGGTGATCCCGCTGCCGCCGCCATTCACCGGCAGCCTCGCGGCGAGGCGAGGACCGCAGCGGGTGGAGCTTTGGAGCCGGGGAGGAACCTCCCCCCTTGCGATCTCCCGCTTCCTCGTTCGGTAACGCCCCGGTTGTCGTTCAGGACCTCCATCCCAATGATCTCGTTGGGAGAAGTGGGGCAGCCCGATCGGGGCGACCCACGGATTCCGCCGTCGTATGCCTACGTCCCGAGCTGGGGAGGCATGGGCGGTGTCAACCGCTGGTCTACAGGAGGTTTCAAAATGGCAGAGACAACGTACGAGCGAGACGAGCTCCTGATGACCCCGAGAGCGGTTCATCGGATCAGCCTCGCTGGAATTTTCACCGGAGCATTTTGTGCCCTCGGGCTCGGACTGCTCTTTCTCTCCTTCGGCGTGGCGCTCGGGGTTCTTCGCTTTACGGGACCAATGAGCTCCGCCATCGGCCCTGCCGTCTGGATCCTGGTGAGCGTCTTCGTCGCCACCTACATCGGAGCCGCTGCGGGCGTGAAGAGTTCGGGGGTCGCCCAGCGCCGTGACGGCGGGATGCAGGGGATGATCACCTGGGCACTCGCCTTCTTCCTGACCCTGGTCTTCCTGGGGTCGATCGCCGCAGGTGCAGCCGGCGCCCTGAACGTCACCCCCGGCGCTGCGGCAGGTGCCGCGGAAGGGATCAGCCCGGAGAACGTCGGCGCCGCCTCGTGGTCCTTCTTCATCACGGCGGTGGCGGGCCTGATCGGCGGCGTCCTCGGCGGTCTCTCCGGGGCGCCGACCCACGGCGAGCACGAGAAGCCCTACGGCATCCGGCGCCACATGCCGGGTTCGCTGCGCGAGCGCGAGGTCTGACGGCGGGCAGGAGGCGGGCGGCTGGGGCCCGCCCGCCTGCACAGCCACGCGAGAAGAGGAGCCCCCTCGCGCGAGGCGCGAGCTGAAGGAAACGCCCCCCGCTCCGCGGGGGCGATTCCTTCACAGGCTCCGAGGAGATCCGGGCGAGGAGGCGACGGGCGCAGCGAAGGCCCGTCGCCTCCTCGCTTCTGCTTGCGCGGAGGCCGTGGCTCGATGAAGGTAGCCGCATGCAGCAGCGCAAAGTGGTCCTTCAGCTCCAGCACGAGTCCTTCGCCAGCCGCTACCAGCTCGCCTCCATGGCGATCACGTCGGCGGCGGCAGGGGACGAGACCTGGGTGGTCCTCTGGTTCGGCGCCCTCCAGCGCTGGATGGAGGGGCGCTTCGACGAGGCCCTCGCAGGTGAAGAGGAGGGGATCGCGGCCCGACTCCGCGAGCTGAACCTGCCGCCACCGGGTCAGATGCTGGAGGAAGCTCGAAGCCTCGGCGCCAGGATCGTGGCATGCGAGACGGGGGTAAGGCTCGCAGGCCTCGACCCAGAGCAGCTCGGCGCCCTGGTGGACCATCGACCGGGGCTCCAGGAGATCCTGGAGGCGGCGAAGGAGGCGAGCCTCTCCCTCTACCTCTGAGCGAGGATCCGCCGGACGTGGCTCCGACCCACATGGCCCCTGTGATAAAGGGATCCCAAGCACCCACGACGACGCGGAATCGCCTGGAGAGGAGGAGCCTCGTGAAGACCGCCACCTACACGGTGATGTTCACCGACATTCAGGACTTCACCGAGCGCACCAGCCGCCAGACCCGGGCCCAGAACTCCCGCCTGCTGCGTCTCCACGACGCGCTTCTCCTCCCGGTGATCGAGGGCTTCCGGGGCAGGCGGGTGAAGTCGATCGGCGACGCCTACCTGGTGATCTTCGATTCCGCCACCAGGGCCCTCGCCTGCGGAGCGGCGATCCAGGATCGGCTCTACGAGTTCAACCGGCGGGCTCCGGAGGAGGACAGGCTCCAGGTGAAGGTGGCGCTGAGCGCCGGGGAAGTCCGCCTCGAGCGCGGCGACGTCTTCGGGGCTCCGGTCAATACGGCCTCCCGGGTGGAGGCGCTGGCCCGGGGCGGCGAGGTGATCTTCTCGGAGTCGGTGCTGCTCCTGGCGGAGGGGCAGCACTTTCCGGTCGAGGCCCTCGGTTCCAGGGAGCTGCGCGGGATCCCGGGACCGACCCTTCTCTATCGGCTTCGGCCACAGGAGGAGGGGCAGCGGGAGGGCGGGCCCTTCGGCGGCGCGGCGCTGGCAGCGCTGGAGCTTCCGCCGCTGCGGAGCGAGGATCTGGGACGCCTGGGCCGTCCGGCCTGGGCGCAGCCCCTCGTCGTCGCGGCAGTTGCAATTGCCGCCCTGGGGAGCTACGCGGTCTTCTCCTGGTTTTGAGGGCGAGCCGGAGGCGAGCAAACGAAGAGGAGCCCTCTCGCGCGCAGCGCGAGCTGCAGGAAGCGCCCCTTGCGCTGGGGCCATTCCTTCACAGGCGCTGCGGGCGGATCCCCAGCGCTGCAGGTGAGCTCCGAAGAAGGGACAGGGCAAGGAATGAAGACGCGGACGGGACTCGATCGGTGTGTGGGGGATGGCTTCGAGAGGCTGAAGGGCCTCCGGGTCGGAGCGATCTGCAACCCCACCTCGGTCGACCGCGAGCTGGTCCACCTCGCCGATCACCTGCACGCAGCGGAAGGCGTGACCCTGGGGGCGCTCTTCGGGCCCGAGCACGGGATCCGCGGGACGGTTCAGTACATGGTGGAGGTCGAGGGGCAGCCCAAGGATCCGCGCACCGGGGTGAAGGTCCACTCGCTCTATGGATCGACCTTCGAGTCGCTCTCGCCTACAGCCGAGATGCTGGAGGGCCTCGACGCCCTGGTCTTCGACATCCAGGACGTGGGCGCCCGCTACTACACCTACGTCTACACCATGGCCCTGGCCATGAGGGCTGCGGGCAGGGCAGGGCTGAAGTTCTTCGTCCTGGATCGCCCCAATCCCATCGACGGGATCCACGTGGAGGGGGGCGGCATCCTCCCGCCGTTCCGATCCTTCGTCGGGCTCTACGATCTACCCACCCGGCACGGGATGACCGCCGGCGAGCTGGCCTCGCTCTTCAACGAGCTGCACGAGCCGGAGGAGCGCTGCGAGCTGGGGGTGATCCACTGCGACGGCTGGGAGCGGAGCCTGGACTTCGCCGCCACCGGCCTCCCCTGGGTGCAGCCGTCTCCGAACATGCCGACCCTGGACACGGCGCGGGTATACCCGGGTATGTGCCTCCTCGAGGGGACGAACCTCTCGGAGGGGCGGGGGACCACGCGGCCCTTCGAGGTCTGGGGGGCGCCCTTCCTCGACCCCTACGAGCTGGTGGAGGCGCTCAAGGACGCGGACCTCCCCGGCGTGACCTTCCGCCCCTGCTACTTCGAGCCCACCTTCGAGAAGCACGCGGGGAAGGAGTGCGGCGGCGTGGCGATCCACGTCACCTCCCCGGAGGACTTCCTGCCCGTCCGCACCGGGATCGCCTGCCTCGTCGCTGCCCGCACCCTGGGTGGCGACGACTTCCGCTGGCGCACCGAGCCCTACGAGTTCCGCGACGACGTCCCGGCGATCGATCTCCTCGCAGGGGACGACTGGCTGCGAGAGGGGATCGACGCGGGCTGGACCCTGGGCAAGCTCACGTCGAACTGGCCGGATTTTTCGCGATCCTTCCTGCGGATCCGGGCCCGGCACCTGCTCTATTGAGACCGAGTTCCCGATGAAGATCGCGCTCTTTGGCGGCTCCTTCAACCCGCCACACGTCGGACACCTGCTGGTGGCGAGCTACGTCCTGGCCACCGCGGACATCGACGAGCTCTGGCTGATGCCCGCCCGCCGGCACGCCTTCGGCAAGGCGCTGGCACCCTTCGAAGATCGGGTGGCCATGTGCCACCTCCTGGCGGCGCAGTTCGCGAGCGGGGTGCGGGTCAGCAAGGTCGAGGCGGAGCTCGCAGGGAGCGGGCGGACCGTCGACACCCTCGAACACCTCAAGTCGACGATGCCTTCACACGACTTTCGCCTCGTGGTGGGGGCCGACATCCTGGAGGAGTCGGAGCTCTGGTCCGAGTTCGATCGGGTGAGGGAGCTGGCGCCGCTCCTGGTCGTGGCCCGCAGCGGCCATCCGCACCCGGAGGCTCAGGGGCCGGCGATGCCGGAGGTCTCCAGCACCCTGGTGCGGGAGCTGATCCGCCGAGGGGAGGGGGCCCAGCGGTTGCTGCCCCGCACGGTGCTCGCCTACATCAAGGAGCGAGGCCTCTACCGCTGACGAAACGATCACGAACTCGGAGCCTGTGAGGAGATCGCCCCCGCGAAAGGGGAGGCGCTTCCTTCATCTCGCGCTTCGAGCGAGAGGGCTCTCTATCGTTCGCTCGCCTTCGCCTCCAGAGCGCCCAAAAAATTCACGAACGCTCAGCGCCTCCCGCGGCGGCGCTTGTCGAGCAAGGCCTCGACCCGCTCGAGGGCCTCCGGCTCCGCCTTGCCCTGGGCGCGGGCGAGGTCGAGGGCCCTGCGGGAAAGCTCGCGATAGACCGCGTCCGCAGGCGTCCCCGCCAGGGCGTCGAGGTGGGCCTGGATCACGGCAGCGTCGCCCCTGGCGACGGGGCCGGTGAGGGCGTCGGGGAGCCCCCGGCTCGACAGGCCCTTCAGCGCGGAGTCGAAGAGGGGAAGGAGCGCTTCCAGCGCCATCTCCCGGCTGACCCCGGCGCTCGTCAGGAGCTCGGTGGCGAGATCGGCGAGGGAGACGAGACCGTTCGCGGCCAGGCTCGCCGCCGCGTGGTAGACGCCCCGCTGGTCGGGGTCGACGGCGATGGGGCGCAGCCCGGTGTCGCGGGCGACACGACGCAGGAGGCGCAGCGCCTTGGGGCTGCCCTCGATCGCTGCGGCGTGCCCCCGCAGATCCGTGCTCGCCGAGCTCGCGGAGGCAAGCGGGTGCAGCGATCCCGTGTGGGCGCCACGATCGCGCAGGGGAGCGAGCACCTCCAGCCCCAAGGCGCCGGAGCAGTGGGCCACCACCTGGCCCTTCCCGATCCGCTCCGAATCCGCGAGGAGGAGGGCGAGTGGGGCGATCACCCGATCGGGCACGGTGAGGAGGATCAGATCCGCCTGCAGCTTCTCCGGAAGCTCTCCCTCCCGCTGCCGGCTCCCGGGGATCCGCACCTTTCGCGCGGACCGGGTCCAGGTCTCCACCTTCCATCCGGTGGCGACCAGGCTCCGCGCCAGCGCGCCCCCGAGCCGGCCGGCGCCGACCACGAAGACCGAGTGGGTGGGGCGGCCTCGCTCGAGGTGGGGGCGTCGCCCCAGGTTCTCGGTGCTGCGGCTGGGCGTGCTCATGCGGCGGGTCCTTTTCGGGCGCGGACTATTGGGTGGAAGCCCCCAGCTCGGCGAGGGCCGCGACGGTGCGGAAGCGGATCTCCCCCTGCTCCAGGAAGGCCTCGATCGACTCTCCGGGGCGGACCGAGCCGCGCAGGATCGACTCCGCGAGCGGCGCCTCGAGGGCGTGCTGGATCCGCTGCCGCATGGGCCTCGCCCCCAGGACGGGATCGAAGCCGCCGCTCGCCATCAGATGCTCGATGACCTCCTCCTCGACGGAGAGGCCGATCTGGCGCTCGTCGCGCAGGCGCCGGGCGGAGTCGTCCAGGAGGAGCCTCGCGATCCTGGCCACCTCCACCTTCCGGAGCGGGTAGAAGAGGCATCGATCATCGATCCGGTTCCAGAGCTCGAGGGGGAGCTGCTCCCTGGCGAGCTCCAGGGCCCGCTCTCCCTTCTCCTTCCGCTCTCGATCGTCGATCCCCTCCCCGGCCTCGCGCCGGTTCACGGCAGCGCCAAAGCCCATGGGCGCGCCGGATCGGCTCGAGGCGAAGATCTCCGCCCCGAGGTTGGAGGTGAGGATCACCAGGCTGTGCCGGAAGTCGACGATCCGCCCCCTGGCGTCGGTGAGCCGTCCCTCGTCCAGGACCTGGAGGAGCAGGAGTTGGACGTCGCGGTGGGCCTTCTCGATCTCGTCGAGGAGGACCACCGCCGCAGGGCGCCTCCTCACTGCCTCGGTGAGCTGGCCTCCCTCGCCGTGGCCCACGTAGCCCGGGGGGGCGCCGATCAGGCGGGCGACACCATGGGGCTCGGAGAGCTCGCTCATGTCCAGGCGGATCAAGGCGTCGGTGGTTCCGAAGAGGACCTCTGCCACCGCCTTCGCGAGCTCGGTCTTCCCCACCCCGGTCGGCCCCAAAAAGAGGAAGGAACCCACGGGGCGCGAGGTCGAGAAGCCTGCGTGGTTGCGCCGTAGGGCGGAGGCGAGCTTTTCGATCACCTCCTCGTGCCCCACGACCTTGGCGGAGAGCTCCTCCTCCAGGCGAAGGAGGCGATCGGCGTCCTCGGTGACCAGCCGCTCGATGGGGAGCTTGGCGATCCGCGCCACCACCTCGGCCACCGCCTGCACGTCGACCTCCCTGGCGCCGGCCCGCCTGCTCCTGGAGCCGGCCAGGTCCATCACCTGGATCGCCTTGTCGGGGAGCTGCCGGTCGCGGATGTAGCGGGCGCTGAGCCTGGCAGCGGCGGCGAGGGCTTCGTCCTGGTAGCAGATCTGGTGGTGTGCCTCGTACCGTGGCGCGATTCCCCGGAGGATCTGGTGGGCCTCGTCGACGCTGGGCTCGGGGACCTGCACCGGTGTGAAGCGACGCTCCAGCGCCGGGTCGGGCTCGATGAACCTCCGGTACTCGTCGTGGGTGGTGGCGCCGATGCAGGGAAACTCCCCGCGGGCCAGGGCGGTCTTCAGCTCGTTCGCCGCGTCCTGGGGGCCGTCGCCGGTGGATCCTGCCCCTACCACGGTGTGGAGCTCGTCGATGAAGACCAGGATGCGTCCCTGAGCCTTGCGAACCTCCTCCTTGATCCCGCCGAGGCGCTCGGAGAAGGCGCCCCGCAGCGCGGTCCCTGCGGTGAGGGAGGCCATGTCCAGCTCGATGAGCAGCCGCTTGGGGGATCCGTCGAGCTCGAGGAGCCGCTGGGCCACGCCCTCCACGATGGCGGTCTTGCCGACCCCGGCCTCCCCGACCAGGACCGGGTTGTTGCCTCGCCGCTTGCCCAGGATGTCGACCAGCTCGTCCACCTCGTGGTCGCGGCCGATCACCGGATCCAGCCGGCCCAGCGCAGCGGCGAGGGTGAGGTTGCGCCCGAAGGAGTAGAGCAGGGGGTAGAGATCCGGATCCAGCTCCAGCGGTGCGAACTGCTCGATCGAGGTGGGAGACCGAGGCATGCGGCGCCGCTCGAAGCTGGGAGGGGGGCTCACCGTCTGCATCGGAAAGACGGACGGTCGGTGGACCCTCGCGGCCTCGTCGGGGTGGCGCGGATCCGGATACATCGAGGAGCCGAGCTCCGCCTCCTGGCCCTGGCCGCCGGCTCGATCCGGCTGGGTGCGACCTTGTGCCACGCCCTCTTCCAGCGCCTCCTGGCTGGCCTCGTGGAAGGGCGGATCCGGCTGCCTCTGATCGAGGCTCGCCGGATCGGGGATCAGCTCCCAGGGCTGGAGAACGATCGGGGCGTGGCCCGTGCTCTTCCCCTTGGCCCGAGGCCTGGGTTCGGCAGCGCGCGGCGCGGGAGAGCGGGAGGCCATGCCGCCGGAGGAGCGGGCGGTGGAGGCGGCGGCGACGGAGGCTGGGGGGAGCTCGTAGTGTTTGGGGATCTTACCGCCGGTAAACCAGGAGAGGATCGTGTTCCGAAGCGCCGCGAGGGGGAGCCCACAGCGCTCGAGGAGGGTGTAGGCCAGGGAGTCGGGGCTGCGGCTGATCGCCATGAGGAGGTGGAGGGTCCCCGCCTCGCTCCCGAGCCCCGCGGCGATCTCCCGGGTGCGCGCCACCAGCTCCCACGCAGCCTCCGGATCCTCCGACGGCTCGGCGCCGGGGGGCATCGCGTCCAGGACCTGCGCGCTGGAGAGGCCGCGCTCCCCGAGCAGGATCTGCGCCGGGCAAGGGGTCGCCCAGATCGCGAGGAGGAGATGTGCGGAGGTGGGCCGCTGGCCCGCCGATGCGGCGATGTCATCGGCCTCTACCAGGAGCTGGGTGAGATCACGGGCATCCGGCATGATCGATGCGGTATCAAAACGCGATCCCCCCGGGCAACTTCCGCGTGAACGGCCGCTTGTGGATTGGCTCCCCCAGGCTGTGGTAGAGGGTCGCCATGAGGCGCCTGAAGACGATACCGGAGGTCGCGGTCCCTCCCAGGCAGCCGGGGCGGCGCCCTCTGCTGCGGAGGGGCCCCTGCAGCGCTTCAGCCACGGCGCGCAGCCCGCTCTTGCGGCGGAGGGGCGCCTGGCTGGTGATGTTGTGGGCGCTGCTTCTCTTGCAGGGGGCGTGCACGAGCGAGGCAGCCCCGGCGCCGAGCCCGCCGCCCCAGATCGAGGCCCTGCAGGAGCGGCTCGTCACCGCGGGGATCGCTGTGTCCCGGCTGGAGGCGCTGCGCAGCCTCCGCGAGCTGCCGGAGTGCCCGGCGGCCCGGTTTCGCTGGCGGATCTACCTGGAGGGGGAGGGCAGCTTCGCCAACGTCTCCCTCTTCGACTCCTCGAAGCTCGCCGACGCCTGCAGGAGCGGCTTTCGAGCCATGGCGCTGAAGGGAGGGGAGCATGCCTGGGAGCGGCTCCGGCGGGACGTGGCAGTGGAGGGCCCCTGGATGATCCTCTTCCCGCCGGGCCAACCCGCCGAGGCAACCCGGCAGACGATCGTGCGCTCGCTGGCAGGCCTGTAATCGGGACGCGTCGCGACCTGCTATAGTGGTCGGAATGTCGATTGCCGATCGCAGCCCCGCGACGAATCCACCCCCCGCGGGAACGCGTAGGGCTCCCTTCATCGGACGCGGAAGGGAGCGCCAGCTCATCGTGGGAGAGCTCCGGGGTCAGACCCGCCTCCTCACCATCGTGGGACCCTCTGGGGTGGGCAAGACCCGCCTCGCCCGCAGGGTGATGGACGAGCTCGAGGGAGGAGAGCCCCGCTTCGAGAGCATCGAGTTCTGCAACCTGGTCGGCGCCGCGAACCGCTCGGACGCGCAGGCGGCGATCGTGCGGGTCCTAGGGCCACCGCGGGACGTGGCGCCCCAGCTCGCCAAGGTGAAGGGGCTGGCGCGGGGCCGCAGGCTGCTGGTCCTCGACAACGTCGATGTCCTGGTGAGGGAGGTGGCGCCGCTGGTGGAGGAGCTCCTCCTCCATCAGGAGGGGCTGCAGATCCTGGTCACCTCCGTGGTGCCCTTGGGGCTGCGCCAGGAGGTCTGCTTCGAGCTGGGCTCCCTGGACGTCGACGACGCGGTGGAGCTTTACCTGGATCGGATCCACCGCCTCCGCGCCAACCGGGACGGGGTCGCCGAGGATCGGGCGTCGATCGTGGAGCTGGTGGCCAGGCTGGATCGCATCCCCCTCGCCATCGAACTCGCCGCTGCGCGGTCCACCGTCCTGCCCCCGCGGGTGCTCCTCTCCCAAATGGACCAGCGCTTCGAACTCCTCCGCAGCGGAAGGCCTGGGCGGCACAGCTCCCTTTACCAGGCCCTGACCCTGACCTGGGAGCTCCTGACCGATCTGGAGCGGGAGGCGCTGGCCCGGGCCTCAGTCTTCGTCGGCGGCTTCTCTCTCGAGGCCGCGGAAGCGATCCTCGGAGGGAAGGGCGTGAACGTGGTCTCGCTGCTGGACGGCCTGCGCAGCAAGGCGTTCCTGCAGCTCGACGAATCGGCGGAGCAGCCGCGCTTCTGGCCCTACGAGAGCGTTCGCGCCTACTCGGCCCTTCGCCTCGGCGAGGCGGGGGTGAACGAGGAGGAGAGCCGCCGGCGCCACCAGGAGTTCTTCCTCCGCGAAGGGGAGCACCACGCTGCCAGGGCGGTGGGCGCCCATGGGCTGCGCTCGATCCATTGGCTGGTCGCCGAGAGCGAGAACATCCTGGCCGCTCACCGTTGGGCCAGCGCTTCGGACCCTGCCGTGGCGGGTAGGCTAGGCCTCGTGCTGGCGCCGGTGCTGGAGTTCTTGGGCCCCCATCCCTCCGAGATGGAGATCCTCGAGTCGACGAGACTGGCGCTGGTAAAGGCGCGTGACCCCCGCCTGCTTTTGCGCCTGGCGTGGTTTCGGGGGCACGCCCTCCTCCGGCACGGGATGACCGTGGAAGCTGCGCGGGAGACCGAAGAGTCCCTCGCTCTCGCTCGGCGCCTGAAGTCGCGCAGTTCGGAGGGATACCTCCTGATGAACCAGGCGTTGCTACGGGTCTTCGACGGAGAGAACGACGAGGCGCTTGCGCAGATGAACGCCGTCCTCGCGATCGCCAGGGAAATCGGGGATCGGGATCTCGAGGGCAGAGCCTTCATGGGCATGGGGATGCTCGAGGAGCACCGCAGCCGCTTCGATGCGGCGATGGCGCACCTGGGGGAGGCGCTGCGGGTCTATCGCCTGGAAGGCAACCTGAAGATGGAGGCGTCGGTTCACTTCACGATCGGCGCCACCTGGTCCCATCGCCTGCAGTTCGGCAGGGCCCGCCAGGCCACCGAGCAGGCGCGGGCCATCTTTCGGAAGATCGGCGACAGGGCGGGGGAGGGCTACGTCCTCGTCAACCTCGGCGCGATCTATCTGAACGCTGGGCAGCTCGAGGAGGCCGAGCGGAGCACCACTGCGGGGCTGCGGCTGGATGGAGCCAAGGGGCGGCGGCGCTTCGAGTCCCAGGCCCTCTTCAACCTGGGGCTGATCGCCCTCGAGCGCGGTGACACCCGTCTCGCGGAGCAGCAGCTCCTGGAGGCGATCGCTCTCTACGAAGAGTTTGGAGACAGGCGCCACCGGGCACGCTGCCTCTGCTTCGTCGCGGCGGCGGAGGCGAACCTGGGCAGGACCGAGGAGGCGAGGCGGAGCCTCGACGAAGCCCGCGCATTCTTCGAGCAGCTCGGAGACGAGGTGGTGCTGGGGGCCTTCGACGTCTTCGAGGGGATCCTCGAAGCGGCGGAGGCGAGGAAGCTCGCCACCCACAGCGCCTACACCCGCAAGGCGGCCCTCCTGCGGGAGCGGGCCATGGCCAGGCAGGAGCTGGCTGCGTCGGGGGGCCTGCCCTCCAGCAGCATGCTGGCCCTCGGGTTGCGAATCCTCGAGAAGGGGCTGGCCAGCGCCACCTACGAAGCGGAGCGGGCCCAGCCCGAGTCGTTCACCGTGGGGCCGGAGGGTAGGTGGTTCCAGCCGGAGGGTGGGGATCGCGTGGATCTGCGCAGGCGCCACGCCCTGCGCGGCGTGCTCCTGGGGCTCGTGCGGCACCGGCTGGAGTCCCCGGGAAGCGGCCTGAGCCTGGGAGAGCTCTTCGAGCTCGGCTGGGCAGGGGAGATGATCCAGGCCAGCTCCGCATCCAAGCGGGTCTACACAGCGATCTGGAGCCTTCGGTCCCTGGGGCTCTCCACGGCATTGGTCCACCAGGGCGAGGGTTATATGATCGACCCGAGCGTGTCGGTCATCCTGTCCGAGGCTCGGTGAGAGACCCATGGGACAGCCTGCATTGCACAAGGGTAGGGAAGCGCCCGGGGACACACGGACCTTCATCGGCAGGCGCAGCGAATGCGAGGCCCTGCTGGCCGAGCTCCAGGCGGGCACCCGCCTCCTCACGATCGTTGGTCCCTCGGGGATGGGGAAGACCCGCCTCGCCAGACAGGTGAAGGCGATCCTGGCGGAGCGCGACCTCCCCCTGGGGCAGAACCCCCGCTTCTGCAGCCTGATCGACTGCCAGACCGCGAACGACGTGGAGGCGGCGGTGGCGGAGGTGATGGGCCTGCCGGACGAACCGGGGGCGCAGCTCTCCCGCGAGGGGGCCGGCTCCGCTCCGATGCTCCTGGTCCTGGACAACGTGGACCACCTCCGCGACGAGGCTGCGGCGGTTGCGGCCAATCTCTGCGACCACCTGGAGCGGCTGCAGATCCTGGTCACCTCGATCGCGCCGCTGGAGGTGGAGTGGGAGGTCTGCTTCGAGCTGGGGCCGCTGGAGCCGGAGGACGCCCGGGCCCTCTACCTGGATCGGATCCGCCGCGCAGGGCACCTCCCGTCGACGGAGGAGCAGCCTGCGATCGAGGCCTTGGTGGGGAGGCTGGATCGGATCCCGTTGGCCATCGAGCTGGCTGCCGCCCGGGTCCAGGAGCTCCCGCCGAGCGTGCTGCTGGAGCAGATCGGCGAGCGTTTCGACCTGCTTCAATTGGGGGGAACGGGGCGCCACGCATCGCTGCGAGCGGCCCTCTCGTTGAGCTGGGATCTCCTCCTACCCCGCGAGCAGGAGTTTCTGGCGAGGGCCTCCGTCTTCGCGGGCGGGTTCACCCTGGAGTCGGCGCGCGCGATCCTCGGGCCGTCACCCCATGCGCAGCAGGAAGCGGCCTTCCAAGAAGAAGGGCAGGTGGATCTGGAGATCCTCGCCCTGGTGGAGGGGGTGATGGCCAAGGCGCTCCTGCAGCGCGACGAGTCCCCGGTCCCCCGCTTCTCCTTCTACGAGAGCGTGCGCGACTTTGCCGCACAAGCCCTCCGCGACGCAGGGAAAGAGGCCGAGACCTTCGCCCGCCACGCAGCCTTCTTCCGAGAACAAGGGCTTCGCCACGAGCGCCAGCGGGTCGGCGGCAAGGGAAAGCAGGCCTCCATCCGCTGGCTGCGGGCCGAGCGGGAGAACCTGCTCGCCGCCCACCGGCGGACCCTGCACTCCGATCCCACAGCGGCGGTGGAGCTCGGCATCGGGATCATCGGTGTCCAGCAGATGCTTGGGGCCCCTGCCACGGAGCTGGAGTTCTTCGACTCCCTGGCAGACGCCGCCCGGCGGTCGGGGAACGCTGCGCTTCTGGTCCAGGTGCTGCTGCACCGTGCGCCTGCCCTGATGCGGCACGCGCGCATCCAGCGCTGCCGGGAGGATCTGGACGAGGCCCTCGCGCTCAGCAGAGAGCTCAACGCCTGGTACGAGGAGTCCCAGATTCGAGCCGGCATCGGGGTCCTCCTCGCGAAAGTGGGCGAGCTGGCACAGGCGCGGGTCGAGATGGACGCCGCCATGGAGCTGGCCACGAACCGAGGCGATCCGCTCCTCGAGGCCGTGACCCACCTCGGCTTGAGCCTGATCGCGATCAACCAAGGCGACATCGAGGTTTCCGTCGAGAGCAGCGAGCGTGCGCTGGAGATCGCCAGGCGGGAGGGCTCGCTCTCGATCGAGGCGCGGGCCCTCGCGAACCTCGGATCGGCGGTTGGGATGTGGGGGCGTTTCCGGGAGGGACGCAAGCTCCTGGGGGACGCGTTGGCGATCGCCCAGACCACCGACGATCGAGGGAGCGGCGCCTACCTGTTGGTCATCTTGGGCGGCTTCGAGGTGATGGCGGGCGAGTTGGAAGCGGCGGAGCGGCATCTGGGAGAGGCGTTCCAGATGGAGGAGACCCATGGAAACCGGCGCTACGAGGCCTACGGGATCTCGAGCCTCGGGCTGATCGCTTTCGAGAGAGGCGATCTGCGCCAAGCGGAGCAGCGGCTGAGCCAGGCGGCGCGCCTCTCGGAGGACGCGGGCGATCGGGTCGAGCGGGCGATCTGCCTCATCTACCTGGCCGCGGTCTCGGCGCTCCGAAGCAAGCTGGAGGAGGCCCGAAGGCTGCATCAGGAAGCCCGGGCCTTCTTCGAGCGGGTGAACGATCCCCTCGTGCTGGAAGCGGTGGAGCTTCTGCAAGGCTTCCTGGATCTGGGGGAGGTTCGCGGTATGTTCTCCTCGAAGGAGTGGGCCAGGGCCAAGTCCCTCGAGACCAAGGTGCGGGAGCGGCTGGAAGCGGCGCCCTCCCGCGATCGGCTCATGGCGAGGCCGACCCGGATCCTGCATCGGCTCCTCGAGCGGGCGCTCCTGGATCCGGCGCAGGGGAGCGCCGCCCTCGCGGAGCAGCTCGTCCTCGGCCCGGACGGCGCCTGGTTCGAATTCGGCGGCGGGCGGCGGGTGCCGCTCGAGACCCGGGAGAGCCTGCGGAAGATGCTCCTGGAGCTTGCGCGACAGCGCATCGACGCCCCCGGCGTGCCCCTCTCTTCCGAGCGGCTCTTCGAGGCAGGTTGGTCGCAGCGGATCCACCCGGATTCCGCGGGGCGCCGGGTCTACACCGGCATCTGGACCCTGCGGACCTTCGGCCTCTCCACCGCGATCCTCCATGACGGCGAGGGCTACCTGCTCGACCCGGGCGTCTCGGTGATCTACGCCGATTGATGGCCTTTCACTGCGATGCATTCGAATCCTCAATCCTTGGATGACGGAAGCAGAATCTCGTGGATAATCTCCCTAGCTTCGAGCGACTCGCTGACCAACTCTGGAGTAGAGGGAAATCTGGTCCAGATGTTGCGTAGGCAGAGTTAGGCGGCTCCACCATTGTCTCCAGCCTGTTCCCGACGCCCGAGGGGCTACCAAAATACCTAGGGAAATCGCCACCGAGTTGAAGCGACGAATAGGCCTAGTCGGGCGAACTTCTCAGGATAGGAGCGTCTAAGTCCACGGAGGCGCCGCGAGCCTCTTGAATTTACGGTGTTCCCGCTGTCCAGGTTGACAGGCTTGGACTCGATAATCCCCCGGCGGAGCGGGTAGAGATAGGCGCATGAGGCGCAAGCATCAGAAGCACGAAGCACCGTCCCCCTCCTCGGCGC
>Ga0180215_1002858_pt1 | contig 16814 bp, 19 predicted proteins | sample eDN3rd37CBELigBY_FD_128871 | JGI IMG/M metagenome (GOLD analysis project Ga0180215, IMG submission 128871) | Enriched backyard soil microbial communities from Emeryville, California, USA - eDNA 3rd pass 37_C BE-Lig BY (version 2) (version 2) | ecosystem: Environmental > Terrestrial > Soil >...
AATATACTTTATCAGCAGCAGATCTAATAGAAATAGGAATTAGCTTCATCCAGGAATTGACTACACTTCCTGTTTAAAATAACTATTCTTCTCCTCTCTTTTTCCAATCACAAAAAAGCTTCCCATTTCGGGAAGCTCTTTTGTTCGTTATTTCTCTTACCATGTTACAAAATATAACATTTAAAGCGCTTACATTTTTAAGATGCTTGATTTTCCAGGTTCACTAATGCATCTCGCAAATCTTCTCTAATCGATTTAAATGTCATTGTATGTTTAAAATTTTCCACACATTCAATAAAATTAGCAGCTGTATATTTAGAAATTTCCAAAGCATACCCTTGTGCTTCATCTGGAATATTTTTCGAAAATTTTCTTAAGTTCTCCACACTTTGCGGCGCCAATGCTTTTGACGTTGCTTCTAAGGCGACAGACAAACCTATTTTTAAACTGGATGGACTATTAACATATACTTGAACCATACTTTCACACTCCTGTCTTTTTTACCAACTTATTCATAGAATGGCGGATTTATTCCGCTGCAGAAAAATTGTATTCTAATTCAATTGTTTCCTGATTCTTGGTTGTTTAAACATCATTCTACCATGTTTATATATCTATATTTCTAGATTTCCACCACCTATTCCTGCTTTCCAGCTAAAAAAACAGCAAAATCCCTCCTGTTTTTTTGGAAAAATAATGAAACCAATCAATCGTGCTGCTCGTATATTACATAATAGATAAAAACGCCAGAATTGTGTCTTTGGAAGCATATTCTTTGATAAGAGGTGATTTGATGGAGTATTCCGCTTTAGCCTTTGCAATCATTGCCTTTACCTTTGCTGCCCAAAATCAAGCACAGATTAAAAAATTGAAAAAAGAAATCGAAGAATTAAAAAACAAATAACTTCCCAAAAAGAAAATATAGGGATTAACCATACTACAAGTGATATGATTTGAACTACCCACACTTAGCTAACGCTTGAAGTGGAATTCTTCTATCGAAAAATGATAAAGAGGAGATGATGAATATGGAGCTTGTTGTGGGCTTCCTTTATTTTGTTGGTGAAGTAGTTTCAGCATGGGCCATTTCCGCTTGGAGCTACTTCGAAGAAAAACTGAATAAAGAGTAAATACCTGCACTTAAGGACTAAAGATGATGGTTAGTCCTTAAGTGCTTTTTAATATAAAAACGTTTACATTAGTAGAAACTGTCTTTAGCAATTCTAGGCAAAAAGAATAGACAGCCCTTCCTGATAATATGTTGAGAGGCCTTTTTACCGATGATTATAAAAAATGATGATTATTTTACATAATTATATAGTTTCCCAATATTTTCTACCTCTACAGTGACAAGATCCCCTGATTTCATTGGACGGCTGCCAGAAGGAGAACCTGTGGCCAATACATCTCCAGGCTCCAATGTCATTACCTTGGACACCCAGCTGATCAGAAAAGGAATGGAGAGCGACATTTGATTAGTGTTGCCTTTTTGCACCACCTCGCCATTTAAAGTTGTTGTAATCTCTAGATTTGTGGGATCTAAACCAGTGACAATCCAAGGACCCATAGGACCAAAAGTATCAAAGCCTTTTCCTCTGGTGTATTGCAGATCTTTTTTCGTAAGATCTCTAGCCGTTACATCATTTAAAATTGTGCAGCCAAATACGTAATCCAGCGCATCTTCTTCCTTGATGTTTTTGCCTCTTTTGCCAATGATCAGTGCCACTTCTCCTTCCATTTCTACTTGTGTCGTCAGCTCAGGATCAGGAAGCAGAATCTCTTCCCCATTTGGAATCAGCGATGATGTCGGTTTTAAAAACAAAAGAGGTTCTTTCAGTTGGGCCGTTCCGCCAACCTCTTTGGCATGTTCAGCGTATGTCCAGCCAAAATTAATAATTTTAGAAGGGGTAACAGGCTCTAAAAATTTCACTTCATCATGTTTCAGTATGATGCCATCATACTGTAAAACATCCTTGGAAATTTCCGCAAAGCCACCCATCAGCTGCCAGATTTCGCCGTTTTTAACTACGCCATAATAAATTTGATTCTGCTTATTTTGATAGCGAACTATCGTTTTTGTTTTTTGTTTTTGCAATACCGTCATATTCCATCAACTCCATATAAGACTATCTTGCCACTACCTAGTACATTCTCCTTTTATGGTGCAATATCCTCCAACACTTTTTCGTTTGTTTTAATCATTCAAAAGCAAGCAGTGCCCTGATGACTGCAAATAATATAAATAGAGAATATACTTCTTGGGATTCGAGCAAAAATTGCAGAAGCTAATTGCCGCTAGATGTCCCGACTGCCCGCATTCTCGTTCGATGAATTTCAGGAGTATATACTTATAATATTATCGTGGTCGCACCAATAATGCCATAGACGGATAAATCAAGATAAAGTGAAACTTCAATTAGTGGGGGCTTGCCATGTCCCCACTGATTGTTAGTTGAACCAATCAGGCCTTTCTCCCCACCTTGATTTCTCATTTTTCTTATAATCTCTTAGGTAGGGAGAAAAAAGCCTATTAAATAGCGATAAAAAGAAAAAGGAATCCAAAAGCTTAAATAGAGCTTTTGGATTCCTTTTTCTTCTTTGATTAAGGCCACTTTCTAAAAGGCTGTTGCTTTTTTCAATAGCATGGATAAACGGAGGGTGACTCCTGCAGGCTACAGAGAAAAGCAAGTGTCTGCAGCGGAAAGAAACGGACCATTGTTTATTTTCAAAAACAACAAACTTTATGAAAACAGCCTTGATTAATAAACCAACAATGTCAAATGCTCTTTAAAATTTTAGCAGGATTGCCCGCAACTATCGTATTAGCAGGTACATTCTTTGTTACAACAGAACCGGCAGCAACAATCGAATTATCCCCAATCTCAACCCCAGGCAAGATAACACAACTTCCTCCAATCCAAACATCATTCCCTATTCTTATCGGAAGCGCATAGCCACCCTTGTTTCTCCCTTTAGGTTCAATCGAATGACCAGCAGTATATAGTCCAACATTCGGTCCAATCATACAATTATCGCCAATCCTTACTTCTGCCATATCTAGTATTGTGCAGTTGTAACCCACATAAAAATCATCTCCAATATGAATATTAAAGCCTAAGTCACAATGAAAGTTATGTTCAATAAAAGGACTGGCTCCAACACTTCCAAATAGCTCCCTGATAATTCTCTCTTTATGATCGTCATTTTCTATTTCCCCATTATTTAATTCCATAACTAGCTTATGTGCTCGAACACTATGATTTCTCAATTCCTGTGTACCACGTTCATAATGAATTTTCTCTTTGCTCATCCTGACATCTCTCCTCATTTTAATATAAATATCAACTGGCTTTTATCATTTCAAAGCAAATGAAACTTTCTATTCTGTCCGCTTTTTATTTCGAAATTTTTATTTTCGAGACTTTTCTTTCTCTTTTTTTGGAAAAATTGTATAGCTAAAACTAATGAGAAAATCAATGATCAATACAAGCGACCACATTTTCAAAATACTCAGCAATGCTTCCGTTCGGGAAAAATCATGAATAAAAAGAATAATTGCTGCCAATAAAGCACTTCCAATCAGCCAAGCTAATAAATGATAATACCAGCCTTTTCGTTCTTCTTTGGCTAATTCTTTTCCATACTTTTTCCTTTTAACTGGTTTTTCGCCATTTGCAAATCGAAATGCAAACTGTTTATCTGCCCATTTTATCATGTGATGGCCATACACTACACTTACTGCTATATAAATTGCTGCAATTCCATGGACAGCAGCGGCCTCAGCGCCATTTTTCAAATCCACTACTGTTGCAAGAAGCAATACAAGATCTACAATCGGAGTGCCAATAAGCAGAAAAGCGCCGAGCTTTTTTTGCTTAAATACATATCTAGCAATTAATCCTGCTAAAACAAATATCCAAATCCTATCTCGCAAGCAATTATCAGCCAAGCAATCAATCAAAAATCCCCCTTTGCTTAACAAAAATAACACTCTATTTAGAACCCTTTTCATGACAATATCTTGTTTTTTTCTGTTATGTTAATTCATGTTTAAAAAACGATTTTATCCAATGATTATGTAAAATGGCACAAGGATTTAAAACAATAAGGGATACTTACTAAAAACAATGGAGAAATCCAGAGATCATTTTTTGTTATACTGCTTATTATTCATCTTGATGGTCTCTATATTTCTAGCTTTTAAAGAATATAGGCTAAATTATATAAAAGATTATCGTATATAACAAAATATAGCCGATATACAAAGCTGTTATACTAATCTTATATCGATCGCCTAATTTTTTCAAAATGCTTATTAATTGTTTATTCTTAGGAATAATATTGATTGAAATAAAAACTAATGCTAAACAGAGGATAGCTTTAAAAAAAACATTTATGGAAAAATCTTCAATTACAGAAAGTATCCTGATAAAAAGAGTAACTGCAACAAAGGTTAGAAATGGCTCATATGGATGGATTGAGCTTTCCTTTTTCATAAAATACAGTCCTTCCCTTTTAATAAATTATTATCTTTATACCTGTCTGTTTCATTATAATTTACTTCTATAGGTAGATAAAAGAGATTCATTTCCCATTCCTCTGTTTCTATGAAAATAGTAGATCGTTTTTCCTCCTCATTGTATCTAATGCAATCTAAGAATGGCCATCCTCATTAATATCATTATCTCTCTGAATTTCCTATTCTTTTTATCATAGGCTGCTTCTGTTAAATCACTTCTACATGAAGAATATCCATAAAACGGATCTTTACCCGCTCCGCCTCATTGTCTATGTGAATTAGTTTTGTATTCCCATCCATCTTGCTGACAAACCCTCTTACAGGTTCCTCTTTTTTCCAAACAGTTAATAATACTTCACTTTTTTCCTGATATGCTTCTGTTAAGCTGTTTGCTATTTCTTCTAATTCAAATTCATCTCGCTGCGGTCTTTGAGTTTTTTTTGTTTTTCCCATTTTTAATCCCCCTTCTATGCATATCCTTTATTTTCCTTCACATAAAAAGCAGCCAAGATCAAATTGATTTTAAAAATGCGCGGCTGTTTTTTAATTAAACAAAAAGCTTTTATATACGTTTTATTCATCTGCTTATTTCCAATAGTGCTTCTCGAGAGAAAGGGGTGATCATTCATTTTCAGCCCTCTGCTCTCCTGCATTGCTTTTTCTAGTTGTTAATCCATATTGACTGCTTCCTTTTCCATCTATTATATACGAACAAATGATCCTATACAACATTTCATCGAATATACGTTCCTTTTTATCTTTCTATTTAATTTTTAGAAAACACAAAAAAACTATTTTTTAAAAGCAAGAGTTCATTCTCAAAACCTGTGTATAGTAGTGTATGCATAAGGACCTTCAATAAATGGGCCTGTTCATCTATGATAAAAAAAATTTAGATTTATGGTCCGCAACCACTCTTTTCTTATTTAATATCACTACTCTCTCTAATATGAACTTCATTAATTTGTGCTTTATTGCAAATGTATAAATGCTCATCAATATGGAGATAAATTGCTTATATGTTTTTAAATAAAGGTGGATTTTCAAATGAAAACGCAGATTTTTACAGAAACCTATCACCAAGCTATTGAACTTAATGACAAGATTTTTAGCGGATGGTTAGAGCATAGTTTATTTACTTGGCGTTGGTGGGTAGGCATACTTCTGATAATTATTCCATTGCTACTTTGGATAAAGTATAGAAAAAAAGATAGTGCAGATCGTTTACAATATGCAGGACTGCTTGTAGCACTTGTTTCAGCAACTTTAGATTATGTTGGCACTTTTTTTGGTAAATGGAAATATGATTACGAAATATATCCGGCTGTTTCCAATTACATACCTTTTAGTTTTTTCTGCCTGCCTATTGCAGTAATGTTTCTTCTGCAAATCAAGCCAAAAATGAATCCTTTTATTAAGGCTCTTATCTTTGCTATTTTTTCCATAATAGCTCTCCCTTTAGTAAAGTGGATAGGAATTTACGATCCAGTAAAATGGCATTATGTTTATTCTTTCTTTATACAATACTTTATCTATTTAATGGCTCATTACATCAGCAGGAGAAAAAATTTCAAATCATTGGAAGAGTAATATTCTCTTACTCTTCTCTTTTTTTTCGAGGGTTTTATCAGTTGATATCTGCTTTTTCAAACTGCGACATATGTTCTCAATTAAGACTAAATTCATTACAATTTGGCAAAAATATATTTATTACGTCATACTTCAAGTCAGGGGAGCTACTAAATGACGGTTTCATTTTTAGCAATATCTTATATAACCCTTATACTTGCCATCCTTCTAATGCCTAAAAGGTTAAACATGCAAGAAATTTATATAACTTTTCTTGTAGTTTCCTTCCATACGCTTCTTGCTGATTTATTATTTGCTGATATCCTGGATTTATATGACGTAATGGAGAAGAATGGTCCACAATATTCAGATCTATTCGTACAGATAACGTTGCCAGCACTATTTGGCATAATATATTTGAATTTTATGCCTGATAAAAAAATGAAGTTTGCCATTTATCTAGCTTCTTGGGTTATCTTTTCTGTCTTTTACGAACAAATTTCTAGACATTTTAATTATCTCGAATACAAAGGATGGAAAACATGGTATTCAGTCCTCTTTTATATGTATGCTTGTACTTTTATGCGTTGGCATATTGGATTTATTAGAAAAAGAAATTTTTAAATTAATCATGAATCAGCATCAAATTAATAAGCTGCACTAACTTTTCGTAGATATTAGATACTAATATGCAGAAGGAGCAAGTAAAAACATGACCAATATATTTGAATCATTAAAAGATTTTATATTCCCATATGCAAGTTATGATAAAAATTATCCTTTACACACAGGCGAAGTTACAAATTTCTGGCTGCTGCTTACTATGCTGGAAGAAGGGATTCCTCTTTACCAAATAGCTTTAAATACAACTAAAGATGCAGAGTTAAGACATGTTCTTCAACATGGAGAATCCCTTTCAAAAACTACGATACAGAATTTAAGCAAATTTATGAAAAATGAAGGAATTCCATTACCTAAACCACCACTGCCAAAGCCAAAATCAGACCCAAATGCTATTCCTCAAGGTGTAAAACAAACAGAAGATGAAATTGCAAATTTAATATCTGTAAAAGTAGCAGCACAAATAACCTTGATAGGACAAGCACTGGCAACATCAGCTAGAAACGATGCTGGACTAATATTATTAGAGATATTTTATGAATTAATGAAATTTGGAACTTCATTAAAAAACATGATGTTAAAACGAGGATGGCTTAAAATTCCTCCTTATTACATTCCTTCTGGTGCACCTAGCAATTAAGCAGGGTGCCTTTTTTGCTGCATTCTGCTTATGCTTCTTCTCCCCCTATTTTCGTTCTTCCTTTAGAAAATTCCTGTAAAAATAGCAATCGAAAAAAGCCCTCTTCAAACGAATTGGGCTGTTTATTGTCACTGCATTTCTTTCCCCAATACTTTAAGTTTTCTTGGAGCCTATTGTTTCGTCTTATAAAAATTCGTGAAAAACTTCGTCAGTCCATAGGCAATCATTGTAATGGCAATGTCTAATAAAAATATATGAAAAATCGTAAAACCCTTTAAAGTAGAAAGAAACCCTATTTGCTTCTCAATCGGTGCAAAAACAAAAGCCATTACAGCTGATAGCCCTGCAACCCACACAAAAAAATTCCTATTATTTTTGATGCAAAATTGATATACTAGCATAAATGAAACAGGAAGAAAGGATGCTGTTATGCCTAAAGCCTGCGGCAAAAATGGAATTATAAAGTAGTTATGGTCGATATAGCCTTTTCTTATGAGCGAGTTTTCTGTATATGTCCACAGCATATGAACTGTATATCCAAAGAAAAGAATTTCAAAAGTTCTCCTTCTATCAAGCTTTATCAAAAGCACAATAAGCGGAATAAGTAAAAATATCAGCAAAATCCAGAACTGCCAGTTCCCCCAGTCAGAATACTCATGCCAATAAGAAGTTATTAAAGATGTTACCTTCTCACTCGCCTTATTTATTTCTTTCCAATACTGTTGTTCTGACACGCTAGCACCTCTTATCTATAAGAATAAAATCCACTTATATTTACTTTCCACAGATTCATTATCTGTTATATTAAATTATCCAATCACCTTATTTTTATACAAATAATAGGTGAAAGTCCGATTGGTATTTCAATTTCCATCTCGATATAGCCTAATTAGATTATAGTGATTGGCTGTTGTCTAAAAGATGGTTATTTTTTGAATAAATGCTAAGAATGCCAGTAGGATTGGCGGGACAGGTGAGCCTCGGGAGGCTCACCGCCTGCCCTACGGAAAGCAAGCATCCCTTTGCTGCAATCAACCTACTTGTTTAAAAGCAACAAAATTTATGAAAACGGCCTGAAGATTTTATAAATTTCATAAAAAAAACACCCCACTCTTCAAAAGAGCAGGGCATTTGGTAAGGCTAATCACTATATAATATTTACCTATCCTGTTTATTTTATGCGGATTTTGTTGTTAAAAAAATTAAATTAATATCTTCGATGCTTGGATTTAACTTATTAATCTCCACCCCCACCGCAGCTTGAGCAGGAACTATCGGATGAGCAGGAACTATCGGACGAGCAAGAACTACAGGAGCTAGCCGACCCGCAACTCGTACAACTTGATGAACTGTCGCTGCTGATTTTCATGTAACTTAAAAATTCATCATAATGAAAATAAGAAACAGATAAGAAAGGAACGAGCATTGTGTTATATTTTTGCTCCCTTTTGCTTTTTTTCATTTTTTCTTGTATGACGCTTTTTTCATAATCTTTTACCTTATTTGCAGTTTTTTTCATGAAAGAGATAAGCGATAGTACAGTAGTAATATATTTGGTATCACTTTTAAAATATATATCTATAAGTTCATTTTCTGGTAAATTTTTAAACTCATCAATGATCCTTGGAGGTACAGGGTACCTGAAAAACCCCTTATAAAGATGAATATTCTCTTTTCTTATGAGAAATAGCTCAGCGTACACCCAATCAAAAAATCCTCGCAAATCAGGATCAGGCAATACATTTACATTTGGACTGTGATGAAGAATAGTCCCTAGATAATTCTTTGAAAAATCATCATACTCACGTGTAAACATAAGCATCTGATGCCACAATTCATCGACTTTCTCGCTAAACATTGGAGACTCTTGCAAAAGAGAAGTCAAAATAAAATAACGTTTTAAATCCAGCAGACGCCACCCGTACTCATTTTCTTTTAACTTATTCTCTTTCCTTACCCTCTCTTCTACGTTTTCCATATAACTTAACTTAAGAGACTGCTCCAGATTATCACTTAGTTTTTTTAACCCTTTAATTGGTTTTATCTCTAGTGCTTTTGGAGATAAGCCAAATTTAAATGAGAATTTTTTGCGTAAAAATAAAATAAACCAAATAACAACTGCAAGCAGGATTAACCATGCCATCTAATCCCCCCATTCCTATTAAAATACATTTTAATAGCTTTTAATCCAAAAATAAAATAGCTGCTTCCATAACTATAGAAAACAAAAAGAGCATCCAGTAATATTAAAGCCTTTACTCAGCAAGTTTCTATCCACCTAGATTTCTCGTTTCTTCTCATCCTCTCTTAGGTGGGGGTCAAAAGCCCGTTAATGCTGGATAAATCATTCTCACTTTATTACTATTACGAATCCCATTACAGAATGTTCCATTTTTTACATTTTTTATTTTTTCACTATCCTGCCCTTCATAAAAGACAAAAACTCAATAAACTAGATCTTTAGCAAACTTTATTAATAATTTTCCTAAATTGAGATCCATTGCTACCAAATTAAAACGAAACATAAAAAGGCGAGCATATGATATATGTATACTGATTATGTTGCTACACACTACATCTCTAGATGCAGCACTCCACTTGCAAATTCTTAAGCTTTCGCCCACTAAAAAAGAACTACTGGCAGTTCTTTTTTTAATAAACTGACAAAAAAGGATTTTGGAAAGCTGATTTTTCATGGAAAAGATAGTGAAGGACATTTAGTCTATAGCTTGCGCAGAAAGTCACAAAAATTAAGTGGTTCCTTCGCTTAAAGAATTTGGAATGCTCTTTTTTGAACATTTCCAAATAGAAAACGCCTTGTCCACTCATCTTTAAATATGACAACAGATATCTATTTACATTATTACCAAAAAGCATAAAAAGGGAAGTGTCTTGTGACTTGAATCCTGCCTGAAAGATTAAAAAAGCGGGGCATATTAAAGCAGTAAGATCTAAATCTAAAAAATAATCCTTCAGGCTATTTTCAGCTAAAGCTACCTATCGTATATCTACTATTTGGAATAGCTTTTATAAGAATAAACTGATTAGGAATCTATATAACTTTTTCAAACAAATGGAGTCTTTGCACCAGAACCCTTTTTGTTAACTATGTTGTTATATATTGCTTTTTACAATTTTTATCATAGAATTTGCATTACGTTGAAACTCATAGGGCACAGCAATCTCTTCTACTTGGTGTCCATTTTCTTTTAACATTAATATTATTTCATCCAAGTGTTCATATCTCTTCCCTGTAAGGTCAACGAGTGGAAATATCCGAATTTCTTCTTTTGTCACTCGTAACAATTCCTTAATCACGCTTAAATGAAAGGTTTTATCAAGACGATCACCATATGTGAATAAAAAATGTGCCGATAGAATTACATCAAATTGTTCATTCTTAAATGGTAATGATGGCAAAGTAACCGGTATATAACGTGCAGGATTTTTCTTCATGTCAGCAGCACAATCTGTTAGAGCTCTGGATCTATGCTTGGTTAAATCTGCTACCTCTTTAAAATATTCGAATACATACTGAGATTTTGCTTTTTCAACACTTTTCATGGCGTGTTCAATGTCCTTTTCTCCCTTTTTGGCAAGAGCTTCTCCTGAATGATAATAAGCAATATCACAAGCAGTTACGTCTAGACCCTTTTGTTGGCCAATTGCTGTGAAGGAACACGCTCCTGCTGGACAATCCAAAATCTTTTTTCCTTTTAATTCATCAAGAGATAGAGAAAACATAGCCATATACTCCTCGAAGGTACGCCCAATAAAAACAATTCGGTCTAACTCCAATCCAACTTTAACCATAGAATTCATCTCCCTAACTTATAAATTGTTTTATAATAAAAAAAGATTTCTCATCCAAAAAAGGACGAGAAACCCGTGGTGCCACCTTTGTTCGTTTACATCAATAAACGCACTTTCTGTACAGAACTTTGCTATATGTTCGATACATCGCCTCTTTTATCGGTGAGACACTCCGCCTTGACCTACTACTATTTCGGTTAGGTTGCTCAAAAGCCCATTCAACATTATTCCCACACTGATTTCCACCAACCATCAGCTCTCTGTAGCGTTTCTAATGCTTACTAATCTTTGTCATCACAACTTAATATTTAGTTAATCATCATTTCGAGGAAACGCTTTCGCATCTATAGATTTTTCTAAATTATATATAAGTTAGAAAATAATGTCAATAATTTCACGCCCCATAATTTCTTAAATTCTTTTTCCGCTATTCTACTCCATTTGTGACATAAAAATACGGCTTATCAGGAGCTGTTTTTTTATTGTAAAGGGGGTAAAGTAATCCACTTTGTCTGCTTTTCTTGGATCAAAGAGCTATTGGCAATTAATTTATTTATATTAGGAAAATCAGCTTCGCTGTGACTCCGAATAAATTTTATCCCTTTAATTTTTTCTGGCTCCATAATTGTTGGAATACCACTAACAGTACTTGCTAAATAAAAATGCCCTCGCCAATTTTTATCTCCAAACTGAAAATCACCTTGAAATATCTCTATAAGTTCATGCACAAGTATTCCAATTTCTTCCTGAATCTCTCTTATGGTACATTCAACGGGAGCCTCATTAACCTCTTTCTTACTACCTGGGAAATTCCATATGCAATCCCTATCTTGTACAACTAGAACATTGTTTCTTGTATCTTTTATAACTACACGTGAAAAAACATTCTCCAAACCCACTTCCCTCGTTTCGTACATTTCTTAATTGCCAAATACACCAAATAACATTACTGTACTCATTGTTTTATTATCTTTAAAGTTACTGTTTATAAATAAACTTTTTTGGATATCTTTATAAGATTAGTAAGTAAGCTATTTAGAAAGGTGATGTTAGTGTGCTTGATGAAAAGACGATTAAGATTGTACAATCAACTGCTCCTGTATTAAAAGAGCATAGCAAAGAGATAGGTAGAAGATTCTACAAACTATTATTTGAAAAGGCTCCTGACTTATTGAATGTGTTTAATCAAACAAATCAAAAAAGAGGAATTCAGCAGGAGACTCTAGGATATGTCGTTTATGCAGCAGGAGAACACATTACAAATTTAGGGGCTATTCATAATGTAGTGGAAAGAATTTCGCAAAAACATCGTGCTATAGGAATTCAGGCAGAGCAATATCCCATTGTAGGAGAAACGCTGCTACAAGCAGTAAAAGATGTCCTTGGTGATGCAGCAACTGATGAGATTATTGAAGCATGGGGAAAAGCATATGGATATATCGCGGATGCTTTTATTAACCTTGAAAAAAAACTCTACGAAGAAGCTGAAAATCAGCCAGGTGGTTGGGAGGGATATCGCACTTTTGTCGTGGATAAAAAGACAAAGGAAAGTGATAAGGTAACCTCCTTTTATTTAAAGCCAAAAGACGGGAAAGCAATCGCCTCTTATAAAGCCGGCCAGTATTTAACTATAAAAGTAGAGATTCCTGGAGAGAAATACACTCATATCCGCCATTATAGTCTTTCAGAATCTCCTAGAAAAGAGTATTATCGTATTAGCGTAAAAAGAGAAGATGAACATGGAGATTCATTAGAAGGTCTCGTCTCTAATTATTTACATAAGCAGGTTCATTTGGGTGATCCACTTCAAGTTTCTGCACCAGCTGGTGATTTTGTTTTAGTAAATGACTCATTACCAATTGTGTTGATTAGTGGAGGAATTGGAATTACTCCACTATTAAGTATGTTGGAAAACGTGTTGGAAGAAAATCAACAACGTCAAGTTACCTTTATTCATGCCACAAGAAATAGCAATACACATGCATTTAAAGAACATGTTAAACAATTAGAAAGTAAGTATGAGAATATAAAGTCATATGTATGTTATAACGCTCCTACAGAAGAGGACAAAAAATCAAATACCTTTGATAAAGAAGGATATGTTGATTTAAGTTTTCTTCAATCTATTTTGCCTAATAAGGATGCTCAATACTATTTTTGCGGTTCTATTCCATTTATGGAATCCATTGCGAAAACTCTGAATGAATGGGAAATACCATCACAACATATTCATTACGAAGCTTTTCATCCAGTGGCAATTTTAGGAGAAAAATAATCACCCCTCATTATTTGAAAAGCATAAAAATGAAGTAAAAAGGCAACGGATACTTCCGCTGCCTTTTTCACTATTGCATCCGTTCGCTGAAGAAGTCGGTTACTTTCCAGAATTCTCATCAACAGAGTTTCGTTTATGTTTTTCATTAATTATTTTTTTATTAAATATCTTAACTTCTCCAACCATTAATAACCTCATATCCTCTACAATATAATTGGCTAACTCTTGGTCTGAGAAGTCATCTCCATCAATATCAAGGCGGAATTCTTGCCCCTGAAGCCCACCACCATTAGTAAACTCTATTTCAAAGTCAAATTGCACTCTTTTATCCATTTAAATCCTCCTAAAATATTGATTGATTCTTCCATTGTATGGATAAATTAATCTTTTGGCATACAGCCTTCAACAGTTCTCAATAGGCATATTTTAGACAAAAAAACAATTGCCTTCTTCAATTAACCTGACCTTTACTTAAATAAAGAAAAAGCATTCCTATTTATTTCAGAATTGCACCAGTTAACAGTTTAAGTACAATATTTTACAAAGAAAAAACCTTTCATTTAGTGAAAGTCCTTTTGGAGGCTTAAAGTAAAGGTTTTCTTTAATAACACGCTTAGTTTTTTACACATTTGCTAGGATCAATTCTAATGGATTCCCAGTTTCCTTCAGAATCCTTTTTATATTGAGAAATTAATACATCTGTATCATTTGTTAATTGATAAAAAATAAACCGATAATCGGCTCCATCCGTACCAATATAATCAATGGTTTTGACATAACCATCTTGTTTAGTAGGCAGCTGTTTTTTTATTAACTTGCACCAGTTTCCATACATAATGCCAACGACTGCTTCCGCATCATGCTGCCAAAGATGATAGCTTGCACATAAGAAGTCCTCTCCGTATAATTTCATCTGGTCAATTTTATACAGATTTTGAACCTTTTTTAATTGGACATAGCCGTAATAATAAGCAAAATAAGTGACACCCTTTGATGAACCTTCGATGCTTTCTAGCTCAATGAAATAAGGAACAATGCCTTTTTCATCAGGAAGTTTGTTCATCTTGATTAAATTTAGATGTCCAATACCAGTAAAAGATTGAAGGTATTCATTATAGGAAACCCTTTTTTGATAGTCTTTAGTAAAAAAGTTATATGCAATTGGATAGGGCAACGTTGCCATCCCCACCGTTCCGCACCCACCCAACTGGTTTTGTGTTAAGTTTGCTGCCTCTCTTAAAATACTAAAGTAGTTTAAAATAGTTTGATCAGGAGTCCGATTTAATGTTGCAGGGAGTTTAATTTCTTTGTAGTTTTTTTCATAATAGGGATCGAAAAATTGAAAGTTATTTATAAGGGTATTTTTAATAGGCAGGCAGGAAGGACGAAAGTATTTTTCGGCATCTCTGGCACTTATTAATGAAGTTTGGCTTCGTTCAACTGGTTGGCCAAATATTTGCGGTTCGTATTGAGCTCCCATAACGAGAGTCGATTTTTTTCTGGGAGAATGATTGAACGTCCGATTTATCCATTTAGTAAAGTGTTTCAATTAGACTCCTCCTTCAAGAATATACTGTTTTACCTTATTCACTTTTTTGTAAAATTATTAATAATCATGATATTCTAAAAGTAGCCACTAAAGTAAAATCAGACCTTCACTCATACGTCCATTAGTTTAAAGTGAATCATTGTAGTTGGGAGAAGATATTGATTTCTATTCCCCCTCTTTATGAGGAAAGCTCCCTATAGTTTAATTACATTACTTCACAAACTTGTACTTTTTTCAGTTCTTTTATTACAGAAATGCTGTCACTATAGTAAAAAAGCGACTGTTCATATGGAACAATCGCAATTCCCTCGAAAAATCCAGTTTATTTTTTACCTCCACGTGCCCATATCACTACTGGAATTAGTAATAAGGACAAAATCCCTCCTAATAATGATAAAGTTGGATAACTTGAACCTGCTACAATCATTCCAGACAACGCCCCACCAGCAGCTCCTGACAATGCAATGAGAACATCAACCGTACCTTGAGTTTTTGCTCGTGTGGAAGTATCGGTTGAATCAACAATAAGAGCGGTCCCACTTATCAAACCAAAATTCCACCCTAATCCTAGTAAAGAAAGAGCAATTACTAGAAAAACCATAGAATCTCCTGGTGCAAAAGCTGATATTAAACCTGCTATAAGCAATGTGATTCCAGAAGCAATCGCCATCGCAGCGCGCCCTAACTTATCAACTAGGATGCCTGTAATAAGGGAAGGGAGATACATGGCACCTATATGGAATCCGATAACTAGACCAACTGCCCCCAATTCATGACCATGATGTCTCATGTGAACTGGTGTCATTGTCATAATTGCTATCATGACAATTTGGGTAAGAATCATAATGGTTGCACCAACAATTATACCTCTTTTGTTTTCTGTATTTTCTGTTGCTGCTAATTCGCCTTTATCTTTAGATTTTTGGTTGGCAGCTTCAATACTTCTTGCTATCACTAACGGATCAGGACGAAGCATTACGAAAAGGACAACACCTGCTAAGATATATGCTACTGCTGCTAAAATAAATGGACCTGCAAGTGACGGAACACCAATTGAAGCGGCGAAGTCACCCATTACATTTACTAAATTGGGACCTGCAACTGCACCAAATGTTGTAAAAACCATCGCAGTACTAATAGCGGTCGCCCGCTGTTTACTATTTGCTAAGTCCGTGCCAGCATAGCGAGCTTGTAAATTAGTTGCTGACCCCGCACCATAAATAAGCAGAGAAATAAATAATAGAATAATACTATTTATAATTGCTGAAAGTATAACCCCTATTGCTCCAAGTCCACCAATGATAAATCCAGATGCCAGACCTGTACGGCGTCCATAGCGTTGAGAAAATCTCCCGACAAATAAAGCTGCTCCTGCTGACCCTAAAGTGAATAAAGAAGTAGGTAGTCCAGCAAAGGCATCTGTACCAAGCATTTGCTGTGCAAGGAGTGCCCCCACAGTAACTCCTGCTGCCAGACCTGCACCGCCAAAAATTTGTGAAATGCTTACAATAAATAAAGTGCGCTTGTATAGCCATTTTTGTTTTTCAGAAGAATTCATATAGCTTTGCAACCTATCTGATTGTACATCTAACACATTATCTAACCTGCCTTTCAAGATATTTGCTATCTATCTAATAATTTACCAACTAGATTTTAAGTCATCATAACATGCATAAAAAAACCATACAATACTTTAATTGTATGGCGAACAATATTAGGTAAGAGTGTCCAGCAAACGTTTTAGAATAATCAATCCTTGCTCGAGCTCTTCAAGCGTTTTTGGTGCACATACAGAAACCCTTACCGCCCTATCTGGACAACTATTTCC
>Ga0180215_1002860_pt1 | contig 16808 bp, 16 predicted proteins | sample eDN3rd37CBELigBY_FD_128871 | JGI IMG/M metagenome (GOLD analysis project Ga0180215, IMG submission 128871) | Enriched backyard soil microbial communities from Emeryville, California, USA - eDNA 3rd pass 37_C BE-Lig BY (version 2) (version 2) | ecosystem: Environmental > Terrestrial > Soil >...
AAGACCACGCCCGGCTGAGATGGGAGACCGCGCAGGAGATGAAGCTTCGCGGAGAAGGGCGCCGTATCGAGCACGGCGGCAACCCGGGCACCGGCTTTCATGTATTGCCAAGCGACGAGATAGAGCAGGGGGCCGGAGCCGAGGAAGATAACCTTTTCGCCGATGGCGCAGCCTTGCGACTTCAGGGCGATCTGCGCACCGCCAAGGGTGAAGACGCCCGGGGTGGTCCAGCCACGGAAGGGAAGAACGCGGTCGGTGGCGCCGGTTGCGAGGATGAGGTGGCTGAAATCGAGGCGGCGGGTCCGGCCGCCAACCGCCACATCCGCGGTCTTGTTCCGCACGTTCCACACGAGAGCCTGCGGAAGATAATCGATCCGGTCTCTGATGCGCGCGAAGGCCTCGTGCAGTGCAGTCGCTTTCCCGGCTTCCGATCCGTAGAGGTCACGAGGCGTGCGTTCATCCGGAACGAGCCTTTGACGATAGATCTGACCGCCACCGGATGGCGCCTCGTCGACGACGACCGGCCTGAGACCTGCCTCGACCAGGGTCTGGGCAGCCCGAATGCCGGCGGGACCGGCGCCGACGATCAGCGGTCGAATGGCATCGCTCACGATCTCGGCTCCGTTGTGGTTCGAAGATTCATCCCTGGTTCGAGAGCCGTGCTGCAGGCGCGGATCCGCTTGCCGTCGCTCGTCAGAACCCAGCAATCCTGGCATGCGCCCATCTGGCAGAAGCCCGCCCGCGGAGCGCTTGAGAAGTCGCTGACGCGCAGCCGATCGGTCCTGGTGAGAATGGCGGTCATCACCGTGTCGCCAGCGAGACCGAAGCAGGCCTCGCCGTTCAGCGTGAAGGCGATCTGGGGAAGATTGTGGCGGGCAAGGCGCTTGAGAAGAGCCATATTGTTTCCCTCAGCGCTGCCCGACGAGGATGCGGTCGAGCCCAAAGGCGCGATCCAGCACCAGCATGGCGAGGGCCGTGATGGCGATCATCAGGGCCGAGACGGCAGCCATCATAGGGTCGATGGATTCCGTCGCGTACATATACATGCGCACCGGCAGTGTGACGGTTGCGGGCGAGGTGACGAAGATCGACATGGTCAGTTCGTCGAAGCTGTTGATGAAGGCAAGCAGCCAGCCGCCCGTGATGCCGGGCAGGATCATGGGGGCGGTGATGCGGCGGAACGCGGTCCATTCTCCGGCGCCGAGCGTCCGCGCGGCCTGCTCGGCACTGCGGTCCAGCCCGGATAGGGCGGCGAGGACGAGGCGGAGCACATACGGCGTCACGATGACGATGTGGGTCGCGACAAGCCAGGAAAAACTGCCTGTGGCGCCGATGAGTGCGAACAGGCGCAGAAAGGCGACACCGAGCACCAGATGGGGGATGATCAGCGGCGACAGGAACAGGGCATTCAGGAAATCCCGGCCCGGGAACGTGTAGCGGCTGATGGCAAGTCCGGCAGGTACGGCGAACATGACGGCCAGCGTCGCGGAGAGGGTCGCCAGCCAGATACTGTTCCAGAACGAAGCCACGAAGTCCGGATGCGCGAAGACCGCCGTGAACCAGCGCAATGACAGGCCGGTCGTCGGCAGACTCAGCGTGTTCTCCGGCGTGAACGCGACAAGACAGATGATGACGAGCGGTGCCAGGACGAAAGTCAGCACGAGAATGTGAAAGATGAGGGCGATGGGGCCGTTCTTCTGCATGAGGTCACCCGAGGGTCCGGCGTGCGCGCGCTTCGATCATGCGGTTGTAGGCCAGCATGATGCAGAGGTTTGCAACGAGCACGATGATCGCGATGGTGGCTCCGAGAGGCCAGTTCAGTTCCTGAAGGTACTCGTCATAGACCAGCGTCGCCGCCATTTTGAGGCGGCGGCCGCCGAGCAGGGCTGGAACCGCGAAGGCGCTGGCCGACAGCCCGAAGACGATGAGGCTGCCTGACAGCATGCCCAGCGTCACCTGCGGCATGACCACCCGGCGAAGCGCCGTGAAGTGCGAGGCGCCGAGCGTCCAGGCCGCCGCCTCGACCATGGGATCGAGCTTCTGCAATGCCGTCCACACCGGAATGACCATGAACGGCAGCATGACGTGGACGAGAGCGATGACGATGGCGGTCTCGGTATAGAGAATCCTGGCCGGCGCGAATCCGAGAAGCTGCAATGCCTGGTTTACGAGGCCCTGGGAGCCGAGCAGCATGCTCCATCCGAAAGTGCGGACGACGACGGAGACGAGCAATGGGCCGATGATGACGAGGAGAAAGACCGAACGCCACGGGTCGCGCATGCGCGACAGGATATAGGCTTCAGGAACCCCGATCGCGGCACAGATGATCGTCGTCAGCGCAGCGATCCGCAGCGTTCGCCAGAAGATCTCGAGATAGTACCCGTCCGTGAGGACTGTGACGTAGTGGGACAGGGTGAAGGTGTTCTGGATGCCGGAGGAATGATCGTAGGCGTGAAACGACAGGATGACGGTCAACGCCAGCGGCAACAGCACGAGGCCGATGAAGAACAGGGCTCCGGGGCCTGCGAGCAGCCATGGTGCTGAAGAGGTGGGAGAGCGCGGAGTCATCTTGCTCTCCTCAAGCCGCAGCGGCGGTGCCGGCGATGACGCGCAGGTTGGCGGGCGACCAGTCGAGGCTCACCGGCGTGCCTTCCGCGGGCGGCTCGACGCCCTGGTTGGGAGCTGAAACCGTGATGGTCCCGAGCAGGGTCTCGACCGTAAAGAGCCATTGGCTGCCGAGGAAGAAGCGGCTGGCGATGCGTCCCTCAAGGCGGCCCGCGCCGGCCTCTCGCAGCAGGATCTTCTCGGGGCGGATCGACAGTGTGACCTGTGCGCCGTCTGCCATCTCCGGCGCCGAGGCTTCCAGCAGGGTGCCGTTGATATTCACAGCTCCGGATGCGCCATGGCGGCGCCAGGTGCCGGACAGAAGATTGGTCTTGCCGACGAAGGATGAGATGAAGGCGTTCGACGGCTGTTCATAGAGGCGGTAGGGCGCGTCCACTTGAGTCATCCGGCCTTCCTCCATCACGACCACACGGTCACTGATGGAGAGCGCCTCGGCCTGATCGTGGGTGACCATGATCGTCGTCGTGCCGACCTTGCGCTGGATGCGGCGCAGTTCGAACTGCATCTCCTCTCTTAATTTCGCGTCAAGATTGGAGAGAGGCTCATCCAGCAGAAGGACTGGTGGCGCGATGACAAGCGCGCGGGCGATGGCGACACGCTGCCTCTGGCCGCCCGAGAGCTGGCGCGGATAGCGATCGGCAAAGGAGGAGAGTTGCACCAGCGCGAGCGCCTCGCGCACACGCTCCTTGCGCTCAGCTGTTGGGACGCGGCGCATCTCAAGGCCGAAGGCGACGTTCTGAGCAACCGTCATGTGGGGAAAGAGGGCATAGCTCTGGAAGACGACGCCCAAGCCGCGGCGATTGGGTTTCTCGCGGGTGATGTCGCGACCGTCGAGCGAAATCCGCCCGTATGTCGGTTCGACCAGACCGGCGATCATCTGCAAGGTCGTCGTTTTCCCGCAGCCTGATGGCCCGAGAAGCGAAACGAATTCGCCTTTCTCAATCGTGAGATTGACATCACGCACGGCCGTGAACGTACCGAATTCCTTTGAAACCCCTTCGAGTGTCAGGAACGCCATACAATTCCTCCAATCCCTGCAGCGCGTCAGGTCGCGGCCTGAGTGAGCGTGGTGCCTGGAGGCAGATCACGGGCGGGATGGGTGGCCAAGTCAATGGATGAATTCCAGCTTATGAAATTTTTTTGACATTCTTTTCACGTATTGAAATAAGAGCCACAAAAGGCGACGGTATATTGCAAATGTCGGAAGATACTTTATCCGGAATCAGGAAGGCTCTTGGTATCCTCAAGGTCATCGGGAGCGGAAATCCTCAAGGCATGCGCCTCACCGACATCGCTGCGGCAAGCGGGATCAGTCAGCCTACCGCCCACAGGGCTCTGAAGGCCTTGATGGCAGAAGGGTTTGTCGAGCAGTCACCAGCCGGTCGGCGATACCAGTTGGCCCTCGACTTCTTCGTGCTCGCGGCGCGGGCGGTGCATGCAGGCGGGCTGCGCAGTACGGCAAGGCCAGCCCTTCTGCGCCTGTCCTCAACCCTGAGCGACAGCGTCTTCCTTCTTGTCCGCAACGGTTTCGACGCATTGTGCCTTGACCGCGTGGAAGGGCCGTTCCCGATCAGGACGTTCACGGGCGACATCGGCGGAAAGGTGCCGCTCGGTATCGGCCAGGGCAGCCTCGCCATCCTGTCCTATCTGCCGGAGGAGGAGCGTGAGACGATCATACGCTTCAACGTTCCGCGCCTCCTCGACCGGGGCAGCTTCGACGAGGTCGGACTGCGGATGCAGATCGAAACCGTCCGCAAGCAGGGATTTGCCGGTGTCAATACGGGTCTCATCCCCGGAATGGCCGGGGTCGGCGTTCCGATCCTGGATCCGGAAGGGCGCGCTGTCGCGGCCTTGAGCATCGGCACGTTGTCGGAACGACTGGAAGGGGATCGTCTGCCGCTGGTGGTCGAATTGCTGCAAAAGGAAGCGACCGCGATTGGCCGGCAGCTGAACCCCTTCGACCCAACTTTGCGCTATCCCGCGCGAAGCCTTGGTGGGGGTTCAGTATAGCCGATCCAGGGAGTTGAATAGAATCCATGTACTAGCAGCACAAAGATAGACTGCCTCAAAGTTTATCGGCCTTGCGATGAGTTTGGACTTGTAAAAGGCTTTGCAAGCATCCATATAGGATTGATCAATCCGACGTGTTCGGCCTGCTCTCCCTTGCTCGTGATCGAGCGCCGAGCCCGCTTTCCGTTCTAATCGATTGCTATTCTCCAGTCCGCTCAGGCGGGCTTTCACGTCGTTGCTTCAACTTCGACAATCCCAAATATGAAGGCTGCTCGGAACCTTATCCGAAGCGCCGACAGGAATCTCATGTCTACTTCAACACAACCCCAGCTTCCGAAGCACAAGCCGCAGCCACAGAAGGACGTCCGACCGGTCAAGGCAGCCGCTAAACCACAACCATCTCGCCTATCGCACGAGGAACTCCGTCACATCATCGAGATGATTGGATGATATGCGGGTTCGGCTTTGACGATTGAAACGCCAAATGCCGCACGATTCCTCGTGCGGCATTTGAAAAGCCCAGGCTCAAGACGGGTTCCCGTCTTGGAATAGGTTAGACTTTGGGCTGTGACGCAGGGGTCGGGGATCCGGCACTAGGGGCCGCAGCGGGTCGACGCGGCCCGGCGAAGCGCGGTTTCGGTTTGGGAGCAGCGATCAGCCCATCCCGGATGGCCTGCTTACGGGCCAGTTTACGGTTGCGCCGCACCGCTTCCGCCTTCTCCCGTGTCTTGCGTTCCGAAGGCTTCTCGTAGGAGCGCCGCGCTTTCATTTCGCGAAAGATGCCTTCGCGCTGCATCTTCTTCTTGAGCACTCTGAGTGCCTGATCGACGTTGTTTTCACGTACCAAGACTTGCAATGGATATCCTCTCTATTCGTTGTGTTCGGGCTGTTGCAGCATGTTTGGGCTGGACGATAAGAGATTCCGGAAAGACTACGTGCTGCGAATTTCGCTCTCGCGGACAGCTCTTTCAAATGCGCCTGATTTGATGCGGTAGAACAGCTCGCCGGTCTGATCGGCCGGCATCAGGCGTACGACCTCGTAGACACCGGACGAGACCGTCCGGGCATCAGAGAAGCTGGGCTGCTTCAGGCGAACCAGTTGTCGGACTTTGAATCTGTGAGACATCGGTCAATCTCCTTGTGGACGAGCGAATCCGGTTGGGCGCAGTCACCAGGGCGTGACTTGGAGGAGGTCACTGTTTCCGAGCTTTGCGGGCTGCATAACGGGCATCCCGGGCGGACTTGCGTTCGGCCTCCAGCCGGGCCTCGTTCGCCGCCATTTCAACAGCCGTGCGTTCCTCCTGCTCGGCTTGTTCTACCGCAATGGCCTCACGCTCTGCCGCAAGGCGGGCGTTCTCGGCAACGCGCTGGGCTTCCCGTTCGGCCAAGCGAGCATCCCGCGCGGCGCTCACAGCTGCACGGGCGGCCCGCCGTTCTGCAACCGCTGGGTCATCGAGGCCCGGCCGCTGACGAAATCTGGCGACCATGGCCTGCTTTGCATCCTTGGCGGCACTTAGACGTTCGCTAAAATCTTTTTGCTTCATTCCACTCATCGATCTCAATTCGTTTCCCTCAGCGAACCGGCGCCCACTATCGGACGCGCCTGATGCTGGTGATTGTACCTTCCGGCAGGGAGCCTTGCTCTTGCTGGGCTTGAGCGATCACACCAACAGCCCAGGTATCGATCGCCTTTGCTGGGTCGTCGACCCACAGATAGGCGGTCCGGCCGTCGTCATAATTCACCATGAACATGACCGATTTCGCGGGAGGGGCTTTTCGAAACGTGTACATTGCTTCCTCACTTGTTTGACCATCGAATGATGGAGCGTCGCAAAGAAAAGCCGCTCCACCCGGGAGCGGCTTCAGAGAGGCGCTCATGATGTGCGCCTCATCGCCCTTAGGCGTTCTGGATGTTGTCGACAGCGATCTTGCCGGAGCGGCGGTCCTCGGCGGTGTCGAAGGAGACCTTCTGCCCCTCGACGAGGTTACGCATGCCGGCGCGCTCGAGAGCGGTGGCGTGAACGAACACGTCCTTGCTGCCGTCGTCGGGCTGGATGAAGCCGAAGCCCTTCATGTCGTTGTAGAATTTCACAGTACCCATAATCATGAGGGGCACCTTTCGCGATTGATGCAGATGCACGTGAGTGAAGGTACGCGAAGCGCGACCTCGACCCGGTTCGTCGATAATTTGGAAAGAGTGTCTGAACGTGCGCCTGGCAATGCCAACAGCGAAACGGCCCGATTGTCCGGCCAAAGTCGATAATAGAAATATAGGGGGCAATCCGCCTTTTACAAGGGGCTGCTCAAGGAACAATGCCGAATTGGACCGCCTGACCAGATTTTTATTTCGCAACTCATTAAGAAATATTTGGATGATGGCTCGAGATCGGTCAATCTCACGAGAAATGACCATGAGCGAAAGTGGAAATTCCGTTCAAGCATATGATGGCATGATCCTGGTCAGAGCAGTGGGGCCGAGATGGATCCATTGCTGAATCATGTAACAATGTTCATATCTCTGCGAATGCACGCCCGCTGCTGGCGGATGACGCGACTCCTGCTGCCGCCGAGATCTGTTATTATGCGCATTGGGCCGCCAGCAGCTTGGTAACTCGTACGGCCAGATCGGAGCGGATCGTGAACGGAAGATCCGAGGTTACAACGCTTCCAGCCCTGCTTGGCGCCTTGTGGGGGCTGCTGTTCCTGGTCCTTGCCGGCATCGCTCCTGCCGGCGCTCAGACCGCACCGGCTCCAACCACTCCGCCGCCGCAGGTGCAGGAGCTTTTACAGCTTTTGGACGATCCTGCCATTCGGACATGGATCGCTCAGCAGAAGCAGGGGGAGGCGTCCACGGAGGAGGGGGCGCTGCAAGAGCCGAACTCCATGAACTCCGAGATGGTCGCAATGCGCGTCGAGAGGCTGAGGACGCATCTGACCGCCTTGGCGGCAGCGATCCCCCGTCTGCCGGATGAGGCTCGCCAGGCAGCCGGTCTCCTGTCGCAGGAACTTCAGAGCCAATCCTTCCTCGACGTCGTGGTCCTTGTCCTCGGCTTTCTCGGCCTCGGCGCGGGAGCCGAGTGGATCTTCAAGAGAGTCACTGGATCCGCACGCGATCGGGCCATTTCCCGACCGGTGACGACCGCGAGCCAGCGCGTTCAGATGACTGGCATGCGCCTGGCGTTCGGCCTGGCCCATGTGGCGATCTTCGCCCTGGGGAGCATCGGAGCGTTCCTCATCTTCGAGTGGCCGCCGCTTCTGAGGCGGATCGTGCTCGCCTATCTGTTGGCGGCACTCCTGCTGCGTTGCGCGCTCCTGGCCGGTCGGATCCTGCTCTCGCCCCATCCTGTGGGAAGCCACGCTCCTGAGGCTATCCGCGTCATGCCCATGACTGATGAGAGGGCGCGGTTCTGGTATCGCCGCATGATGCTTTTCATCGGCTGGTTCGCGATCGGTTGGGCGACCGTCGAACTCGTGCGAACCCTTGGGTTTTCGCCTGAGGGGCGCAGGCTGGTCGCTTACGCCTTGGGAATTGGCCTTCTGGCTATTGCGATCGAGGCTGTTTGGAGACTGCCCGCGCATCCCATACCGGATGCGGAACGGCATCGTCGGCACCATGCTCTCGCGCCGTGGCTGTTATCGCTTTACCTCGTTCTGCTGTGGGGATTGTGGGTCGCTGGCCTGATGGGCCTGTTCTGGCTGCTGGTCGTGGCCGTTGTGCTGCCGCAGGCGGTGAAGATCACCAAGCAATCCGCCCGTCACCTGCTGCGACCTCACGAGGGGGCAGAACCCACCCACAATCAAGAACTCTGGGCCATATACCTGGACCGCGGTGTGCGGGTCATTCTGATGATCGGCGCTGCCTTGTTCCTTGCCTGGGTCTGGGGGATCGACCTGGGTGAGATGACGAGCCGGGACACCGTTCTGACTCGGTTGGTGAGGGGCGCGCTCAGCAGCATCGTCATCCTGCTGGTGGCCGATCTCCTCTGGCAGTTGGTGAAGACCCAGATCGACCGGCGTCTCACAAACCTCCGGGCTGTAGCCCCTCCGGGCAGTGAGGAGGCTTTGCGTCAGGCACGGATCCGCACCCTCTTGCCGATGCTGCGCATGGCGATCTTCATCGTGCTGGCCACGGTGGCGGTGCTCATGGCGCTCTCGTCGCTGGGTGTGGAGATCGGCCCCTTGATCGCTGGCGCTGGAATTTTCGGCGTTGCCGTCGGCTTCGGGTCGCAGACCCTGGTGAGGGACGTCATCAGCGGGATCTTTTACCTGCTCGATGATGCCTTCCGGGTCGGCGAGTACATCCAAAGCGGCCGCTACAAGGGCACGGTGGAGTCGCTCGGATTCCGTTCCGTGAAGCTGCGCCACCATCGTGGCCCGATCTTCACCGTGCCATATGGGCAACTCGGAGCGGTGGAGAACATGAGCCGCGACTGGGTCATCGACAAGATGACCATCAACGTCACCTACGACACCGATCTCGACCTTGCGAAGAAGGTCATCAAGCAGGTCGGCAAGGAACTGGCCGCGGACCCGGAGTTTGCGCCCAACATTATTGAGCCCCTCAAAATGCAAGGTGTGGAGCAGTTCGGCGAATTTGCCATTCAGGTGCGCATGAAGATGATGACCCGGCCCGGCGAGCAGTTCGTCATTCGACGCAAGGCCTATGCCATGCTCAAGAAGGCCTTTGACGAGAACGGCATCCGGTTCGCGTTCCCGACCGTGCAGGTGGCTGGCCGCGACGAGGCCGAACCGGCGGCTGCCGCCCGTCAGGCGCTCAAGCTCGTCAAGGGAACCCCACCCGAAGAGGGAGCCTAGCCGGGCGTCCCGCCTGGTCTCTGATGCCCTGAAAACCGTGCATCGAGGCGGATTGCTTCCCAGCAGGCAGGCTGGACAACCTCAGATTACATCGGCCTACCTCTTTTGAGGTATCCACCTATGTCGAACGGCCAAGTCAATGGGAAAGCGTGTCTATCCCTCCTTTGATAAGCCCTAGCTCTTTTGGGTCTCTGTGAGTTTGCAGTGGCTTAGTGCAGCCTAAGAGACAACTGTCACGTCCTCGTGATGACAGCGTCGCATACGAATACGCCGGGGGGGTACCGAGTTCAGGGAGGGAGATGTGCTCCTGGAGAACGAGAAATCGGCTCGCACAATCACCCGCGCTGCGGCCTTGACCCCCAGCGACGGCTCAGAACCTGAATCGGAACTCACGCTTGGTCGGGTCATTGCTCGGAATGCCGTGCGGTTTCCGCACCAGGCCGCGATCGTGTCTGCCGCGTTCTCTCCTCTCACGTACCGCGAGCTTCAGGAGCAATTGGACGGAATCCGTCGGCGACTGCGCCAGGCCGGATTCGATTGCAGCGCTCGGATCGGTGTGCTCATGCCGACCGGTCCGGAGGGAGCCCTCGCCATCGTGGCGGTGGCCTGTTGCAGCATCGCGGTTCCACTCGATCCGCGGCTGACACCCGGAGAGATCGACCAGCGCCTCGATCTGCTGCACCTCGACGCCCTTCTCGTTCCACAGGGGAGCGCCTCCGAGGCTCGTGCAAGCGCCGAGCGCAGAGGGATCGTCATCCTCGAAGTCGCTCCGGCCGGGCAGGGACGGCTCGGACTCGACATCGTCGTGCAGCCCGGCGGCGCACTTGCTCCGGATACGGAGTCTTGTCCATGCTCGCCCGCCTTCATTCTGCAGACTTCCGGCACGACCGCGGAGCCGAAGCTGATCCCCTTCAGCCACGCCAATATGCTGGCGGCGGCGGCACGGCTCAGAACCTGGTTCAAGCTCACACCACAGGACCGCTGCCTGAGTGTCTCGCCGCCCTATTATTCCCACGGGCTCAAGGTGACGATCTTCACGCCGCTGCTCACCGGCGGCAGCATCGCGTTCCCGGCGAATACAACCACAGTGGACCTGACCGAGTGGTTCGATACCTTGAGGCCCACGTGGTATTCGGCAGGCCCGACACTTCACAGCGCCGTGCTGGACAAGGCGAGGGACCTTGCGGATGCACAGGCGATACATACCCTGCGCTTCATTTCATCCGGAGGGGCACCGCTTCGGCAAGCAGTTCTGCACGGCATGCAGCAAGTCCTGGGCGTCCCGGTGCTGGAGCATTATGGTTCCAGTGAAGCCGCACAGATTGCCAGCAACCAGTTGCCTCCCGGACCAAGCAGGCTGGGCACCTGCGGGATTCCCTGGCCGGGTACGGTCATGATCGCTGGAGAGGACAGGAGCCCGTTGCCGGCCGGCGAACAGGGCGAGGTCTGGGTGCGCGGCGCCACCGTGATGGCCGGCTATCTCAATGCGCAGGACCTCAATCATTCCGCCTTTGTCGACGGCTGGTTTCGCACCGGCGATATCGGCAGTCTCGATGATGCCGGGTATCTCTCTCTGCATGGCCGTCTCAACGAGCTCATCAATCGGGGCGGAGAAAAAATCGCGCCGGCGGAGACGGATGCCGCGCTCCTGCGCCATCCTGCGGTCGCCGAGGCCGCAGCGTTTGCTGTCTCCCATCCACGTCTTGGCGAGGACGTTGCCGCCGCAGTCGTCCTCCATCCCGGCGCTCAGAGCGTCAAGCCTGCCGATCTCCGCCAGTTTCTTCAGGGCGAACTGGCCTCCTTCAAGATCCCCCGTCGCATTCATATCCTCGATCAACTGCCCAAGGGAACGACGGGCAAGGTTCAGCGCCGTCGACTGAGAGAGGCCCTTTGTGAGCCGTCCGATGAACCGGCGGGACATGCTGCTTCCGCAGTTGAAAGGCCACAGGATTTGAAAGCCGAGCTGCTGCGATTGTGGCGGAGGCTCCTCAAAAATGAGGTCTTGTCGGACAACGACGACTTCTTCGAATGTGGCGGCGACTCCCTCCTGGCCACGGAGATGCTCATGGAGGCCGAGCGCCTCATCGGTCATTCCATTCCAGAAGAAATCATGGTGGGCGCCGGAACGATCCGTGAGCTTCTTCCGAGGATTGCCGAACTCGGGACTCTGCCGGCAACGCCCATATACGTGTTCCACGCTGATGGCGACCGGCCTCCGCTTTACTTTTTTCATGGTGACTTCGCGAGTGGCGGCCTGTGCGTCCGGCGGATGGTGCAGCTTCTCGGACCCGACCAACCGGTCATCACCATTGATCCCCATGGACTTTATGGCGAGGCGACACCGGAGTCGATTGAAGCAATGGCTGCCGACCGGCTGCCGCTCATCCTCGAAAGGCACATGGGCGGTCCGATCCTCCTGGGAGGATATTGCAACGGCGCGTTGGTGGCATTCGAAGCCGCGCGTCTGCTGACCGCAGCCGGACATAGGGTTGAAATGGTCGCCATGGTCGATCCACCGACCGTCAGCGCCCGCCCGGTGATGCGGATGGTGCTCCGGCTGTTGAAGCCCATTGTTTCTCAGCAAGGCCTGGGTCAGGTCTATGACCTGATGGGCCGGCTGGAGCGGATGCTCCGGATGTCGCCCGGCGAGCTGCTCGCCAAGCTGCACAAGCAGCGCAATACTGACAGGCGACGCCTGCATCAGCGGCGATGGCATCCCTATACAATCGCGATGGCGCAGTATCAGCCGACGCCGTACGATGTGCCTGTGATCTTCTACTCGGCTGGTCACGATGGCCGCGCTTGGCGGCGTCTCAGTTCTCGAACCGAGATCGTCGAGATGCCGGTCGGGCATGATCACTGCCTGAGCCGGGGCGCCGAACTCCTGGTCAAGCACTTGCGACAGCGAATCGATATCATCGCCGAAACCGTGCTTCCCCAGAAATGAGCAGCCCCCTGTTGTGGGTCTTGCCCTGAAACGGTGCTTCTATGGCTCTGCTGCCGGGGTTCGGAGATGAACAGTTTGCGCCAGATCAAGGCCCTGATACCTTTTTCTGCTCCAAAGTGATCAAGAACAGCTCCGGCACAAGGCCGGGTCCGGATGCGCGGAAGGAGCGAGCGATGATTCGAGACATCATGGTGCATCTCGATGGAAGCACTGCGGACGAAGTCCGTCTGGATTATGGGCAGGCCATCGCGTCGATGTACCAGGCCCACTTGATCGGAATTCTCACCACCCCGCTGCCCGATCTCGCCATTCCCATGCCGATGGATGGCGGTGCGGCCGCGATACAGGTTCTGACGGATTTGGAGAACCAGGCGCGGAAGGATGGCGATGCTGCGGCCCGGCGGCTGACGGAGCGGCTGGCGAGCCTCCAGGTGCCGAATGAGTTGCGCCGTTGTGATGAGACGTTCGGCGCATTGCTGACGAAGGTGGCGGCGCAGGCGCGCTGTGCCGATCTCTTCATCACCACGCGACCCTATGGTGAGGCGGAGGGGGATCTCTGGACGGGACTCGTTGAATCCGTGCTCTTCGGCAGTGGACGTGCGCTGATGCTCGTGCCGCCGACCCAGCATCAAGTACGTCCGATCCGGACCGTGCTGGTGGCCTGGAACGGCAGCCGTGAGGCCGCCCGCGCCCTGCGTGAAGGATTGGATTTTATCGGGCAGGCGGCCCGCACGATTGTCCTGCTCGTCGATCCTCCGGCCGGCACGGCGCCGGGAGCGGAAGTCGAGTCTCATCTCGCCCGGCATGGCGTGAGCGCGGAGGTGATCACGACCGAAAGCCGGGGACGGAGCATCGGCGACGTCATCCTTGACGAGGCAAAGCGTCTCTCCGCGGATCTCATCGTTATGGGTGGATATGGACACGCCCGCCTGAGGGAGCAGGTGTTCGGCGGCGCGACGTGGGACGTGCTCACTGTCGCGGACGTCCCCCTGCTGATGGCGCATTGAACTCTGCCGGGATCCTCCATGGCTTGCTCCGTCGGCGCGGAGCCGATCTGGCACTCTTTGCAGAAGCTTGACCGGGATCAAACGGAGCGGCTCGACCTCGGTGTACGAAGATGCGATCCTTTCGCCCGATGGACCAAGCCTAGGAGTTTCCGTTGTCGCTTCGCCTTCACTTCCATGGCGCCGCCCGCACCGTGACGGGCTCCTGCTTCCTGCTCGAAACGGAAGCGGTCCGCGTCCTGATCGATTGTGGCATGTTCCAAGGGGCGAAGGAGGAGAGGGAGCTCAATTACCAGCATTTCCCGTTCCGCGCCGCAGGTATCGACGCACTCTGCCTCACCCATGCCCATATCGACCACAGCGGTCTCGTGCCGAAGCTCGTGAAGGCAGGGTTCGACGGCCCGATCTACGCGACGGGCGGGACGGCCGATCTTGCTTCCATCATGCTTCCGGATTCCGGCTACATCCAGGAAATGGAAGTCAATCAGCTCAATCGCCGCAACAGCCGCCGGGGGCGGGAGGCGGTCTCCCCCATCTACACGGAAGAGGACGCCATCGCGTCCCTCCGGCAGTTCCGCAATGTAACCTACGGGCAGTGGCAGGAGGTCGCTCCCGGCTTCCGCGCGCGCTACTGGAATGCAGGTCATCTTCTCGGCTCGGCCTCCATCGAGATGGAGGTGACCCACGGTGGTGATGAAAAGCCGGTGCGTCTGCTGTTCTCCGGCGACATCGGACCCGACCACAAGCTCCTTCAGCCTGATCCCGAGGGGCCGCAAAATCTCGACTATGTCATTCTCGAGTCAACCTATGGTGACACGGACCGGGCCGGCACCACCATCGAGCGGCGGCGCCGAATGCTACGGGATGAGGTGAAGGCGGCGATGCATCCGAGCGGGGTGCTGCTCATTCCATCCTTCGCCGTCGAGAGAACGCAGGAACTGCTCGTCGATCTCATGGAACTGATGGAAGCGGGCGAACTGCCGGACATCCCGATCTTCATCGATTCTCCGCTCGCCTCGAAGGCCAGCGCCATCTTCAAGCGTCATGCAAAGGCGCTGAGAAATGGAGCCGACCTGGTTCAGGCGCTTGAATCGCGATGGGTTCGCTTCACGGAGACCGTGGAGCAGAGCAAGGCCATCGATCGGATCCATAGCTTCCACATCATCATCGCGGCCAGCGGCATGTGCGAGGCAGGCCGGATCCGGCATCACCTGAAGGCGTGGCTCTGGCGGGATGAGGCGACCGTTCTCTTCGTCGGCTTCCAGGCGCAGGGGACGCTCGGACGCATCCTGCAGGAGGGTGCATCCAAGGTCAGGATCCATGGCGAGGAGGTGAAGGTTCGCGCCCGCATGCGGACGCTCGACCTCTACTCGGGGCATGCGGACGGGCCGGAACTGAAGGCTTGGCTCGCCGAGCGTCTTCCTGTCCGGCGCGGGGTCTTCCTGGTGCATGGGGAGGATCCCGCCCTCGGGGCGCTGCGGGAATCTCTTGCGGATCTGGATGGAGCACCGGATGTGACGATACCGGAGATCGACGACAGCTACGATCTGGCAGGCGATCGGGCAGTCCGGATCGAGCGTTATATGGAGCGCCTGCCGGGCGCGAGCGCCGGCCATCGGGATTGGCACAACGATTATGCGGAACTGCTCCTCGAGATCAACGACGCCATTGAGGCGGCGGCCGACAGGAAGGCCAAGGGCGTGATCATCCGGCGCCTCAGGGAGGCCTTGAAGGGCGGAGATCGGGAATAGGATAGCTGACCTTTCCGCTCCCGAATTTTGCAACGGATTGATCAGGATCAACGCCGTGGAGCGGCTTGCCTCTAAGCTCTGCCACAATGGCGTGGCCTGATCAGGGCTCGCTTGCACGAAGGAGGAACCGATGCTTCATCACATTACGCTCCATCTGGCGCGCAGCAAGCAGTTCCCCGAAGGCAGCCCGCGATACGGCTACGAGATCACCGCGCCGCTCGATGAGCAAGGTCATCTGGACCAGGAGGAATGGGCGGATAAACGGGCCTATTGTCGTGTCCGGCGCTTCTGGGCGGACGACGAGCGGCAGGGTGTTCTGGTCCATCGGCCGGGCGGCGCGGGTGGTGCGACCTGGATGATCGACTACAACCAGGATCGGCCCGGCGACGAGGAAGCGGGCTTTCGCCTGCATCAGCATCGCTTCGTCAAGGGCGAGTACGTCACGATCGAGGACGATGACGGGAAACCCTATACGTTCCAGGTCGTCTCGGTGACGCCGGCGGAACGCGGAAGAGACTAGGAGCATCGACGATGAATCGGCTCGTTCTTCTCTCCCTCGCCCTCATATGCGCCTCATCGGTTGCCATGGCTCAGTCGGGGCGGGTGCAACGCGGATTGACCTTCGCGCAGACGAACTGCTCCCAATGCCATGCCATCGGCCGTGTCGGTGAAAGCCCCATTCCGGAAGCGCCGCCCTTCCGGATCCTGCATACCCGCTATCCCATCGAGAGCCTCGCCGAAGCTTTTGCGGAGGGCATCACGACGGGACATCCCTCCATGCCTCAATTCCAGCTCGATCCGGCACAGATCAACGATTTGCTTGCCTATCTGGAATCCATACAGGGCTGATCCCCATTGCGCAGCGAATGAGCCATGCTGCCAGGCACCCTTCCTGCATCAGGGGATGAGGACTGCCGCGCCCTGGAGCCGTCCTGATCGCAGGTCGTCCAGGGCCTCATTCGCGGCATTCAGGGGGTAGCGCACCGTGTGGGTCCTGATCCGGGCCTTTGGGGCGATCGCCAGAAAGTCCACGGCGTCCTGACGGGTCAGGTTGGCGACGGATACGACTTGCCGCTCCTCCCAGAGGAGCCGATAGGGAAACTGCGGGATGTCGCTCATGTGAATGCCGCCGCACACCACCCGCCCGCCTTTGCGTACGGCGCCGAGCGCCGCCGGTACGAGATCGCCTACGGGCGCGAAGATGATGGCCGCATCCAGGCGTTCGGGCGGCGCCTGATCGGATCCCCCCGCCCAGGCAGCGCCGAGGGTGCGGGCAAATTCCTGGGCGGCCATGTCGCCCGGGCGAGTAAAGGCAAAGACGCGCCGCCCCTGCCAGGTGCAGACCTGGGTGATGATGTGAGCTGCCGCGCCGAACCCGTAGATGCCGATCCTCTCGCCGGGGCCCGCGGCGACCAGGGAGCGCCAGCCGATCAATCCGGCGCAGAGGAGCGGGGCCATGGCAACGGGATCCCCGTCGTCCGGCAAGCTGAAGGCATAGGCCGCATCGGCGATCGCATGCGAAGCGAAACCGCCGTCGCGGGTATAGCCGGTGAAGAGCGGCTCATCGCACAGGTTTTCATGGCCCGAGCTGCAATAGGGGCAATGCCCGCAGGTATGGCCGAGCCAGGGAATGCCGACGCGGTCCCCCAGTCTGTG
>Ga0180215_1002861_pt1 | contig 16808 bp, 16 predicted proteins | sample eDN3rd37CBELigBY_FD_128871 | JGI IMG/M metagenome (GOLD analysis project Ga0180215, IMG submission 128871) | Enriched backyard soil microbial communities from Emeryville, California, USA - eDNA 3rd pass 37_C BE-Lig BY (version 2) (version 2) | ecosystem: Environmental > Terrestrial > Soil >...
ATGTTCAGGCCGCTCGCCTTCCACGCGGACACCCGTGCTCTCCAGACTTGTTCACGATCCATGCACCCGATGCTGCCAGAGTTCACCTCGCTCCGGGATTACGGGGTCCGTGCATCGGTTACCGTGATTCCAATATCCGAGGCCAGCATTCCTACATCCGACGTTCACTCGGCCACCCGGATCGCCGGGGCGTAGTGGATACCCGTATCGATGATCGCGCCGTAGGCGGCGATTCGCCCGAGGGTCGGACCGCCCTGGCCCGACACCACCTTCACGATCTGCTCGAGCGTGTGCTCCCGGTCGCCGGGGTTGATCCGCTCCGGCGAGTCCCAAGCATGAAGTCGACATCCGTCACCGAGCAGGCCGGAGTAGCCGCTAGATGCACCGTCCCAGGGTGCGACTCACTGGGTCAAGTAAGCTCGCAGCCTAAACCCACACATCCACCCATCTATGTCCAAACACAAGCTCAATCAAGAACGCTCGACGCATACCCTAGAAACTCATGGTGTGGGCTGCGGCTATGGTCCCACCTACCTTTATGCCCACTCGGCTTTACCCGATCATCAGACGTCGTCAGAACAAGCTGTCTCTTTGCTCGCGAAATCCCTACAAAGAAAGATGAACGCTCCTCGGCAGGGTTTCCCCAAAATGTCTCCTTCTCGACTCCAAGCATGACCACAGAGTCGAACTCCAGTCCCTTGCTCTTATGAATCGTCATTATCCTAACGGCATCTCCTCCGGTGAACCGTAGTAGGGCGGCGAGTGGATTCGGGTCGAGAATCAAGAGCTCAGTGATCCTTTCGTGAGTCTGACTTACCAACTCAACAAGACGATCACCGTGCTCGTAGTCCGCGGATAGGCCAGTGAGCGTGTCGTGCCCAACCATTCCAAGGAAGCGATCCGATAGCTGGCATAGTGACTTCGCCATTGAGCCAGCTACCAAATCCTGTTTCCTGACCTCCGCACGAGCCCCGTCTACAAATCTATGCCAGCGCCACCACGCAGCATCCTCGTCAATGCCAGTCCCAAGCAGCACGTCCATTAACCGGCCATACGATTCTCCGTCTCGATCGCCTAGAACGACACGCAGAAAGTTTACGATCAACTGGGCAATCGGTTCAGAGCCTAACTCCTGAAGAGCCTGCTCGTTGCGGGTCGGCACTCCTCGCCGTTCCAGTTCGATAGCAAGAAGCTGAGCGTAAAGATCTGGCTGTTTCGATACAAGTACGGCGATCTCCGATGCGGCAACGCCCTCGGCGATCCAATCCTCAATTAGCTCCGCGATGCCTTCAGACTCTTTCCTGCTGTCACCGAAACTTAGGATCTCGATCGCTCCCCCTGGGCCGACGAGATCTCTTTCAGGGACTGCCGCAAGAGGATCCATAACCTTGACCATAGCGTTCTGCATTCTTCTCAGAAGCGGCTGCGATCGGAAATTCTGGTACAGGTTCAGTGACGTTGCTTCGAACTCGTCTGCAAACAGTTGAAACACACCCTCAAGAGCACCGGCCCAACTCATGATACGCTGCTTTGTATCCCCCACGGCAGTCAGGGAAATACCGGAACCGAGGAAGGCCTCACTTATCAAACCGTACTGCTGTCTCGTGCAATCCTGAAACTCGTCCAGGAAGACGTGACTGTAGGTTTGACGAACTGCATTACGGGCCACCTCGCTCGTCTTGATGATCTGCACGGCAAGACGAACCATGTCATCAAACCTTATCTGCCTACGCAGTATGCGATGGGGACCAATCGTGTAGTCGGAGTCCAAAGCATCCGTGCCTGACAACACCGGGCGGAAGCGGTCGATCAACCGCTTAGAGAATGCGTGGAAGGTGTGACTGTCCAGCCTAGAAGCTAATTCCACGCCGCATCGGCGTCGTACTCGATCTTTGAGGTTGAGCGCAGCGTCCACCTTGAATGAGATCGCGAGGATACGTTGCGGGTATCGACAGGTGCCCGTGCGGAGAAGAAAGTCCGCCCGCTGGGCGAGCATCTCGGTTTTACCAGCACCTGGCCCCGCCGTCAGCGCCAGACACCGCAGCGGCTCACGCGCTGCGCGCAGCGCATTTGGCTCAAGGAGTAGACCATCGGCCGGACGCCAGCGATCTGCCTTGGTCATTCGGGCAGTCCCTCTAGCTCCTTCTTCAAACGCATCAAAATCCGCTTGTATACGGCCGGTAACCCATCTGCCAGTTGGTTGCTCTCGAGTTGGGCAAGGGCATCCAAATGCGCCGCAGGCTTGCTACCTCCCTTGAAACGCCGATGATAAGCTCCAAAATACTTCTGCTCCCCCTCATCGTACTGATCGACATCGCCATGACTCTTTCCCAGTACCGACACGATCGTCTTCTCGTCGGGGATCTTTAGCTCATCCTCTTTGACATCATATGCATCTGGAAAATGCGACATCATCATGAAATCAAGATCCAGGGGCGTTGAGAAGAATACACCTGAGCTCTCTAGGAAAGCGATCCACTGCTTTCCTAAATCTCCGATCAGGATTCTTGCCTCATCATTCCATTTCGGAACACCCACAAGATTCTCTTCCGACAGACTACTCCCGGGGATAGGAAACTTAATCAACTGCTCGATCGCGTACCTGCACCGACCCCAGCCGCCCTGGTGTCGGGATATATCCAAATCCAGCAGGGTAACATGTGGAATGCCCAAGCCGTGCAGCAGACGCCAGAAATGGTTAACGTGCCGGCCGCCGAGTGGCACGACCGAGATCGAGGCCTCGTCGGCTTCCAGCCCACAGGATTCAAGCAACCTTGGCAATAAGATCTCTTCGCTGTCACCTTCTCCCAAAACTACGAGACGCGAGAAGTAGAGTTCAGGGAATGCCTGGACGGCCTCTCGCACGAACTTGTAGGCATCGTCCGTTTTATCCGGCATGACGATCGACGCGACTTGAGTTCGACGATTATCGTCCAACCTCAGATATCGAATATTCTCTGGCGGCACACGCTTGAGTATCGAAGGTGCGTGGGTAGCGACTATAGCTTGTGCATCGTTCCCGCTTGCGAAGGAAGTCAGCGCTTTGATAACTCTACCAAGATGGTGTGGAGATAGACTGTTCTCCGGCTCCTCCATCGCGACCATCGTGAAAACAGCAGGGCGCAACTTCTCGACGTCGAAGGACTGGTTCTTATCGGCCAGCACCTCGCGGCCGATTGCCTGGATGGCCAGCACAAGTGAAAGATACAAGAGAGATTGCTGTCCATCGCTCAGACGAGAGAAATCGACCAGGGACTCTCCGTGTCCTGGCGTGAAGCCAACTGTCAAGTGTCGCAGCAGACTGTCGATCTCGTTTCTCTCGAAGGACAGGCTGGGGCTAGCGTAATAGGCGCCCGTGTGCAACGCTGTCCACTGTCTTGCCAGCTTCTCCCCAATTCCAGAGACCGCTGGATTACCGGCGAGTGCCTTGTTGATTCCTTCGGTCAACTCGGCCAAGACACCACGCTCCGCATGCCAGTCAGCCGAGCGGAGGGTCCTTCCGAGTAGAGAGTTGGCCGTATATGAGATGTGGTCGCCGGGATCACGACGCGCAGGCAGGTAGTGGACCTCGATAGCGTTGCGGCCTGACTTGGGCACTGTGGCCGTTCTGATCGGGTTGCTGGCATCATCAGTCTCGATGACATACACCAGCGATTCGTCAATTTCTCCATCGCTGTCCATCTCTGCGGACAGCCGGAATCGGACCGTCGGCAGCTTTCCGGCACTTTGCAAACGCATCTGTGAGAAATGCACTGGGATGGAGGGATACTTTCCATCTTTTTCCTCCAGCTCAGGGAATTCGAACTCCGCCTCGATCCACAGCATTAACGAGTCCGGCTGAATCTTAGGGAGAGCCCCAGCTTCAATGTTAAAATCGGTACGTCGAATCCGACGCAGGGATCGATCAGTCCCGAAAAGCCGCGCAAGCGCCTGGAGGACTGCTGTCTTGCCGGCCCCATTAGGTCCCAGCAGGAAGTTCATCTCTCCAAACTCGATCGTTGTAGCTTCCGGTCCAAAGGACTGGAAGCCGCAGAGTCGAAGTTGTTTGAGTCGCATCTACCCCTCTCTATTCCGTCAGTCTCAAGGTTCCCTGAACTCGTAGCCATCCGATCATGACTCGTTTGCGATGTGACATCCACCCAGAATATGGCTTCCCTTAGCCTTTGGGGTTTAGGGCTGATCAGCCAAGCGGAAGTGATCGAACTCCATGAAGTGTTCCCATAGGTCTGCGTATCTCAGGCCTGAACCTCGCCGCTTCTCGCGCCGCCGGCCATCTCTTGGGCCTTTGGAACTGCCCGCCCCTTTTGCAGCGCCATCGAGATTGAGTCGATGGCATTCATTGCTGGGATCCCGCGCCGTTCAGCTGGACGGCCTAGACCGATCCGTGTTCGGAAGTTTCCAGTAATAGGCTCGGCAGCCTCCCATAACTTTCGTTCACCCGTCCCGGCGCTCGGCCACGAACGCCGGGACGGATGAGTGCCCACCGAGGACGCTGGCATAGAACCCCGCCACAGCCTCGAACACCCTCTCCTGCGTGAACAGGCGCTCGACCCGCTCAAGCGCCGCCGCCCCATGCTCCTCGGCCACCCTCGGATTCCCCAAATACTCCAACATTACCTCCGCCAGCTCGCTCGAGCTCCCCGTGGGCACCAGCAGCCCCGTCTCGCCATCCACCACAGCGTCCACCACCCCGGTCGATCGATACCCGATCGTCGCCCGCCCTGCGGAGGAAGCCTCGAGCACGACATTGGGAAACCCCTCCCGGTACGAGGGGAGCACGAGGAAGTCCATCGCCTGGTAGGCCGGGGCGACATCCGCGACCATGCCCGTCAGGTGGATCCGTGGGTGCCCCTCGATCGTCGAAAGAGTCGACGCAGAAGGCGAATCGTCCGCCTCAACACGCCCCACCAGCATCAGGTGCGCTTCGGGGAACTCCTCCTCCACCCGCAGAAACGCCGCCACCAGGTCGTCCGCCCCCTTGTCCCGGGTGACCCTGCCGACGAAGCCGACCACCGGGGCATCCGGCGGGATCCCCAGCGAGGCCCGGAGCTCGCCCGCCTTCTCGACCCGCTCCGGCGTGCGCGGAAGCGCTCGACATCGACCCCCTTCGACGACCCCTCGAGCAGCACCACCGCCTTCCGCGCAGGACCAAGGCCGAGCTCCAGGTAGACCTCCCGCAGGCTCTTGCTCACGAAGAGGATGTGGGTCGCGCAGAACGACGAGATCCGCTCGGTCCAGCCGAGGATCCGCCGGGTCAGCCCGGTCGCCGTCTCGCCGCGGAGGCCGCGCACGATGTAGATCCGAACGGGTACCCGGAGGATCCAAGAAGCGATCATCCCGAGCAGCGCAGCCTTGGGTGTCCCGGCGTTCACGATGTGGGGGCGGACCTTCCACAGCGCCAGAAAGAGCGCGACCAGGCTGAAAAGGTCCCGTATCGGCCGAATCGGTCGCTTCATTGCGACCGGCACCGCCCGCACCCCCTCCTCCCGTACCGCGCGCTCGAGCTCCGGGCCCGGGCTGCAGATTACCGTCACGTCGAAGCCGTCCTCCACCAAATGGCGGAGCTGCCCGCGGAGGAGCCTAGTGGAGATTGAATCGGTGACGATGTAGACGAGGCGAGGCTTGCTCATGGTGCACGGACCATAGCTTGATTCAACTGTCCTGTGGTCACCACTTCAATCAAGTGGCAAAGCGCAAAACTTCGCTCAGAACGGCGCCATACCGGGCCCAAGAGGATGACCTGGGACTGATAGCTGAGCCGCTCCGCCTTGTGGGGAGGTAGGAGGAGTCGACTCCGATGGTGCGGCCGCCGACCAGCCGCGGCTGAGAAGGGGAGAAAGTTCCCTTTCGTCCGCGCCGCCTCAAGGGCGTCCTTAGTCCGGATCCCCATCCGGTCGAAGGTCCGGGCGAGATCATTCCTGAATGCAATGTTGATGTCCCGCTGGGCGTTCTCGATGACCTTCGCGGCCTCGGCCACCATGGTCGCAGGGCCAGGTGGATGCCGCGTCGATGATCGCACCGACGACAGCGGCGAGGCGCTCGAGAGTCGGGCCGTCCTGGCCCAGGACCACTTTCAAGATCCGATCAAGAATGTGACCCATACTGCTGAGGCTGATTCGCACGGGCAATTAGCCGAGCTGGAAGTCCGTCCCCCTTCAGCGCCGAGACCTTCTCTCGGCAGAGCCGCAGATATACTCTGTCACCCCGTCGGCTCGTGGACCAGCACCACACGGCTCCAGCGCCAGCACCACCGTCTTCGCGCGAATGAATGGGGGGTCAGGTTGGGGGGCAGGTCGGAGCGGTTGCTCCGGTCGGCGGGGATCGGCACGGCGATCACGATAGAGCCCGCCATCTCCAAGTCCTTGTGATCGCAGCTGAACTTAAGGGCCTCCCAGGGAAGCTTCTTCCCGGGAGGTCTCGCCCGTGACGTCGGCCCCCTTTCTTCGCCAATCGATCTAGGTCGGGTTCCAGACTCTATATCAGCGTTGATGTCGAAGCCCTGTTCCACCATCTCTAGGATGGCGAACTGACTCGCGAAGGCCGCGGCAAGATGCTAAATCGGAGACGACAAGTGCAAGCCGCTTGCACACCGGCTCCTAATCCTACCCTTCTACCTACCAGAAGCTCCATAACATGCGCCTGCCCGCATGGCAGCCCCGAAAGAGAAGGTCAACTCCCTCCCGAATCCTTCGCTCTTGCTCAATCGTGAAGCTTCAGCTAGGTCGATACGAGCCAGCAGAAGGCACCCCTATCTCCCGGGAGGGGTAGACGCACTACCTAACCGAGAGCTAAGTGAAGCTAGACCCCCAAACCTGGAAGGCGGCCTTCTAGGTGAGAAGGGACAGTCAACCAAGCACCACTTGTAGCGAGAGCCTCATTGAGACCAATACTCACATTCGCAACAAAGCTCTCAACAATCCTCAGGCTGCTCGTCGAACGCATCATCGACCGAGCATTCCAAATGCTCGTCACTTCGACACCGGGTGTTTACACCAACGGTCAATTCATCGTACGAGGCCGTCCGCTCATCCAGGTCCACAAGAAAGCTACTATACACATCGGGCGGGGTGTTACATTGAACTCCAGGAACCGTGGTTATCACACCAACATGTTTAGCCCTACAAAGATAATGGCTGATCGACCCGGAGCGACCATTACAATTGGCGACAACACTCGGATCCATGGCTCCTGTATTCATGCTTTTCAAAGTATCTCCATCGGATCTAACTGCCTAATAGCGGCGAACACGAACATCATAGATGGGAATGGCCATGAACTCTCCATGGACGCTCCCGAAATGCGCAACAAGACGAGCGGTGGGGCCAAGCCCATCGTGATCGAGGATTCAGTGTGGATTGGAATCAACTCAACGATTCTACCCGGTGTCCGGATTGGCCAAGGAACGGTAGTGGCTGCGGGAAGCGTAGTCTCTCGCTCCTTGCCATCATTCGCCATTGCTGGCGGAAATCCCTGTAGGGTCCTAAAAGAGTACAGCAACCCTAGGCCCGCTGTTGTTCTTGACGGACAACCGAACTGATCGCTCTTGAGTACTCCTATCACTAGCAAGATAAGCCTTACCCGTCACACGGGACTATATGCGCTCGCTCGAGGCGGCCCAGCTCTTATAAGTTTTCTCTCGGTTTTCACATACACCCGGTTACTGTCCACGGACCAGTACGGGCTTTATGCTCTGACACTTTCAAGTGCTTCGCTCTTCTCAACGATCCTTTTCAACTGGCTTAGAGTGAGCCTCGTCCGGTTTCTGCCTGCGTTTGAAGGCCACCAGCGTGGGCGCTTTATGTCCACCATCTATGGAGCCTTTCTTCTATGCTTCGCCGCTGGACTAACGCTAGCAGGTGCCGGATACTTACTAAGCCCATCCGTTCCGCTTCCGATATTTCTAGGAGGATTGGCATTCTTTGCAAGTCACTCATGGGTTGAGCTCAATCTTGAACTGGAACGTGCCAATGTTTCGCCTAGAAGGTACGGCGTCCTTTCAGCCAGCCGTGCGCTGCTCTCTCTGATCTTTGGAGGTCTTTTTGCGTTCTTGGGTCTTGGCGCTTTAGGGCTCTTGGTAGGCATTTCCTCCGGCAACGTTCTCGCCTCCCTGATCTTCACTCGCCCGGATGCCTCGCGACTAGCAAACGGAATAAGAATTGACCCAACAATAGCCCGGCGAATCTTTTCGTTCGGAGCCCCCCTCACACTGACGTTTGCACTCAGGTTCATCGTAACCAGCTCCGATCGCTTCATGCTCGCAGCAATGATCGGAGTGGGAGCATCGGGTGTTTATGCAGCAGGACACGACTTCGCAGACCACACGCTGGGCGTAATCACGATGATCATTCATTTGGCAGCCTATCCTCTCATCATTAGAGCTATGGAGTCAGGTGGAGTTGAGCAAGCATCAGATTCTTACAGGAACAACATAACCCTCCTTCTGCTGGTCACGACCCCAGCGACTATCGGAATCTGCATACTAGCTGGTCCGGTTTCGTACCTCATGTTTGGTTCTGATTTTGCTGCTTCCGCAGCAACCGTGATACCTCTAGTTGCCGTCGGCACCTACATCGCGGGCCTTAAGGCATTTGGGTTTGACATCATATTCCACCTAACCGAGAAAACTGGCTTGCAAGTGATAGTAGTAGCTATAGCCGCTGCAGCTAATATCCTCGCGAACCTAATTCTGATACCGGAATGGGGAATCGTTGGCGCGGCTGGAGGATCTGCTCTTGCCTACGCGGCATCTCTCGTCGCAAGCGTACTCATCTCGCGACCCCTACTCCGATTCCCATTCCCCTGGAACGATTTCATTAAGATTCTACTAGCCGCATCGACGATGGGCTTGCTTCTGTCCTTAACTCTAGAACTCAGATCTCCCCTTTCACTGCTCCTTCAGATCCCACTAGGTGTCCTGCTCTATGGCTTACTCTGTCTGGCATTGAACATTTCAAACCTCCGTGTGCGCGGGGTTCAATACTTCGCCCGACTGATCGGCACTCGACAATGACCGTTGACCAGAGCGAGAACTCGCTTTCAGGCAAAAGACTGCTCTTCGTTTCTACGGGCTTCAGCAAAGGTGGGGCAGAGACCCAGCTGTTCCGGTTGGCCGTTGAGCTTAGCTCTCGGGAATGGACTGTAGGGTTATACTCGCTCAATGGGACGAGGATGGATGGTGCCGACCTTGAATCCCACGGAATCGAGTTCTTCAAGGGTGACGTATCCTCAAATGGAATTCTTGGTGCAGTTCGCTCAATCGGTTCACTTTCAAGATTAATTGCTGACTGGCGACCGGATGTCGTAGTTTCCTTCATGTATCACGCAAACATTGTCTCTCGCATTGCGGCGAGCTTCCAGGGAGTTCCAGCTGTTGCTTCCATCAGGAATGAGTCCTTTGGTGGTCCTTTCCGTGAGTTCCTCGAACACTCTACATCACGGCTTGGAGCAGCAACTGTGGTCAACTCGGAGCTTGCTCTAGAATCGTTAGTTTCAAGGGGTGTACTTCAGCCAGAAACCTCGCTTTCTATTCCTAACGCAGCGTCTCCGGCCCTCTTGAACCTAGTTCCCGAAGTTTCTAAGCGCTCGCACGAGGGGCTCCATTGGTTAGCAGTAGGAAGACTATCCCCCCAAAAGGACTATCCGAACCTAATTGCGGCGTTCTCACGACTATCTTCCCTTGCTCCGGCAAGCCGCCTCAGCATTGCGGGCGAAGGGAAAGAGCGACATAGGATCGAGAATGAGATCAGTCGCAGAGGCGTTTCCGAATCCGTAACTCTTCTCGGCCATCGATCCGACATCCCCGATCTGCTTCAGCAGGCTGACGCGCTCGTCCTTTCTTCGTCATGGGAAGGGATGCCAAACGTTGTAATGGAAGCTCTTGCAGCTGGGAAGCCAGTTGTTGCGACGGATGTGGGAGGGGTTCGAGAACTGGTCCTGAATGGAATCAACGGATTCATATCCCCACCACGCTCACCTGAACGCCTCTTCTCGGCAATGAAAGAGTTGACTAGACTCGCTCCATCTATGCGTCACCGTCTCGGGATAGCGGGGAGAATCCATATAGAAGGCCGGTATTCATTACCTCGGATCGCTTCCTCCTGGGAGGATCTCCTACTCTCCGCTGTGTTGCAGCCCAAAGCACCTGAACTTTCACGGATAGGGAGGTTGGGATGAGTCTCCAATCGATAGCAAGCAAGTCCGCCTGGAGATACTTCCAGCGTCTGGGTGGGTTCAGGCGGGAGCTCGATACTCTCAGAAAGTTCACTTCCTTGCCTGCAGACATTCAAAGAGATGACTTGGTCGAACGGATGAAGAGAACGCTTCGCTTCTTCTCTACCCATTCTTTCGCACTTCCAGAGTGGCGAGAAGTTGCCAAGATTGAAGATCCCCAAGAGTTCCTTGAGGGGTGGAAGCAGATTCCTATTACAACCAAGCAGGACTTACAGGGTCGGTTTTCTCCCCATCTTATTCGTGCTTCAGGCTTAGATGGAACTCTCCTCTCCTCGGGCGGGTCGACGGGAGAACCAACCAGCTTCCTCCATGACGCGAGCATGAAGAGAGCTGTATCCGCTTCACGAATCTATGCAAACCTTCAACGAGGATGGACTCCGGGGGTTCCGATCGTCTCAGTATGGGGCTCCAATCGAGACGTTGGGATTCGAACACGCCCCATGATGAGACTGGCTGGATGGCTCCGGAACACTCACATCCTAAGCGCTTTTCGGCTCGACTCTTCCGTGTTGGATGATCTCATTCGAGTTACATCTAAGATGCCACGCTTCTGTCTCTATGGGTATACCAGCATTCTAACCTTCCTCGCGGAGCTCCTGCTCGAGCGCGGCGACGACAGGTTTCATGGGCGTGTAGCATGTGCTTGGAATGGAGCAGAGACTCTTAGCAGTGATCAGTCTCTCCTTTTTGAGCGCGCATTCGGAAGCCCTCTCCTCAACCATTACGGTGGCCGCGAGCTATCGACGATTGCATTTCAGAGGCGAAAGGAACTCCCGCTATCTGTTCTCCGCCCCTACATCTACGTCGAGGTTATCCCAACGAGAGATTCGTCCTCTCGAGGTGCTGAAACTGGACGAGTTATCTGCACGAGTCTTGCGTCTCGTGCCACTCCGTTTGTTCGATACGAGATCGGCGACCTGTGCCAGCTAGAGGCCGGTGACGTTGACGAATCAGGGGTGCGATCACTCTCATCAATCTCAGGAAGAGTTACCGATACGATTCCGCTGCCAAGCGGCACCCAGTTACACGGGACCTACTGGTACCACCTTGCGACGCTCTTTCCCGAGATCGCTGGATTTCAGATTCGCTGGACACCTGCGTCGATTGCAGCCCTTCTTGTTGCTCCGGGCATGACCGATGAGCGAATCAGAGAGTACACCCAGCGAGCCCGTTTGGTGCTCAAGGACGTTCCGCTAAAGGTAGAGCTTGTCGCTCACCTCCCTCGGACCCCCCAAGGGAAGCTAATGAAGATCGTCCGGGAGAATTGAAGATGAGGATACTCATCATCAGTGCAATAGCGTTACTCTCAATCCCCCTGATCATTCTTCCTGAAGATTGGTTTGGCTGGCTCATCCTCTACTTGGCTCTCGCAGTTCCAGTTGCATATCGTCCACTCCGAGAGACTCGCGCGGTATTAGTCGCTAGTCTTTCCTGCGTTCTCCTGTTCGCTATTCTTGCAGTAGTGAACTCCTACTTCATGATTCTCCCTGGTGGTGGTGTCGACGCGAGCCGCTTCCTTCGTCAAGCCACCATGTACTCCCAAACAAGCTCCCTACCTGATTACCACGGCGGCTCATCAGCATTTGTGATTTATCTCAGCACCATATTCTCCGTCTTTGGCCCATCCTCGCTATCGGCTCATGCTCTCAGTGCCTTAGCATCATCGCTTTCTCTTGCTGCTTTTGTTCGACTCAGAAACCTACTCTGTGGAAGCAAGCAGGTTCGACCCTGGTTGATCATAGCTTTCTGCGTGCTGCCGAGTGCTCTAATGTTCCGCTCAGCGGTTCTGCGGGAAGCCTGGGAGGGACTTTTCTTTATATCTGCAGTCTACTATCTGTGTAGACTTTCGACAAAGACAACCTCACGAAGCTGGATTGGCTTTATCTCGTTCGGCCTCCTTGGGGCGCTCCTGCACTCTGCGTTTGCACTATACCTGCTCGGATCGATAGTGGTTCTAGCGATGGCCCGAACCTTCACTTCCGATCGACCGGTGATTGTTCGAGTGGCTCAGCTGGCCGCCGCCTCAATGGCGTTTGTTCCGATCGCCATAGCGGGGATCTCGATCGCAGAGAGAGATAATCGAGTGGCCGCTGTCTCGGAAGGATTTCGCGACCAAAGTGGCAGTCCGACAGTCCCCGGCTTTGGCTCTGAGGGTCGCGGCGATGCAACGTATGCCACCCAGCCAGGCATGCAAGGGAATGCTGGGACTAGGGTCTTGGCCGGGTTTTTCTATTATTGGGCCGCGCCACTCCCGTGGCAGATTCGCGGCCCCTCGGACCTATTAGTAGCGCTAGAGAACCTTTTTCGGGTGGCCCTGCTTATTTCTGGATTTTTCCTGTATCGCTCTTCTTCAGGACAGCAACGGTCCACACTTTTCATTTCTCTTTCATCCGTCGTCCTGCTGGAAATGATATGGTCAGTGGGAACAAGCAACTGGGGAACTGCGGTTCGTCATCATATTCCTGCCTATGGTGTGCTCTTGGCTTCGGCTATTGTTCCTGTTCGCCTCCGCTGGAAAGTTTCCCACGAGGCGAGCCCAAAGCTGCGCCTCTCTCCAGTAGCAAGAGTAATCCGCCAGCAAAACTCAGCTGGCATCCCGAGATGAGGAGTACATTATCGGCCGAGCCGGATTCCCGACGACAGTCTGACCGTCTTCGACATCCCTAATCACAACAGCCCCCGCACCGACAGTTGCATCCTCACCGATTCTTTGGACCCCAGTCATCACAGTGGAGCCAATTCCAAGCATAGCGTCTCGACCGACCTCAATCGCAGCGCCCAAGTTTACTCCTGTTGATGCGAACGCACCTGGGGCAATGCGACTGTGGTGGGCAATTCGAGCACCGCTACTAATTATTACTGACCGGCCAATACTAACAAAAGGCATAATCTCGGCCCCTTGCATAACGTAAGAACCCTCTTCTACGATGACCGACCTGGGGAGGCGTACCGACGGGTGAATGAAGGAAGGAGTGGCGAATCCCCAATCTCGCATCCTATTCAGTATCTCCCGTCTGATCCTGTTATGCCCGATAGGAACGAATATGCTGTCGGCTTTCCCTTTGTGTAGTATTGCGTCCGCCGAACTCCCCAGAACGTCAACCCCCAGAACCTCGCTGCCACGTAGAGATTCGTCGTCATCTAGGAACCCGGCGACAGAGATCCCGGATTCTTCAAGATATTCAAGGAACACCTGCCCATAAGATCCAGCACCAACAATTAGAGCGCGCATCGGAGTCCTTTTATCTCAAGGAACGGGTTATTCGGGTTCAAGATCGGTTTGCCGAGTTTACGGTGCCGGAATCCGAAAGGGTCAGGCCTACCCCTCAATACAGGCTTCGAACAAGTCTTCGGTCACCCTGAACTGCCGCACAGTAGGCCCAACTTGGGAAAGCGGCCAAGGCTCTCCCTGCACCTGAGTCCGTACGGGCGTGTTCGATCGCCGACAAAGGCTAGCAGAAGGCCATCAATTGTGCGATGTCAAGCAGTGGCTTCGTCCAGAAGGGGTGGGGATTAGGGTCCTTGGAAATGCGAGTATTGGTCGGACGAACTTCGCAGATCGCAATCGACATCGCGATGCTCTCGTGCGCCCTGGGCCTTGCCTTCCTACTCCGATTCGACTGGCAGATCCCCGAATCGATGGTGGAGAGGCTCTTCCGCTCTCTCCCATGGGTAGTCGGCCTCCAGTTCGCCGCCCTCGCCGCAGCAGGCGTTCAACGCTTCTCCTGGCGCTTCGTCTCGCTCCGAGAATCCCTGCGGATCCTCCTGGCCCTCGCCTGCTCAACGGCCCTGATGCTCTCGATCCGCCTCATCGCGGGGAGCATTGGAGGTCGCGACGAGACCCAAGAGTTCCACGAGGCCCTCCTCCTCCCGATCGGCGTCATCCTCATCAATTTCGTGGTCGCCTTCCTCGCTCTCACGGGGGTCCGGGTGGTACGGCGGCTGGTCGGCGAGCATTCCCATCGCACCAGCCTGGCCCGAAACGGGAGCGCGACAGCGACCGCCGTGCCCACCCTCCTCATCGGCGCCGGCGCAGCTGGTGCCATGGTGGCCCGGGAGATCTCGGGCCGCCCGGACCTCGGCATCAAGGTCGTCGGCTTCCTGGACGACGACCCCCAGAAGCACGGCCAGGAGATCCACGGGATCCGAGTCCTCGGCTCCGTCAGCGCCCTGGACGATGCGATCCGCCGCACGGGCGCCAAGCAGGCGGTAATCACCATCGCAGCCGCGTCCAGGACGGTGATCCGCCGCATCGTCGAGCTCTGCGAGAAGGCCGGAATCCCTACCAAGATCGTCCCCGGGATCTACGAGATCGTCGGGGGCAAGGTGAACGTCTCGGAGATCCGCACCGTGGCCATCGAGGACCTCCTCGGCCGGGAGCCGATCACCCTGGACGATCCCGCGGTGGCAACGGACCTCCACGACCGCATCGTCCTGGTCACCGGCGCCGGCGGCAGCATCGGATCGGAACTCGCCAGGCAGATCGCCCACTTCCGCCCGAAGGCTCTGATCCTCCTCGAGCAGGCCGAGAACGCGCTCTTCAACATCCACCGCGAACTCCTCGCAGCCCACCCCAAGGTCACCCTCATCCCCATCGTCGCGGACATCACCGACGCCAGGCGCCTCGAGGCGGTCTTCTCCTCCCACCGCCCCCAAGTGGTCTTCCACGCCGCCGCCCACAAGCACGTGCCCATGATGGAGTGGAACCCAGGCGAGGCCGTGAAGAACAACGTCATCGGCACCCGCAACGTCGCGGACCTCGCCCACGCCCACCGGGTCCGCCAGTTCGTGATGATCTCCACGGACAAGGCCGTGAATCCCACCTCGGTGATGGGCACGACGAAGCGGGTCGCCGAGATCTACGTCCAGGGGCTCTCGCAGCACAGCCAGACCCGCTTCGTGACGGTCCGCTTCGGGAACGTCCTCGGCTCGAACGGCAGCGTGATCCCGATCTTCCAGGAGCAGATCGCCCGCGGCGGGCCGGTGACGGTGACGCACCCGGAGATGACCCGCTACTTCATGACGATCCCGGAGGCCTGCCAGCTCGTGATGCAGGCTGGGAGCATGGGCGAGGGCGGGGAGATCTTCGTCCTGGACATGGGGGAGCCGGTGAAGATCGTGGACCTCGCCCGCGACCTGATCCGCCTCTCGGGATTCAAGTCGGACGAGATCGAGATCGAGTTCACCGGCACCAGGCCTGGGGAGAAGCTCTTCGAGGAGCTCTCGACCTCGGAGGAGAAGGCCTCGAAGACGCGGCATCCGAAGATCTTCATCGGGCATGTGCGCCAGCACGAGTGGGAGAGGATTCTCGAGCAGCTCGACGGGCTGGAGGACTTCGCCGCTGACGCAAGCCCGGAAAAGATCCGGCAGAAGCTCCACGAGATTGTGCCGGAGTATGCCCCACCGGTTGCGGCAGGGAGCCGGGTGGCGTAGAGGACGCTCGAACGCATCGCGGACGTTCTCCTCAGCGGCGAACCCCCAAAGGGGCCCCGATTCTTGATGGGCCTATCGTCTGCCAGTAAACTTCCGCGCCACTTCGATTGGCCCCGCAAGGGGCCCGCAGGACCTTGGATGAAGCCAGAAGCCGAGCGCCAGTGGAGCCCTCCCAGCCAGGGGGCAGCAGAGAGCCCTGAGCTGGAGATCGACCTGCGGGCGCATCTGCAGATCCTGCGCAAGCGCCTCCTCCTCATCGCCGGCGTCGCCGCTGTGGCGATTGGCCTTGGCGTGGTCTACCTGCTGATGACGCCGAAGGTCTACGCGCCCAGCGCCTCGATCATCATCGAGTCGTCGACGCCGCGGGTCCTCGGGGAGCAGTCGGACGCTGTGGACTTCGGCGGGACGGACTACTGGTCGGCGAAGGACTACCTCGAGACCCAGTACAAGGTGCTGGCCTCCCGCGAGGTGCTGCAGCGGGTGGTGGACAAGCGCGGCCTGGACCGCGACCTGGACTTCCTCGGCCTCACGAAGATCGAGGAGCCGGAGCAGCTCGCGGAAGCGCTGGACCGCATCATCCCGGTGGAGGTGCTGAGCAAGCGGGTCCGCATCGAGCCGGTGAAGAACTCCCAGCTCACGAACATCGTGGTGGAGGACACGGACCCGGTCCGCGGCGCGGAGATCGCGAATGCGGTGGTGGAGGCGTACATCGAGAGCAACCTCGAGCGCCGCCTGGAAGGGACCCGCGCCGCCTCCGCCTGGCTGGCGGATCAGATGGCGGACCTGAAGGGGAAGCTGGAGAGCTCGGAGATCGCGCTCTTCGACTTCCGCCGGGAGAACGACATCCTCTCGACCTCGCTGGAGGATCGGCAGAGCATCCTCTCGCGGCGGCTGAACACGCTGAGCGAGTCGCTGACGCAGCTCATGAGCCGGCGGGCGGAGCTGGAGTCGGCGCTCGCGGAAGCGGAGCGGGCGAAGCGAGAGAACCCCTCGGATCCGCTCTGGGCACGAAAGCTCAGGTTGGTGAGCTCGAACCAGCGGCTGGGGGCGCTGCAGAACGAGTACGCGAAGCTGGAGGCGGACGCTGTGGCGCTGGAGGAGCGCTACCTCGAGAAGCATCCGGCCCGGGTGGCGGCGCAGGAGCG
>Ga0180215_1002864_pt1 | contig 16799 bp, 17 predicted proteins | sample eDN3rd37CBELigBY_FD_128871 | JGI IMG/M metagenome (GOLD analysis project Ga0180215, IMG submission 128871) | Enriched backyard soil microbial communities from Emeryville, California, USA - eDNA 3rd pass 37_C BE-Lig BY (version 2) (version 2) | ecosystem: Environmental > Terrestrial > Soil >...
ACCGACTCCTTTTGTTTGTAGCTCTGATTTTGGTTTTGCTGGGTTTTTAACTATTCTCAGTCATTTCCAAATTCAACCTACGTAAAACACTGTGGTAGTCGGTTTCGTTCATTGTAACTATTCAAGCTAAATACTGTAAATTCGAGGGCAATCCGGACTCAAAAGACGCTATTTAATCCTTAAGCAACAAATATCAAAGGATTTAAACCCAATAAGGTCATCTGAGTCCACATCTCCCTAAAAAGAGGGGGATGTAAACCAAATAAGGTCTCCTGGGTCCCTTTTAGCATCACCAGTAAACAGGGTGGCAAAAGCAATCCTAGGATTACAACCTTTAAGGCCGTTCTATCTGAACATACCCTCGCAAAGTCTCTCACCTGCACAAAAGGGATAGTGGCCACAGCGCTCCGCCACATATCCTCCATCCATAGGCCATCCCCAACCCATAAAAAAATCCCCTCCTCTCAGGCAGGGGACCGTTCAAATCAATTACCCTTTCTTAAAACTGTTATTCTCGGTGTTTAATGAATCTATCAATGAAAGGGTCTGTGATGCTTGCTCAATTTGTTGCTGGACTTGTTCAAGTTGCTTTTGCTGTGCTGTTGTTGAATATGAAACGGCAAGGCCTTGCATCTGGTTTAGCTGCTGTGTTGTTTGTTGCAGTTCCATTGTGGCCTGTTGCATGGCCTGTGGGTTATATGCTGAACCGCTTTGCTGCAATGTAGAAACTGCCTGCTGCATCGACTGTGAGGCCTGCGTTTTTAGTTGCTGAAACTGCTGTTGAAGCTGGGGTTGATCAAGCTGTGCCTGCTGCTGTTGTTGCTGTAATTTTTGTGCCTGATAACTTTGGCCTTGGCTTTGGCCCTGACCTTGGCTCTGTTGCGACATTCCCTGGCTCTGAATTCCCTGCGTCTGTTGCGCCTGAGTCCCCTGCTGCTGCCCTTGCTGACCCGGTTGTTCCTGTTGCTGCTGCACGCGCTTCCCTCCTTGATTTTCCTAATCCTAGTCTTCTTAGAATAGATAGTTTTTATGCGCATAAAATGGTCCTATAGACTTCAACGATGAGAGGATGTTTATAGGGAAATGGGCACAGAGGATATTTACGGCGTGATACTAGCTAGCGGAACCTCCACACGGATGGGTCAACCAAAGCTCCTACTGCCATGGAGAGGGTACCCGATCCTCGAGCACACCTTAAAAAAAGCAGTAGTACTCCCTTTCACAGGGATTCAAATCGTCCTTCCGCCATCAAACCCAAAGCTAAAGCAGTTAGCCCACCGCTATCTCTGTCAGCCCATTGAAAACCCCACCCCACACCTGGGGATGGGACATAGCCTAGCGCTCGCTATCCAATCCCTACCGCCCACAGCAAAAGCTGCACTTATTCTCCTAGCCGACCAGCCACAAATTCACCTAGAAGATATCGAACGAATCCTTACTTACTTTCAACACGACAACGACGAGCCGAGGCAACCTTGCATTTTCCAAACCAAATACAAAGACGGACGGATGGGACACCCGACGTTATTTTCAGACCACTATTTCGAGCAGTTAAGCAAGTTAAAAGGGGACGTGGGCGCCAAAAAGATGATCCAAGAGAATCGACACTCCGTAATTCCTTGCGAAAGCCGCTTTGAATCCCCTCCGGATATTGATACACCCGATGATTACAGACGGTTATTAAGGGAAGGGGGCTAAACACTCATGAATGACTTGCTTCGTGCCTTGGAAATCATGAAAAAGCGGCCAAAAGAACGGTTTGTAATGGCGACAATCTTCCGTGTGGACGGATCGTCCTATCGCCGTGAAGGGGCTAAAATGCTGATTGATCAAAGCGGAAATTGTTATGGAATCCTCAGTGCGGGTTGCCTTGAAGAGGACTTGGTTTATCGCGCAAAAGAGGTGTTTCACACCAATAGAAGCAAAACCATGACTTATGATCTGCGGGGTGAGGATGATTTGTCGTGGGGACAAGGGGCGGGATGCAATGGATCCGTCCATATTTATTTGGAGGCAACGAGCTGGGAAGAAGACGGCTGGAGCAAAGTGGAGCAGAAATTGCAAGCAGGGGTTTCTGTGATTTCCGAGAAAAGCCTCACTGGAGCTGGATCCACGATCTGGGGGGAGGACGGGGAAATCCTGTATTTCACGCCAGAAACGGAAGACAGCCCACGGTTTATGGAACGCTATCAGCCGCGGGAGTCTCTTTACATATTTGGAGCCGGACCCGATGCTGAACCAATCGTTGATTATGTAGCCAAAGTGGACTTTTCCGTTCGCTTGATTGATCCCCGTAGCGATCGCTGCAATGAAAAGAACTTTCCACATGCTGCACAGCTCATTGTTGAATTCCCGGACCTTTATTTACAAGCCAACAAGATCCCGCAAAACAGCTTTGTCCTCATCATGACCCATAATTTTCAATATGACCAGCAGATCCTGCATCATTTTATAAGCAAAGAAAATCCTCCGCACTACCTAGGCATCCTCGGATCTAAACAGCGAACTCAAAGACTGCTCGCACCAAATCCGGTGCCGGACTGGATCCATTCTCCCGTGGGTTTGATAATCGGAGCGGAAGGACCAGAGGAAATTGCGGTTAGTATATTGGCTGAACTGATCCAATGCAGGGAAAGAATACAGAATAATCGAAATTAAATAACAGGTGCAATAAAAAGAGGATACCATTAGGATCCTCATTTCGTTATTTATACAAAGGGGGAAAGCAAAAGGTGAGGGAAGTTCATGTGGACGATATTAGGAAAGCAGTCAAAAACATGTGTATGGATGCCAATTATCATTTGGGTTCAGACATGCTGGAGACGTTTCGGTCTGCGCTAGCAGAGGAAGAGTCAACTGTTGGCAAGGAAGTGCTGGAACAATTGGTTGAAAACGCGGAAATTGCCTCCACGCAAAAAGTCCCGATGTGCCAGGATACGGGGATGGTTGTTGCCTTTGTGGAGCTTGGTCAAGATTGCCGGATTATTGGGGGTGGGCTTTACGATGCGATCAACCAGGGGATTCGTGAGGGCTACCAAGAAGGCTACCTGAGGAACTCAATCGTGAAAGATCCACTGCAGCGGTACAACACGGGGGACAACACGCCCGGCGTGATTCACTTGGAACTGGTGCAAGGCGATGAATGTACGATCCATCTTACAGCCAAAGGGTTTGGCAGCGAAAACATGAGCCGCCTCCAAATGATGAAGCCGGCAGATGGGATGGAAGGTGTTAAAGACTTTGTCATTGAAACCGTGCGGCTTGCTGGACCGAATGCCTGTCCACCGATGATTGTTGGGGTGGGGCTAGGTGGTAATTTTGAAATGTCCGCTTATCTTGCGAAAAAATCGTTGCTTCGCCCCGTGGGTGATAGAAACGAGCGTGAAGATATCGCGCAGCTAGAAAAGGAATTGCTAGAAAAAATCAATCAACTAGGCTTAGGACCGCAAGGGATGGGTGGACGAACCACGGCACTGGATGTGCATGTTGAAGTCTATGCCACACATATTGCCGGCCTGCCGGTAGCGGTCAATATTAATTGTCATGCCAGTAGACATAAAACAGCCGTTCTATAGGAGGAAAACATGTCAGCAAAACTGCTCCATCTTCCCTTAATGGAAGATCAATTGAAAGATTTGCGAGCCGGTGACCGTGTGGAATTAACAGGAAGCTTGTATACAGCAAGAGATGCCGCCCATAAGCGGATGATCGAGACATTGGAAGTGGGAGGAATCCTTCCTTTTCCCATCGTGGGACAAACCATTTATTATGTCGGACCCACCCCGGCCAAACCAGGCCAGGTGATCGGTTCCGCGGGACCAACTACCAGCGGTAGGATGGACCTCTACGCTCCAAAATTGATTGAACTCGGTTTAAAAGGAATGATCGGCAAAGGAAGAAGACAAAAGGCGGTCAAAGACGCGATGAAAGAATACAAAGCAGTTTATTTTGCTGCGGTAGGGGGAGCGGCTGCACTGATTGCCAGATCGATTAAAAAATCGGAAGTCATCGCCTACCATGACCTCGGTTCCGAAGCGATCTACCGTTTAGAGGTGGAAAGATTCCCGGTAATCGTGATTAATGATATTTATGGAGCAGATCTATATGAAGAAGGGGAAAAGAACTATCGTATCAAACCATGATATCAAACTATTCATGGAATTCCTCCTGTTTACATGGTAAAATTATTGTAAATATTCAGTAAAAATTTGGTGAACATGCAGGAGGCTTACGTGTATACAATCCCCTTAGAAACAGCAGATCAGACAGAGGCTCGACAGATCGGGCCAAAGGCTTGGCATCTGGCACAACTCATTCAGCAGAATATTCCCGTTCCACGGGGATTTGTTATTGGTGCAGAGGCACTTGATTTATTTCTAAAAGAAAATCATTTGAAGGAACGCATCGGGGAAGCCGAATTTCCAAAGCTCCTCCAACAATCGATGATCCCCGAAGGGATCCAGCGCGAGCTTTTCGATTCTTACAAGCGCTTACAAGAGTGGGCACACCCCTCCCCTTTATCCGTCGCAGTCCGTTCCTCCTCCGCCGCTGAAGATTTGCAAGAGGCATCGTTCGCGGGGCAGTATGAAACCTATTTAAATGTGCATGGTTTTCCCCATGTGCTGGAGCGGATCAAGGATTGCTGGGCGTCGCTCTTCTCTCCTCGAGTCAGGCAATATGCGATGCAAAAACATGTCAATCTCACCTCCATGCCGATGGGCGTGCTCGTTCAGCAGATGGTTTGCGCGGATGTCGCGGGGGTGATTTTCAGCATGAATCCGGTCACCCGAAATACCAGGGAGATCATCGTGAACGCTAGTTTTGGCTTGGGAGAGGCCGTTGTTTCAGGGTTGGTGACCCCAGATCAGTTTGTTATACAGAAAGCAACGGGTAAGGTGCAAAAAGAGCTCGGGTTTAAGGAAATCAAAATGATCTCCAGCCCCACGGGAACGGAAACGGTGCAAACAAGCGAAGCGGAACAACAGCAGTTTTGCCTTTCCGATGAACAACTTCGCGCTCTAGCTGTTGAGACGAAAAGAATCGAGAGTCTGTATTCGACACCGGTGGACATTGAATTTGCGATACAGGATGGCAAGCTGTACATCCTCCAGGTAAGGCCCGTCACTACATAAAAAAGGGGAATGATCAATGACGCAATTGGATGAATTTCAAAACCAGCTTTATCTAAGCGAACAAGACAAAAAGCAGGGATTCTGGCTGCAGGACGAGGTGCATTTGGCCCATGCGATTAGCCCACTTTACGCGTCATTTATGCTCCTGGCGATGACACATGGCACGAAAAAAGCCTTCGAAACACTAAAATCACCGGTCCTTCAATTTAAGATGAAATATTCTGATGGCCGCGCCTACCAGGCGACACCTCCTTATCCAGGAAATTTTGAGGAGCGGTTAGCGGAACATCAGAAATTTGCCCAAACTCGTTTTCCGATCATGAAAAAAATCCTGTTCCATTACGTCGACCAGGAGCTTCTGCCATTTTACAACAAGCTTGACGACGCGCGACGTGGGCCTTTAACCAGGGAGCAGGCGATGCAGCTGGTTCGGGAACTTCATGCCTTTTATGAAAGGGCTTGGGAGCTGCACTTTGAGATTGTGCTTCCCCGTTCGGCGCTGTGCATGGCGTTGGAATCTCTTTATGGTGAACTCACGGGGGAAGCGAATGCAACGGCTGTTTATGAGCTGCTCACCGGAGTGATGAATAAGACGCTCGAAACAGACCGTGAACTTTGGGTGTTGGCTGAGCAAATCAAAGCGAATTCTGATTTGACTCGTGTATTGCTGGAAATGCCTTCAGGGGAATGGCTGGAGAAATTGCAGGGGACCGAGGCGGGGCAAGCTTTTTTGGCTAAGCTGGAGCTGTTCCTCGAGGTATACGGGTACCGGACACGGAACTCCCATGAATTTTTGGATTCAACCTGGGTGGAAAACCCCGAACACGTGCTGACAACCTTAGCAGAATATATTCAAAAGGATTATAGCTTTGAAGACGAGTTTGCCAAGGGAGTCCGGGAGCGGGAAAGAAAATATGAGCAAGTCTTATCGCGGATGCCGGAAGGGGAGAAAAAAGCGGCATTTGTCCAACTCTACCAGTGGGCTTTGGATAGCTGGGGGTTAGACGAAGATCACCATTTTTATATTGATGCGATGCTGCCGGCGAAGTCCCGGTTGTTTTTGCTGGAAGTTGGAAAGCTGCTCGTTCAGGAACAAGTGTTGACTGAGCCCGACGATCTTTTCTATTTGCACTATGATGAATTGTTGCAATGCTTAGGTGGGACACAGGTCCCATCAGAACTTATCGCTGAGCGAAAGCTGGTCCATGAGCAGAACAAGGTAAAAAAGGTTCCTCCGTTCTACGGTGAACCGCCTGCCGGGATGGAGAATGATCCGGTCATTGCGCGGATTTTCGGTACAAAACAGCCGGAGGTCAGCCAGGAGACATTCAACGGATATGGCGCATCACAAGGGACGTATACAGGTGTGGTAAAAGTGATTGGGGGGCCTGACGAATTTTCAAAGATAAAGCAGGGGGATGTGCTCGTCTGCCGGACAACAACACCACCTTGGACAGTTCTATTCTCCATCGTTGGGGCAGTTGTCACGGATGCCGGGGGAATCCTTTCACATGCTGGCACCGTTGCTCGTGAGTACGGCATCCCTGCGGTGGTGGGAAGTCGAGTCAGCACTTCGATCCTAAAGGACGGCGACCTCGTGACGGTAGACGGAACAAACGGAGTGGTTACCTTTGGAAAGCGCTAAACTGCGCTGGTGTCTCTTGCTGATCCTGACCGGAACGTTCCTCGTTCCTTTAAATTCCACCATGATTGCCGTCGGGTTGCCGATCATCGCTGAGGAGTTAAGGGTTTCACTTGCGGAGGCGTCTTGGATCATCACCGTGTATTTGATCGTCATGACCGTAACCCAGCCGATGGCGGGGAAATTGGGGGATATGTTTGGTTATCGGCAGCTTTTTTTGCTAGGTATGTGCCTGTTTTTAGTGGCTTCGGTTCTCTGTATCTGGAGTGGGGGACTGGTTTGGCTGATTTTGTTTCGCGGGCTTCAGGCAATGGGAGGCGCGCTTTGCACACCGAATGCCACTGCGATCCTGCGTTACCTGATTGCAAAAGAAAGATTGGCTAAGACACTTGGTGTGTTTGGTTTTTCCATGGGAATCGGGGCAGCAGTGGGACCGTTGCTTGGAGCTTACCTGATCGATTGGTGGGGATGGACTTCGATTTTTTGGATCAATATCCCTTTTGCTCTGGTTAGCCTAGGGGGATGCTTTTGGTTGCTGCCTAAACTAGCAACTCAGAGAGAAGCCCAACTCGATCTACTGGGATCCTTATTCTTGGGGAGTACGCTGGTGATGCTCGTTTTGTTGGTGACACATCCGGAGTTTATCGCGATTTGGACCGTGTTGCTTTGTCTAGTGTCATTGATGTTGTTTTTCTGGCAGGAGCGGAGATGCTCTTACCCCTTGATCGACTTTGCGCTGTTCCGAAACCGCCTTTTCACCTGTTCAAATTTATCGATTTTATTAAGCAATACCGTGATGTACAGCACCATTTTGGTGATGCCGATTATGCTTGAGAGTGTTTTTGGCTACACCCTGCCAGAGGTGGGGATGCTGTTGTTTGCCTTTTCTTTGTCGATGTCCGTGTCCTCCTGGTTGGGCGGTCAGATCTCTGAGCGGATGGGAGCCCGCCGGATGATCATGCTGAGCTTTTTATTGTCTGTCGTGGCAACGGGGGGATACCTTAGCTTTTTATGGGTGCAAGCCGCGGCCTATGTGACGTTCGTTTTGTTAGTTGGCGGGCTAGGCGCCGGGATTGGATTGTCAGCGATGCAAAATGCTTCTCTGCAATCTGTCCCTCGCTCCGTCTCTGGTGTCGCCTCTGGCATCTACTCGACCTTCCGCTACATCGGGGGAATGTGCGCCTCCGTCATGGTCAGCCTGATGTTCGGCTTTCATTGGCTGTTCGTCGTCTTGATGGTAATCTCCGCTTTGGGCGTGGTAGTTGGCCATGGGAGCACATTATCCCCTTCATCCAGGAAACCGGCTGAGGGCGGGGTGCAGGCGGGGTAATTATTGAAAAGGGCACCGGAGGGTGTCCTTTTTTTGGGGGCGTAAGGATATTGGTTCGGTTCTTTGGAGTGAGGGCCCTTCTCAAGGGCATTTGACTAGAATTTTGAGAGTGATTTGACCTTGAGGGCCCTTCTCAAGGACGTTTGACTAGAATTTTGAGAGTGATTTGACCTTGAGGGCCTTCTCAAGGACGTTTGACTAGAATTTTGAGAGTGATTTGACCTTGAGGGCCCTTCTCAAGGACATTTGACTAGAATTTTGAGAGTGATTTGACCTTGAGGGCCCTTCTCAAGGACGTTTGACTAGAATTTTGAGAGTGATTTGTTCTTGAGGGCCCTTCTCAAGGACGTTTGACTAGAATTTTGAGAGTGATTTGTTCTTGAGGGCCCTTCTCAAGGATGTTTGGCTAGATTTCTGAGAGTGATTTGTCCTTGAGGAACGGTCATCATCGGAGTTATGATGACCAAAAACCCTACGTCAATGAAGAATAATCCCCCGAGCTTCCGCCAGCCCGAACCCAAAGTGATTGACGCCCACCCACCAATAATTTCTGCCAACTAAAGGAAACCTACACTTGTACAGAAAGGAGGCATTCTCATGCCAGAAACAACAAAGAGCAAGCAAATCCTTTTAGTCTCCCGACCGAAAGGGATACCGACAACAGATAACTTTCAGCTAGTGGAGCAACCAATACCGACTCCCGCAGAAGGTGAAGCTCTGATTCGCACGATATACTTGTCGGTTGATCCATATATGCGAGGCAGGATGAGTGAGCGTAAGTCATATGTCCCGCCGTACAACCTAAACGAGCCCATCTTTGGCGGGGCTATAGGTGAGGTGATCGAATCAAAAACGACCGAGCTGCAACCGGGGGATCTTGTCGTTGCAACGACAGGATGGCAAACACACGCCTTAGTAACTCCTAAGCAAGTCCGCAAAATCGACCAAAGCTTTGAGGCACCGATCACGACTGCCCTCGGGGTTCTTGGGATGACCGGGCTTACCGCTTATTTCGGACTGCTTGACATTGGCCAGCCGAAGCCTAATGAAACCGTGGTTGTATCCGGGGCTGCGGGTGCAGTTGGAATGGTAGTGGGACAGATCGCCAAGCTAAAAGGGTGCCGGGTCGTGGGGATCGCTGGTTCTGACAACAAGATCAACTATCTTCAAAACGACCTAAAGTTTGATGCAGCTATCAACTATAAAACAACTCCTGATCTTCAAAAAGCATTACAAGCTGCCTGTCCAAGCGGGATAGATGTTTATTTCGACAATGTCGGTGGGGAGATTTCTGACGCGGCCTTATCTCTCCTTAATTTCCAGGCGAGGATTCCTGTTTGCGGACAAATCTCCCTCTACAATCAGGAGGAACCTGACGTAGGGCCACGCATTCAATCCCAACTCCTTATTAGCAGCGCGATGATGAAGGGGTTCATTGTAGGAAACTATGCCGAGCGATTCCCAGAAGGTATGGCAGAACTATCCCGATGGGTAAAAGAGGGAAGTATTAAGTATCAGGAAAATATCGTGGAGGGGTTCGAAAATACGGTGCAGGCGTTTCTCGGTTTGTTCATAGGGGAAAACCTGGGCAAACAGCTTGTCAAAGTGGCCGAACCAACAAAGTAGAAGGGCAACTGCTTGGTTGCTCTTTTCTGTTGTGCAAAAACCCCTTCCTGTGCGAAAATGAATTTTACGAAGGAGGTGGACAGATGATGTGGGGACTGCTTTTACAACTTATTGAGGAAATGGCGATTATCGTAACGATCGCTTTTGTGATGACACGGTTAAAAATTTTTCGCTTAACTTTTCAGCAAAAACCAGATCAGCAGGCGAAAATCCTCATGATTGCGGTATTTGGATTTCTCGATTTTTTGAGTAGCTATACGGGGGTTGTTGTTCGCCAGGAAAATATCCCGGAGAACTTCACCTTAACCCCAAATGATCTATCCATCGCCAACACCCGTCCCACGGGGATTGTAATTGGGGGTTTGATGGGCGGACCTCTCGTCGGACTAGCTATCGGGTTTATTACCGCGATTCCTCGTGTGATGAATGGAGAGTTCACAAGTATGGCGACCCTTTCTGCCTATCTTGTATCGGGATTTTTGGCGGGATGGATTGGCAGCTATTTCCGCCGGGATGGTCGAGTCAAACCTTATCATGCTGTATTACTTGGGGCTTTCGTTGAAATTATTCATATGAGTTTTGTCTTCTTTTTTTCCCACCCGCTTGCTTTGGCCCAAGAAATGATCGAACTTATCGCGGTACCGCTAATAGTCATCAATGCCTTAGGTAGTTGGGTTTTTGCTATGATTTTTGAGAATGTATTGGATGAAGAAGAGAAAACACGTGCTTTCCAAATTCGTTCGTCCTTTTTAATAGCAGATAAAACATTGCCTTACTTTCGTCAAGGGCTAAACGAACAGTCAAGTCACGAGGCAGCAAAAATTATTCAGGAGTTTTCCGAAGCAGATGCAGTTAGCATCACAGATCAAACCCATGTTATCGCCCATGTAGGAGCTGGGGAAGACCATCATTCATCCAACGACAACCAGCTGATTACGCGAATGACCGAGCAGGTCCTGCAAAAAGGGGAAAGGGTTATCGCCCGCACCCCACAGGAAATCCAATGTCACGAACTGCGTTGTCCACTGCACTCGGCAATCGCTCTCCCTTTGTTTATTCGCGAGGAGACAATCGGTTCGTTAATCCTATATTTTTCAAAGGTGGATCGGTTGAGTAGCGTGGACGAAGAGCTGGCAGAAGGACTCTCAAAGCTGATTTCCACGCAGCTGGAACTAGGGGAAATTGAAAGACAGGCCAACCTCCTGCGCGATGCGGAGATCAAAGCTCTTCAGGCGCAAGTGAATCCTCATTTTTTATTTAATGCAATTAATACCATCGTTGCTGTCTGTCGTACCGATGTAATGCTCGCCCGTCAGTTATTGTTAAATTTAAGCACCTATTTCCGCAGTAATTTGCAAGGGGCGAGACAAATGCTGATCCCTCTCACCAAGGAGATTGAGCACGTCCATGCTTTTATGTCACTTGAACAGGCACGTTTTCCGGGTCGCTATACCCTAAAAGTGGATCTGGAGCCAGGATTAGGACGTGTTACGGTTCCGCCTTTTGTGCTGCAGCCACTCGTCGAAAATGCCATTGGACACGGGTTAGCCAAACGAAAGGAAGAAGCCTTGGTGGAAATTGATATTAAGCGTCACGATCGTCATATTGAAATTAGCGTAAAAGACAACGGGGTCGGAATCCCTGAGGAAAAACTCCATGTACTTGGGAAACAAACGGTTCCCTCGGTAAAAGGGACAGGCACCGCCTTGCAAAATATCCGTGAAAGGCTAAAGGGAATTTACGGTCACGACGCCTCAATGAAGATCGAGAGCGAAAAAAATCGGGGAACACTTGTCCAGCTTAAAATACCTATTTCAATGGAAGGGGAGTCAGTATGATTCGGGTTTATTTAGTGGAAGACGAGCCCTTTGCAAGGGATGAATTGAAATACCTGCTTTCCCGGGTGAATACTGTGCAAATTGTCGGGGAGGCCGAGGACATGGAGGAGGCTTTTGCAGAAATCCAGCAGCTGCAGCCTGACATCCTCTTTCTCGATATCCATCTCGCAGAAGGAACCGGTCTGGATTTGGCGGTGAAAGTGGGGGGACTGGAAAAACCCCCTTTCATTGTTTTTGCTACGGCCTACGACGAGTATGCGTTACAAGCTTTTGAATTAAATGCTGTGGATTACATTACTAAACCATTCAGCGAAGAGCGAATCAGGCAAACGATTGAAAAAGTAAAACAGTGGCTGGGGGCAAGGCCGAAGGAGGTACCGACGAGGGCTTTGGTTGCAGAAAAACCAAAAAGTAAGCTAGCTATCACGGTTGACGGGCGCATTATTCTTCTTGATATTGAAAAAATCGTCTATATTGGAACCGAAAACCGCCAAGTCATCATCAAAACCTTCGATCAAAGTTATACCATCGACATCCCCCTCTACGAACTGACCCGCAAGTTCGAGAATTATTCTTTTCTGCGAGTGCATCGAGGGTTTATTGTCAACACGGAGTATATCACAGAGGTGGAACCCTGGTTCAATGGAGCTTATCAATTGATCCTCCGGGATGGATCGAAAATTCCGGTTAGCCGGAGTTATGTTAAAGAGGTCCGGGACTTTTTTGGGTTCTAGGCGGCCGCTACTCTCCAGTGCGGCCTCGAGCCGGATCGTGGTTCCGCTATTTGGCCTTTTCTGGGTGAACTCCCACGGATTTGGAGCAAATAGCGGATCCTGTCCATCTCAATTTCCGTCCTCTTTGACCTACTTCACCCTATCCTACAAAACGCTATGATTAGACACCATTCGACACCAAACGCCCGTCATTCGTCCCCGAATACAAACTTTTCGTCCTGAAAATCATCTTTTTCCGCTTTCATTGATTATGATAGTTTTCATAAGATCCCCAAAACCTTTAAAGAACCCACACCCAAACTCTACGAATACAACCAGATCGTTCGTGAGCAGGAGAAAGTATCGAGGTAAATCACACGAACCCCACATGTGAAGGAGGAAATGCTCTTGAAGAAAATTGGAAAGCTGATGGATGGAATACTCACATATGCCATGTCGATCGCCTTGGCTTTAATGGCGATTTTGGTTTTTGGAAACGTTGTCTTACGGTATGTGTTCAACTCCGGAATTACCTGGTCAGAAGAAATGTCGCGTTTTTTGTTTATCTGGATGACTTTTTTAGGAGCAATTGGGGCTTTGAAAGATAACGAACACTTAGGTGTGGATCTCTTTGTAAAAAGATTGTCCACAGGTGCGAAAAAAGTGGTCTTTACAATTAGTAATCTTTTAATGTTCTACGCTTTATGGCTTGTGTTGGACGGTAGTATCAAAATGACCATTCTCAACGTCAACAGTAAAGCTCCGGCTACGGGTATGCCCCTTTCCTATATTTCTGGAACGGGGATTGTGATGAGCGTAGCGATGGCGATCATTCTCATCTATCAATTATATCAGGCCTTATTTGTCAAAGGGGCCATTGATCAATTGACAAAGACAAAAGAATCCGAGGAAGAGATTTTGGTGGAAGCTGACTATTCGAATCAGCAGCAGGCAACGGGAGGTGGCAGGTAATGGCGTTAGTAGTTTTTGTTGGCTCATTGCTTGGAGTCATGGCTTTAGGGATGCCGATCGCATTTGCCCTCCTAATTAGCGGGATTGCCTTGATGATGCACCTTGGCATTTTTGACAGTCAAATTATATCCCAGAACTTGATTAGTGGAGCAGATAACTTTCCTTTGATGGCCATTCCGTTTTTTATTCTTGCAGGGGAGTTAATGAACCGCGGAGGAATTTCTGATAAAATTATTAACTTTGCCTTAGCACTTGTGGGTCATATTCGCGGTGGATTAGGCTATGTGGCGATCATCGGTGCGGTGCTCTTTGCCGGTTTGTCCGGGTCAGCCGTAGCTGATACGGCAGCGCTTGGTGCGATCCTCATTCCGATGATGGTTGCTGCTGGATACGACCGCAATCGGTCGACAGGGTTAATTGCCGCAGGGGGAATCATAGCCCCGATCATCCCGCCAAGCATTCCGCTTATCCTATTCGGGGTGACTGGAGGGATATCAATCACCAAATTATTTATGGCCGGGATTGTTCCAGGATTATTGATTGGGATAGGACTAGCTGCTACTTGGTGGTACATTTCACGAAAAGAAACGACTAGCTTGTATCCACGCAGATCTTTTAAAGAAATTCTGATCGCAACAAAAGATGCCTTCTGGGCACTCTTGCTGCCTTTGATCATTGTCGGTGGACTGCGCGGCGGCGTATTTACCCCGACAGAGGCTGCTGTGGTAGCTGCTGCTTACGCCTTTTTTGTAGGTTTTGTTATCTATCGTAAACTCAAAATCAAAGAATTGCATGCCATTCTAGCCATCTCGGCGAAAACATCCAGTATTGTGATGTTCCTCGCGGCTGCAGCCATGGTTTCCGCTTGGTTAATTACAGTGGCAAATATTCCTGAAGTGCTTTCAGATTGGCTAGCACCGTTTATGGATCATCCATTGCTTCTGATGATTATGATCAATATTATTGTTCTTATCGTCGGGACAGCGATGGACCTGACGCCAACCGTCTTGATCCTAACCCCTGTCTTGCTTCCTATTATTATAGAAGCAGGAATTGATCCCGTATACTTTGGAATTGTATTCGTACTAAACAACTGTATTGGCTTGTTAACACCTCCAGTAGGAACAGTACTCAACGTAGCGTGTGGAGTAGGTAGAATTGGAATGGAAGATATAATGAAAGGGATTTGGCCATTTTTATTGGTGGAAGTGGTCGTGTTGATTTTACTCATCTTGTTCCCGCAGATCGTTCTTGTTCCTCTGGAGTGGTTGACATAGATTCAAGGGCTGCATTCGCAGCCCTTATCCTTGTTTAACAATCAATGGTTTCCCAGCCCTTGACTTCAGCATCGCCCGTGGTTCCCGATTTACCAGATAAATACTGAGCGCGATGAAACATAATCCAATAACCAGGTAAAGCGTAAACGGTTCGCCCAAAAACAACGTTCCACAAAATACGGCAATGACAGGGACGAGAAAAGTAAAGGAAGCGACCTTACTTGTATCCCCATTTTTCATCAGTTTCAAATAGACAACCCAAGATACAGCCGCACCAAATATCGCTCCATACAGCAACCCTGCCGCATAAGGGAAATTCCAAACGATATCTGAAACATTTTCCAGGCTCAACCCGGCAATAGTGAGAATCGCACCTCCAAAGATGAACTGAAGGGCTAACAGCCACATGAAATCTACCTTATGGCCCACTTTTTTCACGTAAATTACCCCAAACGCCCAACTCGTAGCATTAATTAGCGCAAAAAGGATCCCCAGGATCGACTGCTGTCCGGATATGCTATTAGCGCTGACGACGAGCACCCCAAGAAAACCAAGGAATAAACCGACCACTTTTACAAAAGTTAACTTTTCCTTCAACCAAAGCCAAGCAAAAATTGAAACAATAACCGGCTGCAAAAAGGTAATGACTGATGACAAGCCTGCGGGATAATAAATCAGACCGACCGCATTAGCCCCATTATTAATTGCCGCATTGAACAGCCCAGAAAGAAGAAAAATATGCCATGTCTCTTTCCATTTGATCCTTTTATAGGTTGCCAAAATCGGAATCGCCAGCAACAGCCCGCCAAGCAGTGTCCGCATCCCCGCAAATAGAAGCGGTGGGGAATAGGTTAGCGCGATTTTATAAATCGGCCAAATCCCACCCCATACCAGAACAAGAAATGAAATCATAAGAAAAGTCTTAACACGTGAATACCCGCCCACATTATTATCTCCTAACCATTCAATGAATAAGGTTCATTATATAACGAATCTTTGAAAAGGAAAATCGATTTATATAGGAGCACATGATGATTAGGTATTCCTGTTCAATTCTGGTACAATGGAAAAAAATTCATGCAAGTGAAAGGAGTTCTCCATATGAAATGCACCCTATCTGAAGCAGCAGCGGCAAAAATTAGTGAGGTAATCCAAGAACAAGACGATAAGACCCTAAAACTTCGCGTATTTATCGCCCATTCCCACGGCGACCACGCCCATTATGGGTTAGGCCTGGATCATCCAACAGCAAATGACGAAGTCGTGCAAACGGCCGGTATTGAAGTCATTTTGGAAAAGGGAAATGAATTTTTGGACGGGGTAGTTATTGACTACCATTCAGAACGTGATGCCTGGTCTGCTACGAATCCTGAAAAGGGGAATCACGGAGATCATTAGGGAATATCAGACCTTATTCGTCATATTTCCCAAGAAATAACGGCAGCTTTTGTCGATAACTGAATGAATGGGATAGTGGTTACAAGTAACCAAAAAGTAGAACCACAATCCATCTGCCAAAAAAAGGGTGCCAACTAGGCACCCTTTTCATTACGTTACCACCATCGTATTCCATGGAAAATCATATTTAACACTGATCCTATAATCCCAAGAACAATTGCCCACCATCCAAGGCTGTTAGCCCTGCTAAATACTGTGATTAAACCGAGGACTATGGCGATTCCGCCAAATAATACGGGAGCATAGAAGAAGGAGATAATTCCAGCAATAACACCTACCCAACCCATCCAAAGAGCTGAGGAGTCCCTTCCACGGCCTTTTTCTTCGACTTGGTCCATTCAAAATCCCTCCTTTTTTATCCTTTTGTTTGAGGCTATTTTTCCCCACCCCAAAAATTATATGAATCATTCCCACTGGTATAATCAACCAAACCTTTTATTATCCAACAGCACGAGTTTTGATTCCGTTTTTTTTGCTGTATCCTTCGTATAATGAACCAATCGGACGATATCTTGATAAGCTTGTTTAGCACCTATAATGAGCAGGGGGACACCGATCAAGTCTATTTTTAACCAACGTGAGAATAGTCCGCCAAAAGTCATGGGAAGGGGTACGGTTGGTGAACAATTGGAGAAGATCACTTTTTCGGTTAAAACCCCTTCATTTTGCAGCATTTCGATCAGATTAAACATGCCTGGGATCATAATCTTGGATCGCCCACGTCCGACCGTGTAAACCTTATTTCCCTCCTCATCTATCCCGTGCAAGTATAGATTTCCCCTGTCCTTGTACACCAGCTTATTAAAATTAT
>Ga0180215_1002865_pt1 | contig 16792 bp, 15 predicted proteins | sample eDN3rd37CBELigBY_FD_128871 | JGI IMG/M metagenome (GOLD analysis project Ga0180215, IMG submission 128871) | Enriched backyard soil microbial communities from Emeryville, California, USA - eDNA 3rd pass 37_C BE-Lig BY (version 2) (version 2) | ecosystem: Environmental > Terrestrial > Soil >...
TAAGGGAAATGTTCCGACTGCCATATTATCTTAAAGTTAATAAAAACACAGGAAAGGTACAAACAGATCAAAATACCGTTTTAATTGATATTACGAATAGAGTATTTTAATTCTAAATATTTACCTAATTTCGATTTGAAATAGGCTTTAATGAAATATGAATGATGTACATTATTCATAATTAACTAAAAAAGCTACCGAGGGTAGCTTTTTTTCAATTTGTTTTTAATATACTTTAATAATTTCCTCTTGGAATATTTTATCTAATTGAGGATTACTTTCACGATTAACAATTGCCTCTGCTCGATAAGATAACAACTGACTTTTAAAATGAAACAGCTTACCTAGGTTTGGAGGTAGTGTTCGATATGGAACATTAATTTCTCTTAGTTGAGTGGCTAAAGGGGTTTTAGATCCTAATTGAAATCCCCAATCTCCAAATGAGGGAATGATGGTATGGTAGCCCTGAGTATAAAATCCTGCTTTTTCCATAGTTAGACCAATGCTCCAATACACGATAGGAGTATCCTCGGGAGAATTTGACTGGCATACAATCATACCGTTACTTGTTAAACAATCACCTAATGATTGAAACATCTCTAATGAATATAAGCTTGCCAGAACGGGATCCGTTGGATCAGGAAAATCAACGATTATTAAATCATACTTCCTTTTGTCGGTCTGTAAAAAGGTTCGAGCATCTTCAGCATAGGCAGTCACACGTTTATCATAAAATGCTTGTTCATTAAGCGAAACAATTTCAGGTACCTCTCTGGCTATACGTAAAATTTCTGGATCAATGTCAACAAGATCAACATGTTTTACATCAGGGTATTTCAGTACCTCCCGTAATGCGAGACCGTCACCGCCTCCTAAGATTAAGATACGTTCATGTGACTTCGTGAGTGACATCGGTATATGAACAAATGCTTCATGATAAATCCGCTCATCCAGAGAACTAAATTGTAATTGTCCATCTAAAAACATTCGAATTTCTTTTGCTTCCAAAACATGGATGTTTTGAAAACGGCTTTGACCTTCATATAGCTTTTTATGAGGACATTTTAACAATTCGGTAAGATTTATTTGATCCCACTCATCACCCCTCGAATGCTTTTTTTTTGTAGTTGGATTTGTTGTATGATTGTATCTTTGCTGTTCCGGTATATTGGATTGAGGAATTCTTGTGACCGCTTCCGATAGCCATATTTTAGGATTATGCATTTCTATTCCCACCAATCAATGAAATTTATAGACAAACGTCATATCATGATATTATTCTATATAATTCCCCTAGGAATAGCCTGTATGGATGCCTATACAAAAGTAAATTGATGAAAAAGCCTAGATTTTTCTGAGGTTCATTGAGTAAGAGGAAACATTTTATTATATATGTATTTAGTCAGTAACTAAAGGGTTTGAGTAAATGGTTGTCCATAAAAAAGGTAAATCCGTAATGTTTTGAAACTTAAATTAAGAAACCAAGAATTTTGTTTCTTGGTTTCTCATTATGATTAAATGTTTAGTTCACTCCTCTTACTAAAGTGTACAGTACAATACGTTCTGCATCACTTACGTCATCATTCGTTACAACAACTGTACCAGGTTGAAGTTGATATCCTTGTGCGTATAAACAAGCAAGGGCTTCAAGAATGGAATCGCCAGGTCCTAGGAGTGGGCAACCTGTGTCATAGCAATTTGGGCTTTTGAAAACTTCAATAACTTGTTGAGTATCAAAATTCCAGTAAATAAATACTACACCGATTCCTCCATTCCCATTCCCATTCCCATTCCCATGATTATGATCATGATCGTGATGATGATGTTTAGGCATATCAATTTTCCTCCTTTCATCTCAATACTAAATTATATAAACTGACCCTCAATATTGAGACGGCAAATCTACTATGAAAAAAGCACATTTTATTCATATATCGGTTATTTAAGAGATTATGTATCCGGTTTTTATTTTGTCATGTTCTTTCATTCATGATTGCAATCATTAAGTCTCTCTTAATCCCGTATTTTACCGAATGTAAATACTCATTCACGATTTATTTCTTAAAGATATAAAAGACTAGTTTTAAAATGGACATTGATTTCTAGCACCTTTTCCATACCTAACTTCATAATTTAACAATATGTGAAATCTATACTTCTAATTTCTTGGTACTTGTCAGTGAATGGGGGAAAAGGAGTGGAACAAAACCAGCGTGTTCAAAAATGGCTGTATTTGCCTGTAGAAACAAGGGTAAGAGAATTAGATGCAAAACTACTATTAGCCTATTACGCAGTTAAGCAGAACTATAGAGTTATTATTGGGGAGCACACGAAAGTGGAGAGAGCATCGTTCGTGTTTCCAAATGGGATATTTTTTTCTAAAGGATATCCTAATCGCTATCGAAAACGAGTAGTAGGAAATGCGAAAAAGTATGGGCATATGATTGTTGAATTGGATGAAGAGGGTTTGATTATCCATGATACTACTAAATATGTAAAAGGTAGAATGTGTGATGAACTGCTAACGGATGTTACACATGAATATTGTTGGGGGAAATTTCAGGAAGAAACCATCATTAATTCCTATCCTCAATTCCGTGAAAAGTGTTATATAGTAGGCAATCCGAGGTTTGATTTATTGAAAGAAAAGTTTAACTCACTATATAAAGATAGTTCTGATAAAATCCAAGAAAATTACGGTGATTTCATACTCATAAATACCAGATTTTCTCTTTACAATGATTTTACAGGATTAAGAAATAACAAATTGAATCCAAGAATTCAAGACATGAAGAACTTGCTTGAGAGTTTCTTAATAATGATAACAGAATTAGCCAAAGAATTCCCGGCCCTGAATATTGTGATACGACCACATCCTGGGGAGAATTTCTCAACATATGAACAACAGTTCTCAAACTATAGAAATATTCACGTTATACACGAGGGGAATGTAATTAATTGGATATTAGCTTCTCGGATCGTCATTCATAATGGATGCACTACAGGTATTGAAGCCTTTCTACTTCGAAAACCAGTTATTGCTTACCTACCTTTTTCCAGTGGGTTTTATGATGTAGATTTACCGAACAATTTAAGTGTAAAGGCTTTTAGTATTAGAGAATTAATAAACTATGTACAATTAATAACCACAAGCAGTGGTACGTACACACCTCATAATCCTACTGCCAACACTTATTTATCAAAGTTTTATGGAGCTATGGATGATCAATTTTCATATGAGAAGATTATTCAACTATTAAATCAACTTACCATTCATAATGAACCTTTGAATAGAATAGGAAGTTATCAACCTGATTCCAATTATCTTAAACAATCCTATAAATTCACTACTTTAACAATGGAACAAATCAGGAGCTTTTTTAAAAAAATCGACGTAATTGAACATGCAAATAATAATGTGATTATTCATAAAATCGACGAAAACTTATTCGATATAAGTCTTTCAACTGAAGAGTAGGGAAGAATTTTCACAAAAAAGTAACATTGGGAAGAACGAAAGAAGGGGGATAGAGATGTTCTTTAAAGGAAAAAGAATTTTAGTCATTGGTGGAACTGGAACTATTGGCAAAAGCCTTGTTAAGTCCATTCTTAAAGAGGAGCCAAGTGTTGTAAGAATTTTTAGTCGTGATGAATTTAAACAGTTCCATTTTCAAAACGAATTAGGTATGAGGGACAATGTTCGATTTTTAATTGGGGATGTACGTGATTATGAACGCGTATATACTGCTATGGAAGATATTGATTATGTTCTACATCTAGCTGCGATGAAGCATGTATCGTCTTGTGAATATAATCCCTTTGAAGCAGTCTTAACAAATGTACAAGGTACCTATAATGTGATTAAAGCTGCTAATTCACAGGGTGTGAAAAAGGTGATATTTACTAGCTCAGATAAAGCAATTTCACCTACTAATACCTATGGCGCAACGAAGCTTACAGCAGAAAGATTAATTTCATCAGCTGAATATAGTAAAGGCAAAAGAAATACAATTTTTGCAAGTGTCCGCTTTGGAAATGTTATGGGATCCAGAGGATCAGTGATTCCATTGTTTAAAGAGCAAATTTTAGAAAATAAAAAAATTACTGTTACCGATCGTAAAATGACACGATTTATGATGACACTAAGTGAGGCAACTGAACTCACATTAAAAGCTCTTCAAGAAGCAAAAGGGGGCGAAGTTTTTGTATTAAAAATGCCCGTTATTCAATTAGGGAATTTGGCAGATGTTGTAGTCAAGGAAACATGTGAAAAATATGGCTTAGAAGTTAATGAAATAACTATAGAAGAAATTGGATTAAGACCGGGAGAAAAAATGTACGAGGAATTGATGACATATGATGAATCCAAAAATGCACTAGAACTCCCACATATGTATGTGATTCCAGGACTCTATCAGAAAGAATTAAATTATAAAGATGTAAAGATGGCCAAATACGGTACCTATAGTTCAATGAATCAAAATCCTCTCTCGATTGAGGAATTACGGCAGTTACTAATAAATGAACAATTAATCTAAAAAATGAAGGGCAATTTTTCTAATAGATTGTTGCTTTTTGATAATAAAGTACAAACATAGTTGATTTGATTATAAAGTGGCGACTCCTCGAAATGTATACACAATCTCTTCGTGTGCGGTTTCTTTCAAAAAAGCAACTTCAAAGTCCAATGGAAAAACATGTGACTTGAGATACCGCATGAACAGTAGCGACTTGTCGCTCGAGAAATTTCAACTCCTCCTTCAGAGGCCAAATACGCTTCTTTGTCGTAGAGGCCAAGTTTCTCGTTTCTGTGCAAGTCGCCTCCGCATTTCGTTGAGGAGACTTTAAGCCATAACCGAAAGAAATAGTATAAGCTAATCATGTTTACGAAAACAGTTAAATGAGAAGATGAGCTTTTTTACACATTTTATTTAGAAAGGATGAAACGATTTGAATGTTCTAGTTACAGGTGGAGCGGGTTTTATTGGGAGATGGGTTGTAAAGAAGCTTTTGAATGATGGTCATAATGTCTGGGTTTTAGATGATCTGTCTAACGGACGAGAAAAAAACCTTGAAGAATTTATGAGTGATAAAAACTTTAAGGACTTTATTAAAGGGAACATAAATGATGTGGTTTTACTTGAGAAATTATTTATGAATGAATTTGATATTTGTTATCACTTAGGGGCAAGTATTAATGTTCAAGATAGTATAGATGATCCCAAGACTACCTTTGAAAATGATACGATTGGTACATTCAATATACTAGAAAAATGCAAACAATATAATGTAAAGCTAGTATTTATGAGTACTTGCATGGTCTATGATCGAGCTACGAATCTTGATGGTATTAAGGAGACAGACCCTATTAAACCAGCTTCTCCTTATGCAGGCTCCAAAATTGCTGCAGAGAATATGGTGTTGTCATATTATTATGCATACGGTCTCCCTGCTGTAGTAATCCGACCGTTTAACACATATGGGCCTTTCCAAAAAACTGGCGGTGAAGGAGGAGTTGTTGCCATCTTCATTAAAAATAAACTTCAAGGAATGCCTCTATCTATTTATGGAGAAGGAACACAAACTCGGGACTTACTTTATGTAGAAGATTGCGCCAGATTCGTAGTATTAGCAGGTTATTCAAATAAGGTGAATGGTGAAATTGTAAATGCAGGTTTAGGTCGAGATATCAGTATTAATGACTTAGCTAAATTAATTTCGGGGGACTCTTCGCAAATCAAACATGTTGAACATATTCATCCTCAAAGTGAGATTCCCAAATTATTGTGCAACTATGAAAAAGCTAAAAAGCTATTGGGGTGGAATCCTGAAATTAGTTTAGTAGAAGGGATTAAGCGCACAGAGGATTGGATAAAAAATACTAAACTAGTTTAGGAGGTGACGAAAAATGGTAGAAAAACTGGCGATACACGGCGGGAAGCCTGTCCGAGAATCTTATTTACCCTATAGTAGACAATTCATAGACAATGAGGATATAGAAGCTGTATCAAATGTATTAAAGAGTGATTTCTTAACAACAGGTCCACTTATTTCTAAGTTTGAAAAAGAGATTGCTGATAATGTTGGAGCAAAATATGCAGTAGCATTTTCTAATGGAACAGCTGCTTTACATGCTGCCTGTTATGCAGCTGGTATTAAAGATGGTGATGAAGTTATAACTACATCAATGACCTTTGCTGCCAGTGCAAACTGTGTCCGCTACTTAGGAGGAATACCAGTCTTTGCAGATATTGACCCTAACACATACAATATATCTCCTGAAGCAATAAAACCACTTATCACACAAAATACAAAAGCCATTATACCAGTTGATTTCACAGGGCAGCCAGCTGAACTTGATCAAATTATGTCACTTGCAAAAGAGCATGGCCTACTTGTAATTGAAGATGCTGCACATGCATTAGGAGCAACTTATAAGGGAAGAAAAATTGGTTCAATTAGTGATATGACAATGTTCAGCTTTCATCCAGTAAAACATATTACAACCGGGGAAGGTGGAATCATTACAACTAATATAAAAGATTATTATGAAAAACTAATTCAATTTAGAAGTCATGGGATTACACGAGAAACTACTAAATTAAATGAATATCACGGATCTTGGTATTATGAAATGCAGTTTCTTGGTTTTAATTACAGAATGACAGACATTCAGGCATCATTAGGGATATCCCAATTGAAAAAATTAGAACCATTTATCCAAAAACGTAAGCAATATGTCCAAATGTATAACAAAGCATTTGAGAATAAAAAAGAGGTAAAGATACCTATCTTACCAAATGGGATTGACAGTAGTTGGCATCTCTATATCATTCGACTAGATTTAGAAAACTTGGGTACTAGTCGAAGGGAAATTTTTGATGCCTTACAAAAGGAAAACATAGGCGTAAATGTTCATTATCTACCCGTTTATTTACATCCGTATTACCAAAAACTGGGGTACAAGAAAGGCCTATGTCCAAATGCTGAGAAGTTATATGAAGAGATTATTAGTCTTCCATTATTTCCTGCAATGTCTAAAACAGATGTAAATGATGTTATTGAAGGAGTTAATAAGGTTCTTTCTTATTATTCTAATTAAATCCACTTTATGTTAGAAAGAATACTAATTATTGGAGTGACGCAAATTGAATTCGATCTATTACCGTAACTATTGGGGATTATTTGCAGATTTTGTTGAGGCCTTCGGAAATTTGACTTATCGAAATATTCCTTTGGCACTGGTGGGGAACTTTCAAAGTTATCTTACAAATAAAGCCATTCGAGAAGTCATGAAAAGCGAAACGCTTACCCCATATATAAAAAATCAGTTCCAACATTCGGATGAAATTCAACCTTTTTTCGATCGCTATTTAAAGTTGCCGACATATAGGAACAAGGGAAACAATAAGGGAAAGACCTTGATATTACAAGGAAAAAGTGATCATTTACGCTTCCCGATTGAAACATTCTTAGAATATTTTCATCCAACAAAATGTATATTCCTGCATCCACAAAAGGAAATAACCAATAATTTTATTCGTCAGAACATAGGACATGTTCATTATTTAGACGATTACAAAAGTAGTGATATTACTAGTGCCAAAATAATAGAAAAAGCAAATGGTATTTTGGAAAAATTCAAAAAACATCCTGTCTTTAGTCATGAAATTTTTAAGGGTAGATTTCTAGATACGATCCCTAAAATAATTGAACTGATTATTGCCTTTGAAGAGTATTTGAAAAAAGTTCCTGTTTCTTGTTTAATCGTCGGAAACACAAATGGGGTGTATACCAGGACGCTGACCCAGGTTGCAGCTTTGAAAGGAATTCCGAGTATTTGTACCCAACACGGAATCATTGCGAATGAAATAGGTTTCTTACCTATTTTTGCTACAAAGCATGCTGTTTTTGGCGAGTACGAAAAAGATTGGTATATAACTAGAGGAGTTAAAGAGGATAGGATTGAAATTACAGGTCATCCACGTTTTGATAGGATCTTCACCCATCATCCCATTTCTAGAAGCAATTTTCTGAGTAAATTTAATATTTATCCAAATAAAAAGATTGTCTTAATTGCAACTAATGCCATTCAAAATAAAGCAGTACTTCAATTGCTTGTAGAAAAACTAATGCTTAATCCAAATATCGAAATCATTCTAAAACCCCATCCAAAGGAAATTTTAAGGAACAAAATAAAACAATATCAACAAATAGCCTCGATTTCTAAATCTGTTCATTTAAGTACCAAAATGGAATTAAATGATTTACTAGAAAATGTTGATGTAGTTGTTCAACAGTTATCGACTGTTGCAATAGAAGCTATGTTGTTTAACAAACCAGTATTCTTTATGAAAGATCGCACGAATTACAATATGGATGATCAGTATTACTTTGAGAAAATTGGTGAATCTGCTTATGAAAATCCTGAAGATTTAGCAAAAAAGATAAACGAATATTTTCGGTCAGAATTATACAGAAAAATATATACACAAAAGCTTCGAGAGTTTAAAAATTACTCATATCCGGAAATGTTTGCTGGCAAGAATATCGCAAACACCGTTTATAAACTAACTGGAACTTTCCCATATCAAGCACCTGAGTCAAATTTTGAAGGGAAGTTAATAAAAGATTCGAATAACAGAATCTATTTAATCGAAAATGGAATGAAACGATCCATACATTCTAATGTATTAAATTCAATTACAAAACCGCAAGAAATCTTGTTGGTCAAAGAAAGCAAAATCTCAAGGATACCGCATGGATTGAAAATCCAATCGTTATAAGTCCAATCAATTTTATAAGTAGAAGAATAGGATGGTTAAGAAATATCTTAATCGTTAAGGGAGTCTATGAATATTTTCACAATTAAGGAGGGAATGAATTGTCGTATTTAATTCTTTCAACTTATCCTGGTACAGGTTCAAAGAATTCAGGAGATGATTTGATAGGTAAAAGCCTTGTAAATTTATTAGCAAAAATAAAAGGAAACGATATTGATTACGATATTGTGAGTTTACCTGATCAAGGAGTTGAAGCAATAAAAGACTTTTCAAAATATAAAGCCGTGCTTGCACCAGGATTAAGACCAACATTAAACGGGAGTAAAGTTGCACCAAAGAATCGAACACAATTTCTAGAAAATGCCCAAAAAATGGGTATTCCCATATATGCAATAGGAGCTGGCTGGAGTACTTATCCAGGTACTATCAAACAGTCCACCCATCTTAAACTTGATGAAGAGGAGAAGAGACATTTAATACAATATTTTGGTGCAACAAATGAAGCGAATAATGCAGGTTTGATTTCATGTAGAGATATAACGACTGAAAATCTACTACGAAATAATGGGATAAACTGTTATGGAACCACTGGGGACTGTGCATTATTTGATTATGATTTAATTGGGACGAATCCAGTCCTTCCAAAGAAGATAAAAAAAGTAGCCATCTCTATGCCACATATTAAAAGTCATTGGCAAATGGCGTATTCGTTAGCGCTTAAAATAAAGAGAGAGTTTTCTTGTGAGGTATATCTTACATTTCATGGTTATCGTGGTAGATTTGAAAAACTTATAAATCCAAGTTGGAATAGAGAATTGGTGAATATCGTAGATTTATCAGGCGGGGCTGAGAAGTTAGCATTTTACGATGAAATCGATATTCACATTGGATTTAGACTCCATGCACATATCTGGTTTCTTAGAACTAGAAAACCAAGCTTATTAATTGCTGAAGACGGCAGGGGATATGGTCATTTGGCTACAGTAAATGGTTTGGGATATTCAGCTGCTTCAAAAATGGCTATACAACAAGCAGACCAAATGATAACAGTAGATCATGAAATGGTGAAAGAAATGAGAAAAACAAATCCATCTTATAGAGCAATTAAGATGTTTAAAGAAGAAATAAAAAATGGCTATCCAATAACTAAAAATACCTTGACTGCAGTTGATAATCTTTGGACAACAAAATTCAGGCCATTGTTAGAGCTACTTCCATAGCTATTGTTCAATAAAGTGTTTAGCATAGTATGAAAGTTAGTTACTTTCATATTGGAATATTAAAATATAAAGGGGGGTAATAATGGACACCTATAAACGAAACTATTGGTCTTTATACCTTGATTTTATTGATAGTTTCAAAGGATTAACGTATAAAGGAATCTCACTACCTTATTTATTTCATTTTCGAAGTCTCATTAGAAAAAATAAAGAACTGGTAAATGCGTTACACGAAGAGTCTTTTGGCAAGTATTTAAAGAACACTGTTCAAAGCACGGGAGAGGTTCAATCTATATTCGATTCATTTATTAACTTGCATAAAAGAGAGAATACAATGAGTAGAAAAGGTGGAAAAGTCGTATTACATGATGTTGCAAATTTATTACGTTTTCCGAAGCAAACCATAAATCAGCATTTTAATCCTTCCAATACGATTATGCTAAAGGATAGAAAAATGATAACAACAAGCACAAATGATAATAATGAATCTTATGGTCTGCCTGTCTATTATTTGAATCAATTCCTCGAAAAGAGTGGAGTACAAACAGAAATTGTTAAAAATACTCAATATGCAAAAAAAATAATCAACACATATAATAAACATCCACTATTTAGTGATACGGGGTTTCAACAGGTATTATTCAATCAAATTGAGAAAACCATAAAACTTATCAATGGATCAAGAAAGTTTTTGAACAGTGTTCCTACAACCTGTATCATATTTGCTTCAACTCATTATCCAGAAAGTCGAACATTAGCACTTGTTGCAGCAGAGAAGGGAATTCCAACAATCTGTATGCAGCATGGTATTATTTCAAGTGAATTTGGGTATTTTCCTCAAATAGCAACAGTTAATGCTGTTTATGGGAATTTTGAAGTTGAGTGGTATAGGCAAATGGGGGTAAATGATCAGTCCGTTGAAATTATTGGGCATCCCCGATTTGATTTGATTTTCCGATCTCCTTCGATTTCTAAGAATCAGTTTCAGGAAAGTATAGGTCTAGATCCAGAAAAGAAAACGATATTAATGATTGTTAGAGGTGAGAAAGGTATTGATAGGTGGAGGGATTTTATTCAATACCTCTTGAGAAAAACGGATGTAAATATTATTATCAAGGACTATCCTAGTACAAAACCCTATAAACTAACGAAAGAGTCTTCTTCTGTTTTTCCATCAATGAATATCGAACTTTATGATATTCTCCAATATGTTGACGTGGTAGTCACGTATCATTCAACTGTAGGGTTAGAAGCTATGTTAGCTGATCGCCCCGCTTTTGTTCTTAACAATGAGTTTTCTGCACCTTCAGGTTACTTTAATGCATTAGAGAAATTGATCCAAGAAGATCCCGTATTACTTGCAAAGCAGGTTATAAACTATTTAAATGGCAAACTTGTAAATTATGAACAAAGGAAAAGAATGGAGTTTTTATCGTATGCCTATTCTCTGGATACGACGTCGGGAGAGCGATTAAAACATTTAGTGAATAAATTAACGAATAATGAATAATTAATTATGAATTTCAAAGGTGATTTTAATGAAAATAGTAGCTATTATTCAGGCTAGGATGGGATCCACGAGGCTACCAGGAAAAGTTTTAAAAAAAGTATTAGGAAAAACATTATTAGAATATCAAATTGAACGAGTAAAAAAGTCGAAAATAATCGACAACATTGTAGTGGCCACAACGACAAAGAAAAGCGACCAGGCAATTATTGATTTGTGTGAGCAGTTATCAATCGATTATATCCGTGGGTCTGAAGAAGATGTGTTATCACGTTATTATGATGCAGCATTGGAATCGAAGGCCGATATTATCATAAGGATAACTTCAGATTGTCCATTGATTAGTCCAAGTATAATAGATCAAATCATCACTACATTTCTACAAAACTCTCCAAGGTATGATTATGTTTCAAATACGATTGAAAGAACGTATCCTAGAGGATTTGATACCGAGGTTTTTTCCTTTAATGCGCTCGAACAGTCGTATAGGCAAGGCATCGAACATCTATATCGGGAGCATGTCACCACTTATATTCTCAGAAACCCTACCCAGTTTCAAATAAAAAATGTTAAATACAAGAGTGATTTAAGTAAATACCGTCTTACAGTTGATACGGAAGAGGACTATGAGTTAATAAGAAACATTATAGAAATTCTTTATCCTAAGAATCCTAATTTTGATCTAGAAGATATAACCCGTTTATTAGAAAAAAGAAATGATTTATTTCTTCTTAATGCTCATATCCAACAAAAAAGTGATGGAGAGAAAAAACCAGAATGAATGTATTTATTCGTGTAGACGCTTCGTTTGAAATAGGGACAGGGCATGTGATGAGGTGCTTAACTCTAGCAGAGCAATTAAATGAACATGGTGCAAAAATTACATTTATTTGTCGGAAACATGAAGGAAATCTTTGTGACTATATACAAAGTAAGGGGTTCCCAGTAATTGTTTTGCCAAGAAAAGATGCAAAATACATTCGAGGGCATGTCTTACATGCCGATTGGCTAAAAGTATCTCAAAAAGAAGATGCAGCCGAAACAATTTGCTTTATCAAAGATAAACGTGTTGATCTATTAGTAATTGATCATTATGCACTTGATATTGAATGGGAAAAAGAGTTAATACCTTATGTAAAGCGTATTATGGTAATTGATGATTTAGCGGATCGAAAACATAAATGTCACTTTCTATTAGATCAGAATTTCTACGAGGATATGGATACGAGATACAATGCGTTAGTACCAGACAATTGTGAAACATTTTTAGGGCCAGAATTTGCAATATTGCGAAAAGAGTTTTTGGATAGGAAAGACTGTTTAAGAGAAAGAAATGGTCAGATCCGCCGTATTCTAATTTTCTTTGGAGGTATTGACCCTACAAACGAAACATTGAAGGCGATAAACGCTATTATGGCATTATCTCGAGAGGATATTATGGTTGATGTTGTAGTAGGTAGTAATAACGAAAACAAAGAAAATCTAAAGGCTATTTGCAATAAAAGTAAAAATATTATATTTCATCTTCAGGTGAATAATATGGCTGAATTGATGAATCAAGCTGATTTGTGTATTGGAGCAGGGGGAACAGCAACTTGGGAAAGATGTGTAATGGGATTACCTACAATTTTAATCTCGATTGCAAAGAATCAAGAATTAATCGCGTCTACATTAAGCAAACGTAAGATCGTTTGCTATTTAGGTTCAAAAGAGCAGGTTACTGAAAAATGTATTACTTCAACACTTGAATCTTTATTAGTTACCCCAGATCAATTAATACAAATGGAAAAGTTATCTAAAGACCTACTGAAGAATGAAAAGGATAATTTCCACTCTCTTATTCATGCAATTTGTGAAAGGAATTAAAAGGATGAAGTACAAATTACAATTTCTAACTTCCGAATATTTAGATACCATATTGTCATGGCGTAATCAAGATCGAATTAGAAAAAATATGTACAATGAAAAAATCATTACGATGGAAGAACATCAACAATGGATTCAACATATCCTTCAATCCAAAAACGATGTTTATTTATTATTTTTTATGGATGATATTCCAACGGGATTGGTTTACTTTAATAGAATTAACTATAAGCATGAGCATTGCTATTGGGGGTTTTATATTGGTAGGGATGATGCGGCTAAAGGGTCGGGGACGATAATGGCAACCTTAGCTTTCGACTACGCCTATAAAAAACTGAAGATGAACAAAATTTATGGGGAGATACTAGCATACAATCTTGCCAGTGTGAAGTTCCATGAAAAATTAGGTTTCAAACAAGAAGGTTTATTTAAGGGTCACATAAAAAAGGATGATAAATTTATAGATGTATATACGTATGGTCTCTTAAATAAAGATTGGTATGAATTCCAACGACCTTTTATTTTGAATGATTTAGTACGTAAAGGGATTGATGTATGTGAAGATAGCTGTAGTTGCTAATCACGAACGATATCACTCGGTTTTTCAAGAATTAACTAATGAGTTAGAACATGAAGTTTATTGGATAGATAAGAAGGAAGACTTGCAAAAGGAAAGATTACTCGAAATGAATCCAAGATATGTCTTCTTTCTTCATTGGTCTTATATCATTCCCTCCGAAATATACAATCACTTTGAAAGTGTTATTTTCCACATGACAGACGTTCCATTTGGAAGAGGAGGGAGCCCATTACAAAATTTGATTAGTCGAGGTATTTATGAAACAAAAATTACTGCATTGAAGTGTGAAAAGGATTTAGATGCTGGGCCAGTATATATGAAGAAACCATTATCGTTATTTGGCAATGCGGAAGAGATATACGTGCGTGCGGCCAAAACGATAAAAGATATGATTATTAATATCATTGAACATCAGCCTACCCCTATAAAGCAGGAAGGAGAGCCGGTCTTATTTCAAAGAAGAAAGCCTAAAGATGGGGATATTAGCCAATTAAAAACAATAGAACAAGTTTTTGATTATATAAGGATGCTAGATGCAGATGGCTATCCAAAAGCTTTTATAGAAATAGGGGAATTTCGATTAGAGTTTGAAAGATGTTCTTTAAAACCTGATCATATACATGCAGATGTAAAAATAAGAAAAAGGAAGGATGTTACATGAACAAGAAAGTATTAGTGATTGCAGCACACCCTGATGACGAGGTATTGGGGTGTGGGGGAACTATCGCAAGGCATGTTAAGGAGGGTGATAAAGTTCATACTGTTATTCTCGCCGAAGGTATTACAAGTAGAGATAAATCAAGAGATCGAAACGCGCATAAAGAAGAATTATCTGAATTAGGTTCTGCAGCAAAAAGGGCGAATGAAATTCTAGGTGTACACTCCCTGAAATTAATAGACTTACCGGATAATCGTTTAGATTCACTAAATCGTTTAGATCTTATCAAAATAGTTGAAGAGCTAATAGATGAGATTAAACCCAATATTATATATACGCACCATATAGGCGATGTTAATATTGATCACCGCCGCATTCATGAAGCTGTAATTACAGCCTGCCGGCCTTTTCCTCAAAATCACTTTGTCGAAGAACTTTTATTTTTTGAAACAGCCTCCAGCACGGAGTGGATGACAGCAGGTTCAGCACCTCCATTTGTACCTAATTGGTATGTAGATATTACAGATACTTTGTCTCTAAAACTAAAATCCTTGGAGGCTTATGATTATGAAATGAGAGAATGGCCACATGCTCGTTCTATAAAAGCATTAGAATACCAAGCCTATTGGCGAGGTGCGAATATAGGTAAACAAGCGGCTGAAGCTTTCCTATTAGGACGAAAAATTCAATCTTAACAGAAAGGGAAGGTCTTTATGAAGGAGATAAATTTAGGAGGGAGATTAGTTGGGTCCACGCATTCTCCGTTCATTATTGCAGAAATGTCTGGAAACCATAATCAATCATTAGAGCGAGCATTAAAGATTGTTGAGGCAGCTGCAAAGTCTGGCGTACATGCTTTGAAAATTCAAACGTATACTGCAGACACAATGACACTTAATGTTGAAAACAGTGATTTTTATATAAATGATTCAGACAGCATTTGGAACGGAAATTCATTATACAGTCTGTATCAACAGGCATATACCCCCTGGGAGTGGCATAAGCCAATTTTTGAAAAGTGTAAAGAGTTGGGTATTATTCCGTTTAGTACTCCGTTCGATGAAACTGCAGTGGACTTTTTGGAAGGATTAGGTGTCCCATTTTATAAAATCGCATCGTTTGAAATCAGTGATATACCGCTGATAAAAAAGGTAGCTTCAACAGGTAAACCTATGATCATCTCAACAGGTTTAGCAACTGTAGCAGAAATTGAAGAGGCAGTGAGAGTAGCAAGAGAAGCGGGATGTGAAGATATTATTTTGTTAAAATGCACAAGTTCGTATCCAGCATCACCTAAAAATACAAATATAAATACGATACCTCATTTAAAAGAATTATTTCAATGTCAGGTAGGACTGTCAGATCATACCTTGGGAATTGGTGTAGCTGTTGCAAGTGTTGCATTAGGTGCTACGGTTATTGAAAAACATTTCACATTGAATCGAAGCGATGGTGGGGTAGATTCTGTATTTTCAATTGAACCAGAGGAGATGGAGTTACTTGTCATTGAGACAGCAAGAGCTTGGCAGTCACTAGGAGAAATAACGTATGGACCAACGAATCATGAAATACCCTCAAAAAAATATCGTCGTTCACTATATATTACAAAAGATATGAAAACTGGTGATGTCTTCACTCCTGAAAACCTAAAATCGATTAGACCTGGTTTTGGATTACATCCAAGGTACTATGAGAATTTATTAGGGAAAAAAATTTCAAAAGACACAAAACGTGGGACACCATTAACATGGGAACTTTTATAAAAACAGATATTGATAGACAAGAAAAAACAGGCTGATTAGTCTGTTTTTTCATATAAAGAAACATTAAATTAATTAGTAATACAAATCTATTAAAAATCTATGAATACTAGAAAATTGGGGGTCGTAATTGGACAAACACCGCTTAAAAAACTATCTCAACTTTTCTTACATTAATTTATAGTAATTAAGGTGGTTAGTAAAATGTTTGGATTTTCAATGGTTCAATTTATAAGGAATTATGGTTCCAAAATGGTCAAAAGCCCCAGAAAAAACCAATAAATTTAAATCGCCCATTTACATGGACACCCTGTTTTTTGCACAAAACACTCGAAAAGTTATCAATGAAACCTAAGAAAATATAAAAAGAAACAGAATAAAAAATATATTCCGGAAGATATAAAAAAGATTTACTAAA
>Ga0180215_1002866_pt1 | contig 16785 bp, 22 predicted proteins | sample eDN3rd37CBELigBY_FD_128871 | JGI IMG/M metagenome (GOLD analysis project Ga0180215, IMG submission 128871) | Enriched backyard soil microbial communities from Emeryville, California, USA - eDNA 3rd pass 37_C BE-Lig BY (version 2) (version 2) | ecosystem: Environmental > Terrestrial > Soil >...
CGGTCGTCGGCGGCGCACGAGGACACGCCCGTGACCGCCAGTGTCGCGATCACGAGAACGCTCGCAAGCCTGTGCACAGGTGCCCTCCTTCGCCGCAGACGAGTCTAGGGCCGCCTCGCAGCTGCACTGAGGTAACCACACCTGCACTCTGTCGTCGCGGCCGGGGCTGATGCGGTCAGCCCCGTCGGCATCAGAACGGCGCAGCGGGATCAGCCTCGCCGGTCGAGGCAGCCGCTGCGAACTCCGGATCAGAGGGGAATTCGACCGGCGTGAGGTCATCGTCAGGGGCCGAAGGTGCGACCGATGGGTCTGGGGTCTGGGCACCATCTGAGCCACCCATGGTGCGCGTGTACCGCGCGGTGCCCCAATTGAGGTCGTGGCCGACCGCATCCGCATCGATCTCGATTGACGTTCCCTCTTTGCCGGAACTGCTCCATTCGCGGAACCGCACCCTGCCCGTGACGATCACCCTGTCGCCCTTCGACAGGGATGCCGCAGTTCCGAGCGCGAGCCGGCGGAACGCTGACACCGTGTACCAATTCGTTCCCTTGTCGACCCAGTTCTTCGCTTCGCGGTCGTACCAGCCCTGGCCCGATGCCAGCCGGAAGCTGGTGATGGGCAGTCCTTCGGTTGTCGTCAAGTGCTTGGGCTCGGTGGCGACCAAGCCTGTCAATGTGATGATGTCGTGTCTCATTCAGCCAGTGTCGACGCATCCGTAACCAGCACAGACCTGCCGATGGCCACTGGTGGACAAGCACCCTTCCCCAGCCCTGTGGAGGGGCGGCAGGCAGCCGTAGGCTGGACGAGTGACATACCTCGCCGCATCCGACCGATACCACGGAGCCAGCTACCATCGCGTAGGGCGCAGCGGGCTCACCTTGCCCCGCATCTCCCTCGGGCTGTGGAACAACTTCGGGGACGACAGACCGCTGGAGACCCAGCGCGCCATCATCAGGCGGGCCTTCGACCTGGGCGTCACGCACTTCGACCTGGCGAACAACTACGGCCCTCCCGGCGGTGCTGCAGAACGCAATTTCGGGCGCATCCTCGCGGAAGACCTCCACCCGTATCGCGACGAACTCATCATCTCCACCAAGGCCGGATACGACATGTGGCCGGGCCCGTATGGCGACCACGGGTCTCGCAAGTACCTGCTGGCGTCGCTCGACGCGAGCCTGAAACGGATGGGCCTCGACTACGTCGACATCTTCTATTCGCATCGCCCAGACCCTGACACCCCCATCGAAGAAACGATGGGCGCGCTCGCGACCGCAGTGGAGTCAGGCAAGGCGCTCTACGCGGGAATCTCGAACTACGACCCGCAGCAGACGATGGTGGCCCACGCCGCCCTCGCGGAGCACAGGGTCCCGCTGATCATCCACCAACCGCGCTACAGCATGTTCGACCGGCATATCGAAGACGGACTGTTCCCGGTGCTCGACAACCTCGGCATGGGCAGCATCGTCTTCTCGCCGCTGGCACAGGGACTGCTCACCGACCGGTACCTCTCGGGCATCCCATCCGGTTCCCGCGCCGCAGTCGGGCGCTGGATCTCGAAGGACACCATCGACGACGACTACCTGCACAAGGCACGCGAACTCAACGCGATCGCTGAGTCACGCGGGCAGACCCTCGCCCAGCTGGCGCTCACCTGGGTGTTGCGGCATCCGCAGGTCACCTCGGCGCTCGTCGGCGCGAGCAGTGTGGCACAACTCGAGAACAGCCTGGCTGCGACGGATGCTCCACCCCTGACCGCAGACGAACTCGCGCTGATCGAACCGTTCGCGGTTCACGGCACCGGGCTTCGCTGACCGCCACCTCTGCGCAGACCGCGCTCGCCGTGGCAACATACGGCAGCAATGTCGGAGGCACGCCCTAGCCTGACGACAACACGTCAATCAGGGCCGGCTCAGTCAGATGGAGGCACACACATGCTCACTCTGGATTTCGCAGGCACCACCGCCGACCGCCGCCGTGTCGGCGCCACCTCGATCACGCTCGTGCAGCTGCACAATGACCTGTGGCGTGTCACCCGGCCTGCGGGCGAGGTGGTGGGCTACGTCGAGAAGTTCATGTCACCCGACGGCACCAGATACCGCGCGAAGAGGCTGCTCGTTGCGGAGCGCCGCTTCGTGCCGATCGGCGAGTTCTGGGCGTTTGATGAGGCTGTGGACTGCTTCGCGTGGTAACTGAGCACAGCCCAGTTTTTGCGAGACGATCCAGTTCAGGCGACACACCCCCACACCCGGGCATGTACCCCAATCGCGGGGTAAGGTTCCCCCATGCAATGGTGGAACGACATCGTCGACTGGGTGAACTCTGACGAGGGGTGGAAGATCCTCTCCACCGTCGTCTTTCCGTTCGTGGCAATCGTGCTGGCAGGCTTCATCGCCGCCATGATCGGCCGGGGTGCGACCAAGCGCTTGATCACGCACCACGACCGGGAGCAGCGCGTGTCGACCGTGTCTGCGCTGATTGGAGCGGCACGACGGGCGACGGCCTGGAACACACTGTCGACGTCGGAGCAGCAGCACGCCGACCACCTTGCCCATGAGGCGGATGTCAGTCTGAGGCTCCTGCCGCTCGCAGGCTCCACGATGACGGCGGACTGGGCCGCTCACAAGATCGCCGAGATGAAGAAGGACTCTGTGTCGTTCAGTTTCCAGGCGGAGCAGTCCCTGCTCGACCTGCGCGACCGGCTGGTCTCGTGGCAGGAAAAGCCTTCACGAGCGAAGAAGCTCTTCAAGGCCGACCTCGACCTGTGGACGTTCGAGGCCGCTCAGGAAGACAAGGGCCTTGTGGAGAAGCAGCAGGAGTGGGCCAAGCAGCAGGTGGCGGCCGAAACCGGGCCGATCACCACGGCAGTGCCCGCGCCAGAGTCGGTGCCTGCCCCCGCGTCAGCGGCTGCCCCGGCAGCGGCATCCGCACCTGAAACACAGGCGCCCTCAATTCCTGAGAGCAAGCCCATCACCTGGAACACCCCGTCGCCTGCCACGTCGCCGACTCCTGCTGCAAGTGCGCCGACGGCCAACCCCACTCCCACAACGAACTCCACACCGACGACGACCGCGACCGAACCTGCGGCAACACCCGCAACCCCGGCACGCCAGACGTTTGCAATGCCGGCAGCCAGCACAGGTGACGCAGCGCCCGGAGACATCGTGACGCCGGAAGGCGACATCGAGGTTGAAACGCCGAGTCCCGTCTCAGCTCAGACGGTGCGACAGCGCATCCTTCCCGACTACACCAGCGACGACCTGCGCTGACACCTGTTGGGCTGAACGCTGGAACCTGCTGGCCTGACCACAGCAGCCAGCGCATAGTAGTCTCGTCTGGTCGCCTCGATAGCTCAATGGATAGAGCAACGGCCTTCTAATCCGTAGGTTGCAGGTTCGAGTCCTGCTCGGGGCACCACGGAGCGTTCACACGGCCTTGGCCAGCGCCGTGAGCACCTGGTTGACGGTGGGCACCCCCTCGGCACGGAAGACCTCCACGTTGTCTTCCCCGAGCACGACGATGGTGGGGGTCGAGAGGATTCCCGCCCGCTTCGCCTCCGCCTCATCGCGGGCGACGTCGAGTTCGGCGATTGTCACGGCGGGCACAATTCTGGCGACTTCGGCGAGCACAGCCCGCGTGTGGATGCACGGGTCACAGAACGCGGAGGCGAAGAACAACAACTTCACAGCGCCACCGTCCCGATCGCGGGTCGGATGTCAGTCGAGTCGGTCAGCAGGGTCCTCAACCTCTTCGCTTTCGCCCGAATCGTAGGTGTAGGTGACATGGATGGTGTCTCCGAGTACTCGCCAGCTGGTTGCGTCGTAGTTGATCATCGTCTCGTGACCGTGCGACTCGGCCAGAACCGTGAGCTCGTCGTCCCACGTGCCGTCAGTACTGATACGTCGGTCTGTCTGCCCGTCGAAGGGTCCTCCTGAGAAGATCACAACGTACTCAGCACCATGCTCCAGCGTCGGTTTCTCATCTGTCATGTTCCTGTATTACCACGCACCCGGCCGGAACGGGTGGGTGAACGGAAAAGTGCTGACGGTGCGCACCGGTAGAATCGCTGCCATGTCAAGCACCTCTGATCGACTCGTCTGGATCGACTGTGAGATGACGGGACTCGATGTGGAGGTCGACGAACTGGTCGAGGTTGCCGTCGTCGTCACCGACTTCGAGCTCAACATTCTGCACCCCGGGTTTTCGGTGGTGATCAAGCCAGACCCGAGCGCACTCGAGCGCATGAGCGAGTTCGTGCGAAACATGCACGTCGAATCCGGCCTGATGGACGAGATCCCGAACGGCATGAGCCTTGCCGACGCCGAGTATGCCGTCAATGAGTACATCCTGAACTACGTGCCCACAGCGGGACAGGCACCGCTCGCGGGCAACACCATCGGCATGGACCGCGCCTTCCTCGCCCGCTACATGCCCAAGGTTGACGCCCACCTGCACTACCGCAACGTCGATGTCTCCTCGGTGAAGGAACTCGCCAGGCGCTGGTTCCCGCGCATCTACTTCAACGCCCCGGTCAAGGACGGCGGCCATCGCGCACTCCCCGACATCCTCGAGTCGATCCGCGAACTCGACTACTACCGCAAGGCCGCTTTCGTCAGCGACCCTGGGCCCACAACAGAAGAGGTGCAGACCATCTCGGCGTCCGTCGTGGAGCAATTCGCTCCGCACCTGTAATAGGATCTATCGTTGTGTCCACGACTCCGGTCGTGCACTCATGGTGGGCGTAGCTCAGTTGGTAGAGCGCTGGCTTGTGGAGCCGGATGTCGCGGGTTCGAGCCCCGTCGTCCACCCCAATCGACTGGCCCCGTGCGTCTTGCGCCGGGGCCAGTCGGCGTCTCACGGCCTGCCAACGGCGGGCGCGGAGCGTCACGGCACCTCCTAGGCTGGAGGCATGCCCAGGACCATCGAGAGAACGGATGCGAGCGCCACCAGCGCGCTCGAGTCACCCTGGGTGACGCTCGTCTGGAACGACCCGGTGAACCTCATGTCGTACGTCTCGTACGTGTTCCGCAGCTACTTCGGCTACTCACCGGCGGAGGCGGAGCGCCTGATGCTGCAGGTGCACCTCGACGGCAAAGCCGTAGTCGCGTCCGGCACTCGCGAGGAGATGGAGCGCCACGTCGAAGCCATGCACGACTACGGCCTGTGGGCCACCCTGCAACGGTCTGACGCATGAGGCGTTTCGAACGACAGCCAGACGGCACCCTCCGCGCCGAGCTCGACGCAGAGGAGGCGTTGCTCCTGCAGTCCCTGGCGGGACAGGTTTCCGATGTCGTCGCATCCGGTATAGCCCTGGCCGGGGCGGTAGGCGCAGGAGACTCCGGCGACGAGGCGCTCTCTGACCCGGCCGTTGCCCGCCTGCTTCCGGATGCATACATGGATGACCCTGAGGCATCTGCGGAGTTCCGGCGCTTCACCGTCGACACCCTGATCGGCCGGAAACTTCGAAACGCTGACGTGCTCATCCGGTCACTCGACGATGCGGCCGAGAAAGGGGAAGGGGTCGTCTCCCTCGACGGCGAGGCCGCACAAGCCTGGCTTCGCAGCCTGACCGACATTCGACTGACCATCGCCGCCCGGCTGGGTATTGACAGCGAAGACGACGATGCGGGGCGCGAAGCGGATCCGATGATGCGCGACATCTACGATTGGCTCGGCTTTGTGCAGAACTCGCTCGTTGAAGCTCTGGACGACTCCCATGAGTGAAGCAGAACCGGCCGCAGACGCGGCTGACGGCGGGCTGGGCGGCATCGACGCCGAAGAGTTTGAGCGGCTCGTGGTCGACGAACTCGACCTGCTGCCCGACGACATGGTCGAGGGGCTCGACAACGTCGTGTTCGTCACAGAAGATCGCCCAGAGGACGGCAGCCTCGACCTGCTCGGGCTGTACGACGGCGTGGCGCTCACCGAGCGGGGACAGTACGGGTTCGGGGAACTGCCGGATCGCATCATCCTCTACCGCGAACCCCACGTGGCGAGCTGCGATTCACTCGATGAGCTGAAGGACCAGATCCACATCACGCTCGTGCACGAGATCGCGCACTACTACGGAATCGACGATCACCAACTGCACGAGCTCGGCTGGGCGTAGCGGTTCGACTAGCTGTAGTTCCCACGCACGTTGTGATCAGCGTGGCGTGAGCTGAAAGGCGAAGACCTCCGATATCGAAGTGGGTTACCACACTCATTTCGACAACCGGAGGCCTTCGTGACTCACGTTAATGCTCCCTTGGCGCCGGTGGGGCGCCTTCGGCTGGCCAGTCTCATCGTCGAGGAGGGATGGAGCGTCCGGCGCGCTGCCGAACGGTTCCAGGTCTCACCGACCACGGCAGCCAAATGGGCGGCCCGGTTTCGTGCCGGGCAGCCGATGACGGATCGGTCCTCCCGGCCGTGGTCGTCGCCGAATCGCAGCCCCCGCCGGTTGGAGCGGCGGATCATCGCGTTGCGGTTCACCCGGCGTTGGGGACCGCACCGGATCGGCTACCACCTGGGCGTGAACCGCTCCACGGTGGAGAAGGTCCTCAGCCGATATCGGATGCCCAAATTGGTGCACATTGACCAGGCCACCGGGCTGCCGGTTCGCAAGGCCCGCCCGCAACGCTATGAACACGCCGCGCCCGGCGATCTCATCCACGTGGACATCAAGAAGCTCGGGCGCATCCCCCACGGTGGTGGGCATCGCAAGCTCGGCCGGCTCGCCGGGAAGAAGAACAACGACGGACATGGGCGAGGCGGGCGTGGATACTCGTTCCTGCACCACGCCGTCGATGACCACTCCCGGGTGGCCTACTCCGAAATCCTCGGCGACGAGAAGCAGGAAACCGCAGCCGCGTTTTGGTGTCGCGCCAACGCGTTCTTCGCCGAGGCCGGCATCACCGTCACGGCCGTCCTCACCGATAACGGCTCCTGCTACCGATCTCGCGCCTTCGCCGCCGCCCTCGGCCCCACCATCCGGCACCGCTTCACCCGCCCCTACCGGCCACAAACCAACGGCAAAGTCGAACGCTTCAACCGCACCCTCGCCACCGAATGGGCCTACGCCGAGACCTATCGCAGCGACGAAGCCAGAGCCGTCACCTACCAGGCCTGGCTCCATCACTACAATCACCACAGACCCCACACCGGCATCGGAGGAGCACGACCCTCAGACCGCGTCCACAACCTCAGTGGGAACTACAACTAGCCCTCCACGATCTGGTCTGCGAGCGATCTGGGGTCTTCGCGCTCGATGAAGGCGAGCTCCTGCGCCGCCCACTCGTCCCAGTGCGGTTCGTATGCCGCACCGTCTCTGGCGAGAGCCCTCGCCTTACGGGTCTCGTCATCGAGCTCAACCCAGATGGCGTAGTCAGCCAACGCCCGATTCGCACGGCTGAGCGCGCCGCAGCCCTCGACAACGATGGGCCGGGACGGATTGAGCACGTGCCACTCTGCCGGCTCCCCCAGCTGCCAGTCCCAGCGTTGCCACCGAGGGGCGGATGCTGCGAGCACGTAGTCGTGCACGTGCCGACTGCCCGCCTCGAGCCCACCCCACCCCGGATACAGGTCGTCGAGGCGCACGAGCTGTGCCCCCGGCATTGCCCTCGCCATACGCCGCGCAAGCTCGGTCTTGCCCGAGCCGCTTCGCCCGTCGATCAAGATGCGCTCAGCCAAGGATGAAGTTCCATTCGCCGGTGGCGATCGCCACTGCCAGTGCGCACAGGCCCGCGATCAGACCGGTGGCTGTGAGCATCCATTCTCGCGCACCGAACTGCGACGTTCTGGCCCAGCTTCGCTCGATGTCTGAGCCGAAACCCCGCGCTTCCATCGCTGTGGCCAGCTTGCTCCCCCTCCTGATCGACAACACCAGCAGGGCGAATGCCTGACCGGGAAGCCTCGCGAGCCGTCCGCCGTCCCCTACCCCACGGGCCCGCCGCGCCTGTTCCAGCGACCGCCAATCGTCTATGAACAGGCCAACCAGCCGCAGCGCTGCGAGAGCACCGAGCACAAACCTGCTGGGCAGCCTCCAGACCTGCGCCAGGCCGTCAGCCAGCGCTGTCGGGTCGACGGTGAGGAACAGCACGACGGCCGGCAGACCGATCGCCAGAACGCGCAGCACCGTCGCGATGGCGAGCTCGAGTGAGCCGTCGCTGACCCGGATGGCCCAGAACTCGACATGGATGACCCCGGAGGCCTCCCCGTAGAGCGCAATGGTCAGACCCGTCAGCGGCGCTGCGACCCAGACCGGGAGCGTGCGCAGCCAGAACCGTTTGGCCGGCACGCCGGCCAGAGGCAGCAGGACGGCCTCGAATGCGAGCGCCACGGAACCTGACACCCAGTCGAGGGAGAGAATGAGGCAGAGGCTCATGAGCAGCACAGCCGCCAGTTTCGCGACGGGATTGACCTCCTCGAAGGTGGAGTTCACAGCCGCACCTCCCTGTCTGCGATCGCAGCAACGAGTTGCCGATCGTGGGTGATGGCCACGACCGCCGTTCCCTGCACCATCAGTTCGGCCAGCAACGCGACCAGTTCCTGCCAGGTGCGCGAGTCCTGCCCGAAGGTCGGCTCGTCCAGCACGAGCACCTTCGGCCTGGTCGCGAGCGCAGTCGCAACGCTGAGCCGCCTCTTCTCCCCGCCCGAGAGGGTGAACGGGTTGGCCGCGGCCAGGTGATCGAGCCCCAGCCTCTGCAGCAGTTCGTCGACGCGTTCTGCGACCTCTGACTCTGGCAGTTTCAACGCTCGTGGCCCGATGGCCAGCTCGGCCCGCACGGTCGCGGCCAGGAATTGGTGTTCCGGATGCTGGAACACCGTTCCGATGCGGGTGAGCAGTTCGCGAGACTTCCACCGGATCGGATGCTCCGCAGCACCTGACCGCAGTGAGCTCTCGGCTCGAACATCACCGGCAAGCGGAGGCAGGAGCCCAGCAATCGTGAGACCCAGCGTGGACTTGCCTGCACCGTTCGGACCCGTGATGGCGGTGCCGCTGGCTGCCCGCACCCCGAATTGGAGCCCGGAGCACACGGGGTTGTCCTTCACGCGGCCCACGGTCAGCCGTGCAACCTCGAGGATGCGGTCGCCGGGCGCCCACTCACGACCGGGAAGCGCAGGAGGGTGCTCTGGAACCCACACCCCGCTTCGGGCGAGGGCTGCGCCCTCTTCGGCCAGCACGACATCCGGATGCCCGTCGGCGACCACTCCACCCGACGTCGACAGCACGATCACGCGATCGACGAGCGAACGCCACACCTCGACCCGGTGCTCGATCACAATGAAGGTCGCTGAGGAGTGGTCGAGCAGGCCTGCCACCGCATCACGCACCTCGTCGACGCCATCCGCGTCGAGGTTGGCGGTTGGCTCATCAAGCAGAAGAAGTCCGGGCTGCATCGCGATCACGCCCGCCAGCGCGAGACGCTGCTTCTGCCCGCCCGATAGGGCAGAGGTGGGGTGGTCAAGCGGAAGGTTCAGTCCGACCGACGCGAGTGCTTCGGGCACCCGCCTCCAGATCTCATCGCGCGGGACCCCGAGGTTCTCGCATCCGAACGCAACGTCATCGCCCACCCTCGAGAGGATGACCTGACTGTCGGGGTCCTGCAGAAGCAGACCGGCGCGACCGCGTTCACTCGTCGGCGGGCGGCCGTCGAGCAGCAGTTCGCCGCGCTGGTCCCCCTCATCGCTGCCACCGAGCACGCCTGCGAGGGCGTGCAGCAGCGTCGACTTGCCCGCACCGGAAGCTCCGAGCAGAAGCACCCGCTCCCCCGGCTCGATCATCAGGTCGAGGTCGGTGACCGCCCAGGCGAGGCGCCCCGCGTGCCGCCAGCCCCAGCCGCGCGAGGTGATTCGAACACCCCGCGCGGCTTCCGAGCCGTTCAGGTCAGACTCTCCCCGCACGCTCGCGCCCTGCGGCGAACCGGTTCAGCACGCCCGTCTCGGCCAGGCCGCGCACGGCGATCCACGAGAGCAGACCGGCGATCACGGCCCCGCTGATCATGGCCGCGATGACGTAGACGACCGTGAACAGCGCATCCGCTCCTGCGTACCAGGCGATCAGGTCGTTGATGGCCATCGCGACCCCGGCACCGACACCAGCCAGGATGGCGACGCCGACCTTCCACACGCGATAACGGAAGGCGAGGAAGACGACTTCGGCACCCAGCCCCTGGATCAGGCCGCTCACCAGCACGGTGACGCCCCACGAGCCTCCCCCGAACAGCACCGAGACGCTGGCCGCGACGAGCTCACCGAACATGGCGGCGCCCGGCTTGCGGATGATCAGGGCCGTCAGCGGGCCAGCAAACAGCCAGAACCCACCGCCGAGCGCCTGGAGACCGGGAAGCAATGCCTTGAGCGGGCCCGTTACCGGCTCGGATGCGACGTTCCAGACGAGGAAGATGACACCGGATGCTACGCCGATCACACTGGCAACGACGATGTCGACGACGCGCCACCGATATGCCTGCGACGCGGTCTGCTCGGTGCTGTCGAGTGAATTGGATTTCTGTGTACTGGTCACTTATCGTGCCCCTTTCAGTCAGTGAAATAGGCACGGGTTAGAGATGAGCTGCCTCCCTGCGCTGGCATTATCCAGATCAGGTTCGACGGTCGAAGCTTGGATCAGCTTCCTCTCAGCCCGGCTCACCGGACTCCCGTGTTCGCAGACCAGTCTAGTCGGGATCGTGTGGCGTCGTCGTGCGGATACTGCGGCGCGACCCCAGGAGGGATGCGGGGCCGAGTGCGTCCCTGCCGAACTTCTGGCTTACTCCGTCAACTACGCGTTCGGCCTCGCGCCACCCCTCGTCGACGTCCCACAACCCCAGCTGACCGGGCACACCCTCGGTGAGCTGCTCGACCCGCACTCCGATCAGTCGCACACTTCGGTGGGCGCCGAGTGAGTCATAACTCGCCCGCACTTCTTCGTAGATGCGCCTCGCCAGATCTGTGGGCTCCGCAAGCCGGCGTGAGCGGGTGATGGTGGTGAAGTCCGCGAAGCGGAGCTTCAGCACCACGGTGTGACCCATCACTCCCGCTGCACGCAACCGTGCGGCTACCTGAGTGGACTGCCGCAACAGTTCGCGCCGGAGCAGGTCGGCATCCGTCACATCGGCGTCGAAGGTGACCTCGTGACCGATGCTCTTCTCTTCCCTCCCCGTGGTGACGCGGCGTGGGTCGACACCGCGCGACAAGTCGTGCAGCTTACGCGCAGCGGCCTCCCCCACGGCACGCTGCAGAACGGGCACGGGGGTGTCTGCGATGTCACCGATCGTGCGCAGGCCGCGCGAGAGGAGTGCTTCTTCTGTCACACCACCGACACCCCAGAGCGCGCCAACCGGGAGAGGGTGCAGGAAGGAGAGCGTTTCGGGCTCGGGGATCACCAGGAGGCCATCGGGCTTCGCCATGCCAGACGCGAGCTTCGCCACGAACTTGGTGGCAGCAGCACCCACGGAGCAGGTGAGCCCTGTCTGCTCCTTGACTCTGGCGCGGATCCGCCGCGCAACCTCGGCCGGCGGGCCGATGAGTGATCGAGCACCGGAGACATCCAGAAACGCCTCGTCGATGCCGAGTCGCTCCACCAGTGGGGTCATCTCGTCAAAGATCGCCATGACCTTCGTGGAGTAGTGACGGTACTTGTCGAAATGCGGTTGAAGAACGACGGCCTTGGGGCACAGCCGCATGGCCTGCCCCAGAGGCATGGCCGAGCGCACACCGTACTTTCTCGCGGGGTAGTTCGCAGCCGTCACCACAGAGCGCATCGATTTGCCCGCGACGACCACGGGGGTGTCTACCAGATGGGGATGGTCGAGCAACTCGACCGAGGCGAAGAACGCGTCAAGGTCGATGTGCAGGATGGGGGCCGTCGAGCTGTCGACGTCTGACGGGCTGACCCGCCTGCTGCTGCCATCCTGTTTGCTCACGCGATCAGGCTAACCCGAGACACTGACGCGGTGACTGCGGCGCTCGTCAGAGGCGGGCGGCGATCCACGGGTAGGGGTTCACGGGGCCACCACCGCCCGGATAGATCTCGAAATGCAGGTGTGCGCCCTGGGCATTTCCGGTGGCGCCGACGGCTCCGATGACCTGACCTACGGTCACCGTGTCGCCTGCGGAGACCGTCATGCTGCCCGGCGCCAGATGTGCGTACAGGCTGACAACCTCCTGACCGTCGATGTGGTGAACGAGAATCACCCTATTGCCGTAGTCACCCCCACCAGACGCCGACTTCACCACGCCCGCTGCCATCGCGTGAACAGGGGTTCCGTAGCCGGGGAAGATGTCGGCACCGTTGTGCATCTTGCCGCCGCGCATCCCGAAACCGCTCGTGATGCCGGTTCCAGTGAGCAGCGGATATTGCAGCGGAGGAGGAACAACCACCGTGTAGCCGTCACGTTCGATCGCAGGTGGCCGTGCGGCTTCCGCGGTGACGGCGAACGACTGGAGCTGGGCCTGCTCAGTCTGCTCCTCCGCCTCAAGCACGGAATGTGCGTAGGCGGGGATGCCTGCGCTCAGTGCGCCGATGACCGTGATGGTCGCCAGGCCTGCAGCGATGTTGCGGCCCCATTGCTTGACCCGCGCCGCCTGGTCGAGGCGACGGCTGAGCGCTGGGGGAAGAACGGGCACAGTAGTGCCATGGTGGGGGTGGGGGAACAAGAATCGACTTCCTGGTCGTCGACCGCACACTGCCGCGGGCGATCAGCCACTGCGACCCGTACGTGCGATCTACGGACAGTTTCCGGGTGCGTAGCGGGTTCATGCGCCATTGCGCTACTCACAGACCCACAGGGCTACCCACGGAAAAGGACCGATCCAGCCAACACGAGCATCCTCCGCGTTTGCTGAGAACGCAACTAGAACCAGCCTCTGATCAGGTCTTTTCTGCGGTCTCCCGGATTCGCGCGAGGATCTTCACCACTGTGTTCGCGTTGCGAGAGGTCAGGAATCCAGCGAATTGTGCCCAGAACGCCTTGGATACCTTGGTCTTCTGGCTGCCGTCTGGGAACCACTGGTACACGGCGCCCTTTCCGACGGTGAGCCGCTCTGGGGCCAGTTCTGCAGCATCCGGGGTCTTGTAGTCCCGAATCGGCTCAGAGAGAAAAGTGACGAACAGACGGGAGCCGTCGGAGGCATCCTGGGCGAGCGGGTTGGACTGCGCTACTGCGCTGAAGGCTTCGCCAGAGAGCACGAGCACGCGCGCACGGACGCCACTCTCGCGTTCGAGTGCGGACTCCAACTCGGCACCCGAGGGCTCCTCCCCCGCGGTGAACACCACGTTGCCGCTTCGCAGGATGGTGCTTATCTCTGTGCCCCCCGCGCGCTCTACAGCCTGAACGAGTTGCTCCATCGACACGCTCGTTGACTTACCCACATTGATGCCGCGGACGAGAGCGACATACACGGTCATGCGTCGAGTGAGGCCGAACCGACCTCAGGCCATGACACTTCAGGCCATGACATTGCGCTGGGCGCTCGACAGGCTTGCGAACTCACCGATGACGTGCCCGGCACGATCGGTCGCGCGATACCCGGCGCCCCACAGCTTCTCGATGAGTCCTGCGAAGTTGGCGCCGCACTTGGCCACCCAGAGTCCGGGCCCGACCTCGGTCCAGACCAGGTCAACGCTTCGCGTCTCTGGGGCGCCGTCTACTGCGTTCGCGATCACAGTCATGATGTGCTCCTCTCACCCTGGTCTGGACCCTGGTATCGCTACCCCGCCCGATCCGGACGTTATCGAGAAGCTACCCCCGATTCGGGGGCCAAACAAGTGTGAAGTGACTGGGAGTTTGCTTTGGTCGACCGGGGTATCGTGTGCGCCGCACCACGAACAGTCACACGAGAGGAGCTCGACGATGACACCCCGTGGAAAGAATTCCCGGTTGAAAGACCCCGAACTGTACGAGGAGCTGCGAGACGACGGAGCGAGCAAGCAGAAAGCCGCACGCATCTCGAATGCGGCAGCGGCACGCGGCAGGTCTGCGGTTGGTCGCAAGGGAGGAAAGGCCGGAGACTACGACGACTGGACGGTTCCTGAGCTCAAGAAGAAGGCGAAGGAGATCGGCCTCACCGGGTACTCGAAGAAGAGGAAGTCGGACCTGATCAAGGCCCTGCGCAACAGCTGATCGCAGCGGGCATCCGTCGGCCCGAAGGGTCGCTGACAGGGCGACCTGACTGAGAGAGAATGTCTTTCGAAAGGGTCGACGATGACACGGGATGCGACATCACGCCTGACGCCGGAGGCAGCCCTCGAGCGGGCAACCGACGACGACTGGCTCGAGCGTGTTCGCAGCGCCTACCGGGGCCGCCACGACGTGCTGGATGCTCTCTGGTGGGCCGCGCATCCGCTCACCACCGCTCCGTCGGGAACGCAGGACCCTGCAACCGGCTTGGCCGCCCTGCAGCGCGCCGTCTTCGCGCGACCGGATGGCGATGACGAGAAACGTTTGGACCAGGAGCGGCGCCTGTACGAGCTCCAGTCGCAGCTCGCCACAGACGCGCGGCTCCTGGCAGAAGCGCTTGGCGCGGCAACACACCCTCAAACGGCCAGTGAGGCGACAACCTCGGGCGAGACGCATCCGGTGGTCGCTCGAGGGCAGGATTCGCGCGATCCGCGTCACATGCAGACGTTCGCGACCACGTCACCGGGCGAGGTCATCGTTGAGAGTGACATCGGAGACAACACGCCCCCGCCGGGCGGCCGGAGTCTGATTCTGTTGGGCGCGGCGACCGCAGCGGTTCTCGCCGCGCTGGTGTTCCTGCCCAACATCCCGAGCGAGCGGCCAGAGGTAGAAGGTACCCCGCCACCCGTTGCTGCCCTGCCACCGCAACCGGGCGAACGAACCCAGTTGCAGATTGTGCCACTCGTTGCAGACGGGAATGTGGAGGACCCCCTTGAGATTCTCGAACGGCCGCAGGCCGAAGAAGACAGGCTGGCCGGATGGCTCACGGGCGTACTGCAGGACGGCTCGTCCCGCAGACTGCCCGACATGGTGGGACACCTGGAGCTCTACGTCGCCCGCAGTGGCGATGCGAGCGGCGTCTGCCTGGTCGTCGAACGACAAGACGGCAGCGCCATGAGCAACTGCGTGCCGGATGACCTCTTCGCTGTCGAGGGAATTCGGCTCCTCGGTTCCGACCGGTATCAGATCTGGCCGGATGCCACAGTGCTGAGCGAGTCCTTCACTCTCAGCCCGGACGGCGACTTCCATTACGAGGCGGTCGTGCGCGCGCCGATACGCGACACGGCGACGTCTGAGGCTGAACCTTCGTAAGAACTTCACCCACTTCTGAGCACATGCGCCTACGCTGGCGAACCCGTAGTGCGAAGGAGAAATTTCCCCATGAAAGCGAACAAGGAACTCGCAACCAACCTGCAGGCGGTTCTCGTGGACCTCATCGAGCTGGGCATCCAGGGCAAGCAGGCGCATTGGAATGTGGTGGGTACCAACTTCCGTGACATGCACCTGCAGCTCGACGAGATCATCGACGTGGCCAGGGCGCTCTCAGATCAGGTGGCCGAACGGATGCGTGCGCTCGAGGTGCTTCCTGACGGCCGTTCCGAAACCGTGACCAAGACCACGACACTGCCGAAGTTCCCGCCAGACCAGGTCGACACGAGCCAGGTCGTCGACCTCATCGTCGAACGGCTGGATGCTGTGGCAGACACCTGCCGACGCGTGCATGACGACGTGGACGAGGCCGATCCGACTACCGCGGACATCCTCCATGTGGTGATCGAAAAGATCGAGCAGTACTCGTGGATGGTTGGCGCCGAGAAGAAGAAGCCCCGCAAACGGAGCGCCTGAACAGCGCTCCCACCGTGACTTAGGCTGAAACGGTGACTTTCGAGTATCCACGACCCTGGCTCACCAGCTACGCCCCCGGCGTACCCCACGAGATAGAACTGCCGACAGAGTCACTGCTCGACATTGTCGACGAATCGGTGAAGAACTACCCTCACAGCACTGCGCTGGAGTTCTTCGGGGCCACGACGACCTACGAACAACTGGGCGACCAGGTGGCACGGGCGGCAGAGGGCCTACGGAAGCTGGGCGTGAAGAAGGGCGACCCGGTCGCCATCATCCTTCCCAACAGTCCGCAGCACATCGTCGCGTTCTACGCGGTGCTGCGCCTGGGTGCGATCGTCGTCGAGCACAACCCGCTGTACACACCGCGCGAGCTCCGCCACCAATTCGAAGACCACGGGGCGAAAGTGGCGATCGCGTGGACCAAGGTGGTTCCAACTCTCCATGACTTCCCGCGCGACATCGCACTGTCGACAATTGTCAGCGTCGACGTGACACGCGCGATGCCGATGATGACCAGGGCGATGCTCCGCCTGCCCATTGCCAAGGCACGCGAGGCCCGCAGCAACCTCACCATGCGTGTCAGCGGAACTGTGAAGTGGCAGACGCTTGTATCGGCAGACCCGATCGCAGCGGAGATCCCCCGTCCCGATGCGAACGACGTAGCCGTGATCCAGTACACCTCCGGAACCACGGGGCACCCGAAGGGGGCGACCCTCACGCACCTCAACCTGAGCGTCAACGCCGCTCAGGCGCGAGCATGGGTACCCACCATCGAACGCGGAAGCGCCGTCGTATACGCAGTGCTGCCGATGTTCCACGCCTACGGTCTCACGCTGTGCCTGACCTTCGCCATGAGCATGGGGGCACGCCTGGTGCTGTTCCCCAAGTTCGACCCCGACCTCGTGCTGAAGGCCGTGCGCAAGCATCCACCCACCTTCCTGCCCGCCGTGCCACCCATCTACGAGAAACTGATGGCGGCCGCGACGGCGCAGCGGGTCTC
>Ga0180215_1002867_pt1 | contig 16784 bp, 16 predicted proteins | sample eDN3rd37CBELigBY_FD_128871 | JGI IMG/M metagenome (GOLD analysis project Ga0180215, IMG submission 128871) | Enriched backyard soil microbial communities from Emeryville, California, USA - eDNA 3rd pass 37_C BE-Lig BY (version 2) (version 2) | ecosystem: Environmental > Terrestrial > Soil >...
AATTACTTCTACAATAACTTTTAAGAATTACTTAATATCACTGGATAGCGTTAAGATTATTGAAGACACTTTATCTCAAAATCCTGTCCTTGTGGACCCAAAAGGAAGTTAAAACTTGACATAATTAACGTTATATCAATAAGGCGGGAGTTATTAACTCCCGCTTTCCTTATATATTGATAGTTGTAATTTCCTAGGCAAGCGCAGAATCTGACAATTTTCAAGTTATTTTTCTGAATTTTAGAGCTGTAAATTGACTATTGAATTACAGAGTGTGAAGTTTAAGAGTTACAATACTTATTAAGTTATAATTAACATACAGAATAGATAAACAATTGTGGAGGTATTAATGTGAATCCTGTAGATCAATTAGTAAGCCATTGGAAAGAAATTTATAATTCAAATAGCCCAGAAAAAGAATTATTGTTACATGATGGTGAAGTTCCTAAAGAAATAACACATTATTTTCAATTTGAACTATATCCAGAACCGTTCTATGGGTATCTAAACGATGTTTTGTCAAACGATGCCCTTTTACTACTTATTAATCCTGGAGAGTTTAAAGGGAATGCAGAAGAAATAAGTCGTTTGAATAGTTTTACAAAAGAAAGATATACAATTTGGACTAAAAGGGAATACTTAAATGAGAAGGATTTGTTAAGGAAAATCGCTCCTAAAAGCATTGAATGGAGAAATCGAAAGAAAAAACAAGTTGAAAGGGTCATTCCAAATCCTAAAAAGGTAAACTTCTTACACACAATGGAACTCTTCCCTTACCATTCTAAAAACTGGACTGGGCTCTCTGAAAGGGCTAAGTCTTGGATGCTGAATACAAAAACAACTAAACTAAACTTTGAAGCTATAAAATACCTTACAGTGGCGAGAAAGATTAATAATATCATTGGTATCGGCATCAATTGGTTAGATATTTTTGAACGGTTTGGTTATCAACCTACCTATTATCAACCATTTTATAATGATAAAGGGAACTTTACTCATCGAGTGTTTAGTTATCAATTATCAGAAGCTGCTACACCAATAATTATTTATGTAGCAAATAGTATGCATCTTCCTAAAGATCCTAATGTAATAAAGTGTTTTGAAAAATTACTTAAAGTTTAGAAAACTATTATTATCTGTTCGAAAAAGGAGCTTATTTTGAAAAAAAGAACTTAAAAAAAGCAGTAAAGTACATATAAACTATTTAATAAAGAGGTGTTTCAAAAATAGAACAGCGATTGTGAAATTAATTACTATAACATAAAGGTTTATTAATATTTACTAGATGTATACGTTTGTTAGTTCTTATAATACCCATTATAGCTTATAGGTACTCCTTTTGTATGAAAATACGGCGGAATACAGTACGGTTACACAAGTCCAACCGTTATTATCGGTACCAAAGGTAGCAGGCGTAAGGGAATGCGTTACGGTTATGAATGTATTCTTATGCAAGTGAAACTTAATCGTTTGCAATTAGTCTGTAACGGCGAAGAGGGGCGGGGGAGTGTCGTTCTGAGGCTCCGTACCTAGTACGTAAAATTTGCTACATAATTTTTATAATATGGAGGGTACAACGTAAGCGGTACTTAGTGTACGCTTGTAACCTTACATAATATAACGCTAGCACCTTAACCCCGCAGATTTTAGTCGTTAAAGACTACTAATACTACTAGTACTACTAAATAACTATTTTTAGCCTGTTTTAGCCTTCCTTTACCTTTAATAGATTGATACAATTATTTACAGATATAGTAATTGTTACATTAACGGGAGGGCGTGAAATGAAAGGTTATATAGGCGTTACATCTAGAGAATGGTTTACATACATATCAGCTAATCCAGAATTTAAAGAGGTTAACTTTTGGCGTAAAAATACTGGTACCTTTAATGTATTAACACAAGGGGAACCGTTTTTCTTTCTTGTTAAAAATGAACGTGGTGTACAAGGTGAAAGAGCCGTATTAGGTAAGGCTACATACGAAAGGTTAGAGGTATTAACTGTTAATGAGGCGTGGGATAAATACCGTAATGCTAACGGTGATGATGATAAGGAACACTTTATAACTAGGATGAATGAAATGTTTGAAACTAATGAGGGTGAAATAGGTTGCATTATTTTATCCGATTTTCAAGTGTTCGATAACCCCGTTTATTTAAGTGATATTGGCGTAGAGTTTAAAAATGCCATTGTATCAGGTAGAGGTATAACGGAAAGTGAAGTGTACGCAATTTTAGATTACGGCTTTGCTAGCGTAGGTGATGTTATACGTAAACTTACCGAAGTTGATCGAATAGGATTAACTGAAGATGATGAAGGGTTTCCCGAAGGTAAATTAAAACTAAAAAGACACTTAGTAAGGGAGCGTAACCCCGAAGTTATTAAACTAGCAAAAGAGCGATATTTACAACGACACGGCAAGTTAATTTGTGAGGTTTGCGAATTTGATTTTAAAGCCCATTACGGTGAAATAGGTGAAGGGTACATAGAAGGACATCATTCGAAACCTATATCGGAAATGGCTGAAAATGAGGAAACAAAAGTTGAAGATATAGCCCTTGTTTGTGCTAACTGCCACCGTATGTTACACCGTAAAAGACCTTGGTTGCCTATTAACGAACTAAAACGGTTGCTAACTAAGTAATTTAATTTGTTTATTAAATTAAACTAAATTTACTGGGAGGTAAATTAATTTGAACGCTATTGATAGAATAGAGCAGGTTAAGTCAGATATGTCCTATTTAATAAATACATACGGCGAGTATGATGATAAATTTGTGCATGATGATAAAAACTTTCAACAAGCACGGATTATTATTAAAAAGCTAGCCAAAGAAAAGGGTATAAATGAACCTTTATTTATTAAAGATGCTAGAACGCTTGATGAAGCCGTAACAAGTATATTTTTTAGCGGAAATAGTATGGCTAACGAAGTTACTTTAAAAAATTACGTTTTTAGCGAACTTAATCAATATATAGATTATATTGAAGAACACCAAATTGACGTAAAAATTGTACACGTTGCCTGCGAGGTTCCCGAAGAACTAACGTTTGACCATATCTTAGAATCGATTCAAAAATGCGAAAAGCGTATAAATGATGAAGATTATTCTGGAGCCGTTACAAGTGCTAAAACGTTAGTAGAAGGTGTTTGTAAAGAAATACTACAAAAGTTTCCTAACGTTACTATCGATAATAAAACCGATTTGCCAGCGCTTTTTACTAAAGTACGGCAAAATTTAAACCTAGATCCTAAAGACCCAAAACTAGACAATTCACTTAAGGAGGTATTAACGGGACTTATTAAGATTGTTAACGGTATATCTGAAATACGTAATTCACACGGTGATTCACATTTACCGAAATATAAGATTGATAGACACCATGCGTTAGTCGTTGTTAACTCGGCTAAAACGGTTGTTACTTTCTTGTTTAATACATACGAATACCAACTCGATAGGGGTACGTTAGAATTAGCAAAATAATGGGGTGATACAAGTGGTTATTAAGTTTGAAAATAAAGAACGTGAATACGAGGATTGGTGCAATACGCACAACAACGGTTACGTATTTAATAGGGCGGGTGGACCGACAGGAAACGTTTTACATAAAGTCGGTTGTTGGCATTTAAACGTTCCTTCACGTAAAGGCACTTATACTACACGTTACCCAAAATATTGCTCCGAAGATTTAAATGATTTATTAGCAGTGGTTGATGATCTTAGTAAGCCGAATAGTTGGCGAGAGTGTACCGTTTGTTTTAAATAAATAAGTTAAGGTGATTAGATGGCTAAATTAGACCAACGGAGAATTAACTTTGTAAAAAGTTTACCTATTAAGGTTAGAGCAAAAGTGTTATACGAGTTTTTAAATAAAGGTACTAGTAACCGTAATATTGAAAAGCTATTAGATGAACTTGAGGAATTAGACGGTTGGCAAGCGTGGTCTGTTATTCATTTTTATGGGTTTGACCGATATGGTAAAGCAAAATATCGAAATTTAACCCTCAAAAATATTGAAGACAGTATAACTAACGTAAATGTAGATGAGTTAGAAGAGTTCCATTTAGGTAAAGGCGAAGAAGAGGAAGTTTACTCTAAGATTAATTTTACGGAGAATGATGGTAAAGATGTTTTCCGTACAATCAAGACACGTCAAGGTCAATACAAGTTAAGAAAAGCGTTACTACAAAATTATCAATCAAAATGTGCTTTGTGCAATATTAGTGATCCTAAGCTATTAATAACAAGTCACGTTAAAACATGGTCGGCTTCAACGGCAGAGGAAAGAGTAAACCCATCTAATGGTATTTTACTTTGTAAATTGCATGACGGTCTTTTTGAAAATGGCTACATTAGCTTAAGTAATGATTACGAGGTGCTTTATTCCCCTAGTTTTGATTTTGATGGTCAAGAGATATCTAAAAACGTTACTTTTACAAAACCAAGGAGCGACAATCCATCTCCCGTAATTTTATAAAGACTATGGAAGTATTTTAAATAGTAAATCTTTATGTAACTTGTTAGGATCAAGTGGTGCATTAGCCATTCCATAACTCGAAAAAACAATTGAGCCATTCTTGCGGGTAATTATGTGGTCTGCCATATAAACACTATCAATCACCAATGCTCTTTGGCCTTCCTCTAAAACACCTTGAATTTCATTTGCATAACGTAATGACCTACTTACAATTGGGTGAGCATTACTTTAACTACACTACTAACGCACAGGGTTGCTATTAAGCACCTAAACCTACCGCAAACGGCTTCGTACAAGTTTATAGAAAGGGTAGGAAGCTTTATTTGCACCGCTTGACTTACGCAGAGCATAACTTGTTTTTTAAATCACGCAGGCTAACGCATACTTGCAGTAATCGTAATTGCTTTAACCCTGACCACGTTACAATACTGCGTAATAGTGGTCATTCAAGCGGTAGTAATAATCCCAACGCCAAAATTAACAAAGATATAGCACGGGAGATATACCTAGCAAATGGTACACAAAAAGAATTTCTTCCAGAGAAGGTTATAAAATTACTTTCCAATAATAAATCTACGGTATTCAGAACTTTTATGCTACTACTTTCAGATTATCTTAAACAACAGATAAAAACCCATTTAACATAATTATCATTATGTACAATAGAACACTTATTGTTAATCTATTGCTTTAAATTCAATTCTGTGGTTTAATAATTTGAGATGATAATGTTAGAATTAAATGAGTATTAATGTTATAAATATATCTAAAGAATGTGGAAGCACCACTAAATTGATCGATGGGTTACGTACCTGCATCGGGTCTTTTAGTGGTGTTTTTTTATTATAATTACAAACGTAAAGGCGGAAAAAGGATGAAGTTCAGTAAACATACACCTAAACTAAACAGGGAATTGATAAGAGATTTTTCCAAAAGAAAACTTAATATATCTAAAAAAGCCATGAATTTAATACTCCGCCTAACTCCTTATATAGATCGTGATGGACGTATTCATTTTAATAAAGAATCTGTTAGAAGAGATATGTTTTGTGACCATCGCTCTTTCAACGTGGTTATAAATGAACTAACAAACACAGAGTATAAGGGTAAAACTCTTTTATCCTATGAAAATGGTTACTATATCTCTAATTACCATGTGTCTACAAACGGAGAGAAATCTTACTTAAAACACTTCCCTTTCTTTAATGAAACAGAATTCTTAGGATTAACACTAAATCAAACACGTTTATTTTTGTATATAGCTACTTTAAACGTGAAAAACCAATTCACAAAGGTAGCTGTTGAAAACCTTTATAAAAATAATCTACATGACCCTAAAATTGGCATGTCTATTTATGATGACTATAAATCTATGGCGGAGGACCTTTTTAAGCTAATCGAACTTGGCCTGGTTTCAGTGCGCCTTCCAAATCAGAAAAAAAGTCTAGATAACAGTAAATCTGAATTTAAAGAGCTTTTCCATGAAGTTTGCGGTTTTAAAAACAACAAAAAGAAACGCACTAGTAAAAGATTTAAAACTAAGCATGTAATCGGACTAAAACTTAATGATAATATCTACGGTCAAAAAGCTATTGAAAACATGGCAAGTGAAGCAGAAATACGTCTACTGTCAGACTGTTATTTCATGTACCATGAAGATATGAAACAAGAAACTATTAATTATATCTCTGGGAAGAAAAATACAATGATGGAGTTATTTGGTGTGGCAGGTCTTGAAATTTACCGAGCTTCACTAAAAAAGTATTTCAAAGAAAAACACGAGTTTATCATGTATTACGATCTTAAAGATAAAGCTGCAAACCATTTTACCGACTTCTATTTATTAGAAGAAGTTAAGAAGGTTATATTGGGTGCGCTCAAAACCGTCGTTGAGGGTAGGGGAGACTTTTCTACTTCCGAATACTCATTCGTTGAAGCACACATCCCAACTTTAATTAAATTTTTCGTTGCTAACTCCAGTGACGAACTAAAAGTAATCATTGACGAGGATATCAAGTTAATTAAGAATGCTTACCAGGTAATGTACGGAGAAACAGCGGATAATTCTTGGATAGATCTGGAAATGGCTATTAAAGTTACATTTGATAAGCATATTGCTAAAGTTGAACAGTCATTTATTAATGAGTGCATAAAAAATGGAGTGAAAGATCCTGGAGAACTCCTAAGTAAAGTCGATACTCGAGAATTAGTTGTCTCATTAGCAAAGAAATCCTTACTTTCACAAAAGAAACAAGCTGATGAAGAAGCTAATAAGCTAAAACAAATCGTTCGATTTTTTAAGAAAAAGCAAGTGCCTGAAAGAGCATACGTTAGCCCAGTCAAGGCAAGTAAAACACAAACAAGTAATGGATTGCCTTTTGATAGAAGCATGCTTCCAAATTGGCTAGAGGATTGAGCTGTAACCTTTTTTTAAAAATTTAGGCTACGGCTTATTTGTGTTGCACCGAAAATAACAATGAACAATTCTTTCAAACCAGAATTATAAATATGTATCAAAAAACCCCGAAACTAACATTTTTTTGCTAGTTCCGGGGTTTTTTGTTATCTATATCTACCATTTTATTGTAAATTAATACAATTATATAACATGCAAATTAAATTTTATCTAGAGCAATATAAATTATATATTTTATTAAAGCCATTATGAGTGATATAAAGAAATTTAATATCTCTTTATACCAACAACCCTGTCATCTGGATTTTCTTCTAAAAATTCGATAGATTCCCCATCCTACTGTTATCAATGTATTCAATACATATGTACAAATAACACCAATTTCACAATGTTTTTTGTTATGAGGTTTGTATTAGTATATGTAATTGAAATTGTTACTGGGTCTGTTACCAAAACGAGAAAACTCTTTGTTTTTTCTAACTTAAAATTTAAAATAAAGGAACCATCTTCTTTGGTTTATAGTTTCAGTTATATTAATCGGCTCCTCTCTAGTCATATAATGGGGTGGGATCATTTTTCTATTAACATACCTGCATTGGCACAGCAAAGAATAAAAAATATAAAATTCACTTAATAAGCTATTAGTTTCATTTTCGAATGCTAAAGTAAAAATCATACTTTATAAAATTCAATTTTTAGACACTTAAAAATATTTTTTATCTCTTGTATTTGAAATTATCATTTATTGTAGTTACACTATGATTAAGTAAATAGAATTTGATTATGGATTGCGTCAGAAGAACTGAGCAGCGGATTGTACATACATTCCGGCTGCTTTTTTTTATTTGTCTTAGTTTCTACTTTATAAGTATCTAGCCAGACAACTTAGACTAAGTGATACTCTCATTAAAGTAACTAAATAAAATCTAGGAAAGAACTATAAGGTAAGTCAAAACTAATACCTATGCACAACGTACACAGTAGATAACAACATTCCCTTTTTAGATGGTGTACTAAAAACTATAAACAGTTACATGGTGTGCATCCTGTGTGTATGTATATTTTATGGATGGCTAAACTAATAATTAGAGGTGATAATATGAATTCAGAAGCGTACATCACTGTTTACGCTGCAAGTAAACAATGGAAAGTACCTGAAAATTATTTTGAGGTCCTAAAGGTAATACCGGAATATGCTTTATGGTTTAAAGGAAATTCATCTAAATATGGCCAAAATCTAGTATTAGAAGACGCATTACCAACAATTTTGGAAATCTATAAAAATAATGTGCAGGAATTCGAAAACTACAATCAAAACCCTGAATATACTAACATGGGCACTCTACTAATAGGGGTATTAAAAACTGAAACAGAAGTAATGAGCATGATTGAATCAGGCCTATATGACCATCTTTTTGTGAAATTACTTCGAAGGAAAAAGGTTGATCCTGTTTTTGGTCCATATATTTATTTCTTTAATTCTGGCTTTTTAGAGCAATGTGAATTCCTAACAACTGGTCTAATCGTTAAAGCACTTAAAAAAAGAGGAATTAAAATTTCCGATGCCACAGTCCGAGCCTACAAGAAAGAGGGAAAATTAATAATAAAGAAAAACAGGTATGGTTTAGATACGTTAAATTTAACTGAAGTTCAAAACCTTGTTTTAGCTAAAAAACTTGAAACACAAACAAAGACTAAAAAACAGGCTAATGAGAATTCAAATTTTTCCGTACTGAATAGTAAACAGCAAAAAATGATAGAAGACTATCTATCATTCCGATCTCGGGGTGGTCGTATATCCCATAATAATTTCAGCCCCAAAAAAAATATTGCAAATAAGAATGAAACGATTCCTGTTCTAAAGAGTGCCTTAGCTACATTCTTCTTTCGAATCATTTGTGAAAGATGTAATATTGTTCAAAAAAGGAAGATGAGATATGCATACTTGTCAGATAATGAAAAAAAGCAATATAACCCTGATGTATTTGACCCATTGGAAGTAAATGTAGAAGATGCATTTGTATTTATGGATAACTGTAAAACCACCAGCGCTATACATGTATACCAAACAATAAAACCATTTTATGCTTGGATATTGCAGTCTATTAAAGCTAAGGCTTCAACACCTGAATTGTGGTTTGAATATGGTCTTTTAGATAGAAGAATTGAGATTTTTTTGAATCAGTTTCCAAAAAACTACAACGAAATTCCAGTAGGAGAACAAGTAAACCAATTAAATAAATCGTTCTTAACTCGAGAACAAATGATTCTTGTTAAAATAAAAATATTGCAAAATCCGTTGTCACACGATCCATTTAAGTATGCTACTATTTGGGAACTATGTTGTGTGAGTGGATTAAGGCCATATGAAGTTAGAAAACTAAGAATTGAGCATTTCCTGTTAGATAATAATGGATACCTTGGGCTGAATGAACGAGGATGGGGGATATTACGTCTACCTAACGAGGCTTCTAAGCATGAACGTTCTCCATCAAACCCAGTGTATGGTACTCCGATTCCACCCGGAACTGTAAAACGAATAAATGAGTATTTAAATCGTCTTTATAAGCGGCAATGGAATGCACCAAAAGGCGTGGGGTATATGTTTCGTCCTGAAGAAATCTCCCCAGAGAGAGGTTATAAATCTTCAGTCATATTTAATATGTCACATTTAAAGGAACAACTAGATTTCTTACCTATTGAACAAAGAAAAGATTTTGAATTAAAAACAGCGAGACGTAGTATGAATAACCTTATTGATGGCTATAAAGTTAAACTCCCTCTAGATTACTTAAACGGGAAGATTCAAAAAGTAGCTGCGGATATTCAGATGCGTCATAAAATCGCTAAGGATGTTGGAGAAGAGTCCTATACAGAACTAATACCAGAAGATGACTTTTATACTGTCTTAGACTTAACAATTAATTTTCCTTGGGATTTAAATGAGGTAGTACAATGGGAGAATAAAATTTATTCAATAGAGAACCGAAATGATACTAGTAAGAGACAACCAAAACAAATCGATGAACATCATGAATCTAATGTTATCACTGAGCCAATTCAAATGAGAAAAAGTAGTGAGCATATTGCACGTAAAAACGAGATAAAAAAGCAACTAAACAAATTACGGAAGCGACCTAAAGAACTTTCTATGGAAGACTGGTTTAAGAAAAAAGATGATTTAGAAAGAGAACTTCTATCTTTTGGGTAGGTACTTTTTAAGGGGGAATACAATTTGGATAAGGAAGTATTTTTAAAATACGCTACGTGGGAAGAATTTCATAAATATGTGAGGGAATATGGGCTTGAAGGAAAAATCCCTTATATATTCGAAAAAATACGAGATGAAGATTTACTTACGCCTAGTGATGTTGCAGAACTTACAGGCTATTCTGATGAAACAATTAGACGCTGGTGTAGATCTTGGAAGCTAAAAACTATCACAGGAAGACCGCCTTACAACATTAGGGGAATAGACTTGAAAGAGTATTTATATACATGGACACGTAAAGACCTCATTAAAAAAGGTGAGCAGCTAATTTTTTATAATGAAACTTTCTAAGAACTATTTTCATAATAATCTATTAACATGTTTACTTTATTCTTTAAATTTAATATGGTTTTATCCATTGTTGACATTTTTCTTGATAGTATTTCGTCAAAAATCTTGTTAACATATATTCTTTCCTTTTTAGGATCAAATATTTCTATTTTTCCTTTAATAGGATCCTCCTTATTAATTTTAATAAGGGTTAGAAGGTTACCAGTTTGGCTACAACTTTCACATGACCAGTTGGTTGTTATTGCACACATAGTTGAATTTCCCCAACAAAATGGACAAGGGAAGAGGATTGTTTTACTTTCAGAAACAAAATAGTAATCTATTCCATTACTTTTAAAAAAAGATAATACAACATAATGTTTTCCCATATTCCTACTCCCGGCTCCATTTTGGTTTAACACGTGCGGCTTTCATAAATGTCTTAAAATCATGACCGGTAACAATATATTTGTTCCCGAAACAATAGGATGCCATTTTACCATCCCGACACCAACGACGTACAGATTCAGGGTGCATTCCTACTAAATCAGCAATATCTTCAATATGGAGCACCACATCATCAGGTACATTGAAGATGGGGGATAAATCGTTATATGATTCTATACTCATTTTTAACCACCTCATATTACACATTTTGCACATATCGTTATACAGTTATACATGTAAAATAGTAAAGTTTGTAAATAGAGTACTGGTTCTAAACTGTATTTTTAATATGCATTTTATTTGAAAATAAAAAGAAGAAAAATATAGAGCTATTATTATTAATAAATACTTGTGCCTTAGAATTGCCAATGCATAACATAAATAATAAACTATAAATAACATAATATTTCTTTAAAAAAACAATGCATCCTGATCGCAGAAGAACTGGACAGATGGATTAGTGAACTCACTATCCGTTTGTCCTTTTTTTATTGTTCATCTACAGGACGTATGAACTGAAAGGGGACCATTTATGATGGTAGTAATGAAAACAATTGAAGCAGCAAGCGAAACATCGGAAATGAAGTCGAATGTACAACTAGAAGTATTTAAAAGTGTAGAAGAGATTATTACGGACTCCGCTCTCGTAAGTGATGCGTTAGATGAGATGAAAAAATATAAAACATGGTCAACTAACACCTTCCAATCATACGGAAACGACGTACAACACTATAGTTCTTTCTGCTACAATTTCCAGATAGAACCGATCCTTTCCAACGCTAATTTAGCAGTTGTGAGCAAATGGGTGAAAACTCAAAAAGAAGAAGGAACAGCAGTAGCCACAATCGAAAGAAGACTGGCTAGTCTCTCTAGCATTTACCGATTTTATAAAGAATTAGGGATACTTACCTCTAATCCCTTTAAACTAATTGATGCTCCCGTAGGTGAAAAAAAACATCATTCAAGAGATTTAGAACTACGTGAACTCATTGAAGTACACCATTGTCTCAAAATCATGGAGGAAGACGGTTTTGACATTGAACCAACTGTACGACTAATGGTCACAACAGGATTACGAAATGGGGCTCTAACGAAGTTAAAGGTGAAAGATGTAAAATTTGAACAACAACTGCTGATTTATAACGTGGGAATAGAGAACTATAAGCATAAAGTTCAAGTTTTCCCACTGCCACCAGTCCTACTTACTCTGTTAAAAAAGCACATTCATAAAAATGAGTTACAACCCGATGATACGTTATTATTCGGGCTGAAAGGAGAACCATTAGCTGCAAAACAGCTTAATCGGATTACAGATAAGATTTGTTCCTACTTAGGGTGGAAAGATGAATTACGAATTACACCACATGGATTCAGAGCAAGTATCGCTACGCTGTTACACGAACGAGATGTCCCGCGTGATGCTATTAAATTCCTACTTGGTCATAGTACTAATAGAGATAACCTAGATCCATATATCCGCCGGAACAAAAAGCATTTAAATCGGTTGCGCCATGAACTAACGTTATTCGAACAAGAAATCGAGGAAGGGGTAAAGGCATTAAAAAAGGAGGAGGGAAGTACCGAAAAGAACGAGGAAACAAGTTTGTACGTAAGTTCATCACCATCTGGTATTGAACCTAAAAAAATGTCACAACAAGAATTTGCATCACTCTTAAAAGTAAATCAAGAACTGGCTCTTTCACTTCTAGAAAGCAATCTTATTTCAATACAATCATAAGGGATTTAAAAAGTCCCAAATTAGCAACCTTTCGTTAAAATGGAGGATAAAAACAGAAAAGCTACCAGATGGTAGCTTCTTACCCCTAGAATTCAAATGAATCAATGGCTTCTTTCTTTTGATCATAGTTTACATGTGTATAGACCTGGGTTGTTGAAAGAGACGTATGCCCAAGTAATTCCTGTACGGTACGTAGATCAACTTGTTTTCTCGGTTTTGATCTAATATGGTTGCCGTTTTCGTCTACCATTTCTTGATTGTCACTAGCTGTACCTTGAACTAATAATGTTGCAAATGTATGCCGTAAGTGGTGTAACGTAAAACGATGAGGGGGGAGACCTGCCTTTTCAAGAGTTAGCTTAAAAATTTTATGCAACCCTCTTGGGTTTAGCGGTTTTCCTCTAGCATTTAAAAACACGGGTTCCTGTCCATGTTGTTGATGCTGTTTCATCGTACTTCGCAACTCCTTTACTAAAGGGATAACGGACCCGTGAAGGGGGAGGAGACGCTCTTTTTGTCCTTTCCCAACTACCTTAAGGGTCCCTTGGCTAAAGTCAAATCGATCCCACGTTACGTCACAGATTTCTTGCCTACGCATGCCAGTTGTCGCTAATAAGCGAAACATCGTATGATTTCGAAGAGCTAGGGGATGAATGTCATGTTCTAAGAAGCGAAATAGCTGCTTGAGTTCACCAAGAGTCATGTATGTCGGTAATTTTTCGTCTGTTTTGGGAGGAACAATCCCTGCCATAAAATCCATTTTCATGTACTGATTTTTCAAGCAAAACTTGCTAAACGACTTAAGGGACGAAATCTTACGATGAATAGACCTGGGCTTAAGCCCTTTATTTTTCACAAGGTCCTGAATGAAACGTCTTGTTAAAATAGGATTTAAGTCATCCAAATGTGTAGATCGGCCATGTTTCTCTAAAAAGTCCAAAAAGAGTTTGAGGTCAAAATCGTAACTAACAAGCGTGTTCGGTGAGTAATTTTGTTCGACTTCCAGGTACAACAAAAAATCATCTTGTGCATGTTGAAATTGCATGTGTAACAGCCTCCTAAAAATGTGATTAGAGGACGCACCAGCACATTCTATCCCGACCCATAGGGTTCTCGGATGGTCCGAGGAAGTTAACCAGATGACTCCAGTATTATAAGGCCCTTGAGAGGGTGTTGGTTGACTAGTTACGATATTCCAGGAACTCATAGCCACCGGTTATTGTTATGCCAAAGTTTTTGGTAGGTTTACATAATATCTATTCTAGGAACTTAGACAAGATTACAAAATAAGCAGCAAATACATGATATAATCAAGTGCATACAGATTCCGTTAGCATCAATAATTGCCTTTATCATTAACTTACATATTAAATTAAACTACACAGTATATTCATTTAGGAGCTGATCTACCAAATGCCTTATGAAAGTAAAATTAGATACCATAATGCCGATCGTGTAACCAAAAATACGACTGTTAGCCACAGTTTACTGGAACAAATTAAAGAAATTGCAAACCGCAAACAAGTTCCATTTAATCAATTACTAACTGAAGGAATTGATTATGTATTAGATACATATAAGAAACCAAAAGAATTTAAAGCCCCAGTTAAACCTAAAGATCGCATAAAAATGGGCACAACATTTAGCAATTCACAATATGAACAACTAAAAGTTCGTGCACAGAGATTTCATACACATGCAAACACATTAATTGAAATCGGAATGGAATTTATCATTAAAAAATATCAAAATGGTTAATTCCAACCCTCCCTCTTTTTTTCTTCATTTTAGTTTACATAATATTATTATGATTAACTTTATACCTTTTTTCCAAACCTTATTGTTCCATCTTTTAATTCATCTTCCCACGTATGTTCATGAACTCATCTAATAACTCCTTCATCTCAACTAGATTAAGTCTAATCGGCATCTGATCATTTAATGTAATATAATGCTCCTGTTCCCCACTCTCTACTTTTCCCGATAAGTAATCGCAAATGGCCCCTAACCTCTCCTTACTTATGACAGATTGTGTATTCATGTGCTTGAATTGAGTTAACACAAACGCATCTTCTTCAATTTCTCCCATAATCAACTTATTCTCATCCATTAATTTTTCCACCTTTCTTATCATTAAATTGCTCTTCCTCCCTCTTATTTATAACAACTAACAACTTTATTCATTGAATCTTTATTTCTTTTCTTGTATGTTTTAATTATCTATATGGAAAGGATCGAGAAATTGATGACCAAAAAGCTATATTATGAAAATCCATACCTAACAAATTGGAAAACTACAGTAACAAAGATGATAAAAAAAGAAGACTTCTGTCTTGTAACACTTGAGGAAACTGCTTTTTATCCTGAAGGCGGTGGGCAACCATCTGATTCTGGACAAATTGATAATATTCAAGTATTAGATGTGTATCAAGAAGCTGGAGAGGTTTACCATAAACTCCCCCATCCCCCAGAAAACTTGACTGTAGAATGTCAAATTGATTGGAAGCTACGATATGACCATATGCAACAGCATACCGGCCAGCACTTGTTATCAGCAATCTGTAATGAAGAGTATGATGCACACACATCAAGCTTCCATTTAGGGAAAGACACGGTATCTATTGATTTAAGTGTTCCTGAATTTAATGCAGATCAACTCCTTCACATTGAAAATAAGGTTAATAAAGCTATCTATGAAAACCGTGAAATTAGAACATATTTTGTGTCTAAAGAACAAGCAAGTACCCTTCCTCTTCGAAAAACACCTGATGTTGAAGGGGATGAAATGCGCATTGTTGAAATTGACGGTATCGATACATCTGCATGTGCAGGCACACATGTCTCAAGAACTGGCGAATTAAGAGTTATGAAGCTTCTAAAAACAGAAAAAAGTAAAGGAAATACACGTGTGTATTTTATTTTCGGCGGCCGTGCTTTAGAGGATTATCAAGCAACACATAACGTTTTAACAATCTTAGCAAACAAACATAGCACGAATCGTGAAGGGCTAATCGGAAAAATTACTAAAATAGAAGTAGATAACAAACAATTCCAGAGAGAAATCGAGGAATTAAAAGGAAAACTTAATCATTTCCTTGCTCAGGAGCTTATTCAAACGCATAATGATACAATCATTATCGAATCATTTGATGAGAAAGCTTTAAAAGAACTTCAAGGAATTGCAAAACAAATTAATGAGGCATCCAATAAATGTGTGATTTTTACATCTACACTAGAAAGTAAACTACTTATCTCCCATAATGGAACGCTTCCCATTGAGTGTGGAAAGTTATTTAAACAAGAGCTAAAAAACTATAATGGTAAAGGTGGCGGCAATAATACGACCGCACAAGCCGCATTCGATAACTTAGAAGATATGGAGGCATTTAAAAGCTTTTTAGAAACAAAAATTAAAGAATACTTATAAGAAAAAAGCTACCTGTGATGGTAGCTTTTTACTATAGTTTATCTGAATTAAAGTTTAGATTAATGACACCGGCTTTTGTTAAAGAATCATAAAGAATCACTAAAAGAGGACCAAGTAGTAATCCAACAATGCCGATTATTTTAAACCCTAGGTACATACTGATGAGTGCTGCTAAAGCACTGATACCAAAACTTTGTGAATAAACCTTTGGTTCAATAATTTTTCGAATTACGGTTATGAGTACAAAAAGAATCAATAACCCTATTCCAAGCTTTGTATTTCCGTTAATTAATACGAAAATCGCCCATGGCACAATAAAAGATCCTGTACCTAATATCGGTAGTAAATCGACTAGTACAATGAGCAAAGACACAATTAGAAGATACTTTACATCTAGAATCCAAAGTCCTACATATGTGATAATAAAAGTTACTCCACTAAGAACCAGTTGAGCCTTTAAAAAGCCAACAAATATCTTTTTCAACTGGGTTGTCACAATCTTCATTTTTTCAATAGAGCTTTCCTGCAGCATATCTTTAAGTCTGTTTTTAATTCCAGGTAAATCATTCATGAAAAGAAATGCTGCCACTAAATAAACAATTAATTCTAATAATAGCTGAGGAAGACTTGAAACAAAACTAAACGTCCCCTCTGTTAAATTCCTTGCTGCAACGATTAATAAATCTTGGAAGGAATACAAAGTATTCATAATAGAATCCAAGACTTCCTTAGGTA
>Ga0180215_1002868_pt1 | contig 16782 bp, 18 predicted proteins | sample eDN3rd37CBELigBY_FD_128871 | JGI IMG/M metagenome (GOLD analysis project Ga0180215, IMG submission 128871) | Enriched backyard soil microbial communities from Emeryville, California, USA - eDNA 3rd pass 37_C BE-Lig BY (version 2) (version 2) | ecosystem: Environmental > Terrestrial > Soil >...
GAGCTTGCCTGTATGGAGGCGCCGTCAGCCATCCGGTCGATTGTAATTGCAATCGTCTCGATTTGGTCGGTTGCTTGTTTAATTGCCGATCCAAGCGTGTTGACGCCGCGGTCGGTAATGGATACGCTATCCGATACATCGCTGATCATTTGGCGCAGATTGCCCAGCATCAATTGGAAGGAGTGGTTGAGCTGGCCGATTTCGTCATTGGAGTGATGGTCAGGGATGTTAACGTTCAAATTGCCGGCGGCGACCGTATCAACAATGCCCGTCAAGCGGAGCAGCGGCTTCACGATAAAGCGGGCGGCGATCCAGCCGAGCAGGCAAGTCCAGAAAATGCCGAGGCCGAGCACGCCCAAATTATAGTAGGCATCTTTCATGTTCGGTGCGAGCAATGGCTTTAATTGAAAAATAAAAAATGCGCTTGTACCGTAGGTTGTAATGGAAACAAGCATAATGCCAAGCACGAGCTTACGTACTAAACTGATTTTCACTTTCCATCCTCCTGCTAGCTATAATTTTTAAGTGTGGTAGAAGCTGTTTTTTTCATAGTTGCTCTGTTAATTCGACATAAACTGCCATAATCCTTGTTTCGCACCATATTTAAAAAAAGTTCACAAACCGTCAGGCGCGCATTTGTTCTTGGAGTATGTTACGCTATAAATAATCGGCCTTCTGCAGCTGTATGCTAATCGGAAAGCGCCGACAATTATGCAATAAATCGAGAGGAGTGTCGCTAGTGAAGTATAGAAGGCTTGGCAGCACTGGCTTGGACGTATCGGTAGTAGGCATTGGAACCTGGCAATTCGGCGGGGAATGGGGCCGGGAATATACGCAGCAGGAAGCGGACGCGATACTTGATAAAGGGCATGAGCTTGGCATTAATTTGATCGATACGGCAGAATGTTACGGCGACCATCTGTCGGAATCTCTTATTGGCGATTACATAAGCCGCCGCAACCGCGAGGATTGGATTATCGCGACCAAATTCGGACATCATTTCCATGAGCGCTTCACGCGCACGGATGTGTTCAGCGCTGAAGGGGTCATCGCACAGCTGGACGCTTCCTTGCGCGCGTTGAAGACGGAATATATCGATTTGTATCAATTCCATTCCGGCCCTGACGCCGCGTTCGATAATGATGAGCTTTGGACGACGCTCGACAAGCAGGTGCAGGCGGGTAAAATCCGTTTTCTGGGCACATCGATCGGCAGCAATGACAATCTGCATCAGACAGCGGCATCAACTAAGGTTAACTCGCGCGCGATTCAGGTCGTTTATAACCGGCTGGACCGCAAGCCTGAGGAGCGCGTATTCCCATCGTGCCAAGAGCAGAACTTGGGCGTACTGGCCCGCGTACCGCTCGCAAGCGGTTATTTGAGCGGCAAGTACAAGCCGGGTGCCGTATTCGGCAGCACCGACGTGCGCCATAGGCATGATGCGGAAGCGACTCGCCTCAAGCTGGAGGAAGTGGAGCGGATTGCCCGTGAGGAAGTGCCGGAAGGCGTCAATATGGCGAGCTGGGCGCTGGCTTGGTGCTTGAAGCATCCGGCTGTTACTGCCGTCATCCCAGGCTGTAAGGATGCGGAGCAGGTAGAAGCTAACGCCAAGGCGGTTGAATTGGTTGAGCCGGGACATCCGCAGGACGTGTAACGGAACCGATAGTTGAACAAAATATTGTGTGGAAACGGAGCCGCTGGCTTATTGGATGAATTCAATGAGCTAGCGGCTCTTCGTATCGTTCACTGTGGTGCTGGCGAGGAATGTATGCGAAATATCGCATACAACGGGCTAGTAGGCGGGGCTGGTGACGGAATGTATGCGAAATTTCGCATACAATAGGTTAGTTGGCGGGACGAGCGGCGGAATGTGTATGAAATATCAGTTCATGTTAGGCTTGTAGAAGCCGCTACGTCGCATTCGGCCGGTTCGGGTGGGCGACTGGCAGGTCGCAAAGTTCACCAAATGGACATAACTATGTGAAAAAAATCACATACAAATTATAGAAGCTGTGCTACAATTAAGCCATAAGATAAATGAATGGAGTGAGTACAATGACAGACGCGACAATTCGAAATTACTTGCAGTATTGCTACACATGCCTGGATGCTCACAAATGCGATACGGTAGCCAAATGCACGGCATGCTGGGAAGAGAAGGGCATTGCGGTCAAGGAAGAGGCGAAAAAGGAGCCTACGACAGAGGAGCTGCTGATGCTATATGCCCTATAACTCAATCGTTGCAACAACGAATAAAGCAGATTCATTTCACTAAGAAGCGAGCTTCTTAAACGGAATGGAGCTGCTTTATTTTTTTGTCTTTAATAGGCGTGCGAAGTGGATGTTGAGCTTGGCTTATTAGTGGTATGCCTAATATTGTCGGCAGCGGCTGTAACGCTCCTTGTCCAGCAACGCCCGCGCATGGAGCGCAGCTTTTGCGGAGCAACTGCTTTGCAGGCGTCTATGGAGCGGATGAATGATGCTCTCCTGAAGCAGCAGGCCGTTCTGCAAGCGGCGATGGAAGCTGCCGTCGAGAGTGCGGTCAATGAGACCGTCAACCGAAGCGAGGCGAAAATAGACCAATACAGCACGCCGTTTTTTGCTTAAAAGCTTTAATTGATCACTGCGTCAAATTATTTAAGAAAAAGTATTGACAGCTTCTTTTAAATCCGATAGGATTACTCGTATTAAATGAATTGACAACAAAAGGTCATCACAGGGGGAGTTTCGTATGAAAAAGAGTAAATTTCGTGGACTGCTCGGCCTCGTGCTAGCGATTGCGATCGTTATAACAGGCTGCGGCCAATCGAAAGAGGGCGGCTCAAACACTGGCGGCGCCGACAAAAGCCAAATTGAAAATCTTCCGGCAGCGATTGCCGAGAAGGATATTAAGATCAAAGTCATCCGCAAAATCGGCGGCGACGATCATACAGCACAATTTCTAGCTGGCGCTAAGCAAGAGGGAGAGGCGCTTGGCTTCAAAGTCGATACATTCTCCGCGAACGGCGACACGGCGAAGTTTCTAGACGCTCTTGAGCAAGTGGTAGACAGCGACTATGACGGCATTATTGTATCTCATGCTGAAGATGCAGCGGCAGCTTCGATCATTCAGAAGATCAGAGACAAAGGCATTCATGTTACGGCATTCGACTCTGTAGCTGAAGTAGGCGCGGTTGAAGGCGTAACGCTCACTTCGCAGGATGACGAGGCGCTTGCTAAGTACGCACTGGATGAGCTTATAAAGCAGCATGGCAACGAAGCGAAAATCGTTTACCTTTGGGTAGACGGATTCCCGCCGATGGTTCGCCGCAACAAGGTGTACCAAGAGACATTGGCTGCCAACCCTGGCATCAAAGAGCTGTCGCGCTATGGCGTAGCGAATGAGAACACATCGGTAGACACGCAAAATGCGGTTAATGCCATTTTGACGCAATATCCGAAAGGTGAAATCGACGCGATCTTCGCGACTTGGGACGCATTTGCGATCGGCGCTACGAGAGCGCTGATTGAAGCGGGACGCACAGAAATTAAAATTTACGGTATCGACGTATCGAATGCCGATCTGCAAATTATGCAGGAAGAGAACAGCCCTTGGGCGGCTACTGCAGCCGTTGATCCGAAAATGATCGGCGCGGTTAATGTTAGACTGCTGGCTAAAAAAATCGCAGGCGAAGAAACGCCGGCAACGTACAATCTGGAAGCTGCCCTCATTCAGCAAGAGGCGCTGAAAGCATCCTCCGAAGCTGTAAACATGGTTACGCTTGCCGACATTATTCCTGGCTGGGGCACGACAGACGCTTTTGAAACGGATTGGACGAAAGCTTTGAAGGCGGCAAACGGCAAATAATCGTTTTGCATTTCAAGCTTCATGGTATAATAGCAGCATTATGCAGGCGCCCTTGTCCATCCGGATAAGGGCGCTGAAGCCTGTTTAGAGGGGAAGGTGGGCTAGTTGAGCGAGCAAGCGGTAAGCAGGCTGGAGATGAAGGGAATTTCGATCGCCTTTCCTGGGGTAAAGGCGTTGACCGATGTGAATTTTACGGCATTAACAGGTAGAGCCCATGCGTTGATCGGCGCGAACGGAGCGGGAAAGTCTACGCTAATGAAGGTGCTTGCAGGAGCGTACGGCCACTATACGGGGGACATTGCGATTGATGGCCGGGATGTGCGCATACGGACGCCGAAGGATGCGAAGGAGCGAGGAATCCAAATCGTCTACCAAGAGGTGGATACGGCGCTCATTCCGAATTTGACCGTTTGCGAAAATATAATGCTCGAGAAGATGGTGCATGACTTAAAAGGCAAGCATCTCGTCAATTGGAAGAGGCTACACCGTTCGGCCAAGGATATTTTACAGCAATTGAACGTAGCCGTGCCGACGACCGTTCTCGTCGAAAATTTAACGCTTGCGGAGAAGCAGATGGTGCTCATCGCCCGTGCGGTGTCGCTGCAGTGCCGCTTTCTTATATTGGATGAGCCTACGGCGCCGTTAAGCCATAGCGAGACGGAAGCGCTGTTCAGTCTGGTTCGATTGTTGAAAAAGAAAGGCGTCGGCATTATCTTTATTTCACACCGGCTGCCTGAGCTCTATGAAATATGCGATGATATTACGATTATGCGCGATGGAATGCTGGTGGCGGATGATGAAATTGCTAGAATGCCGCAGCAGCAGGTCGTTGAGCATATGCTGGGCGCGAAGCTGGACGGACAGTTTCCGGAGCGTAAGCCGAAGCTCGGCGAGATAGGGTTCGAAGCCCGCCATATGCGCGATCCCGGCAAGGTGAACGACGTCAGCATTCATATTCGCAAAGGCGAGATTGTCGGTCTGGCCGGACTTGTCGGGGCAGGCAAAACCGAGCTGTGCCGCGCCCTATTCGGCGCATCAGCCAGCGCGTCCGGCGAAATATCGCTTGGCGGCAAGCCGCTTCGCATCCGCGCCCCCCATCAGGCTGTAGCGGGGGGCCTTGCGCTCGTGCCGGAGGAGCGGCGGCGGGAAGGCATTTTTGTAGAAGAATCGGTTGCATTTAATTTAACCGCAGTCGTCCTTTCCAAGTTTACGAGAATGCGGACATGGCTCAGTCCTGCGAAGGAAAGACGCGCATCGGCGGAAATAATCGGCAGCCTTGGCGTTAAGACGCCTAGCGAAAAGGCGCTTGTCCGCAACCTGTCCGGCGGCAACCAGCAAAAAATCGCCATCGGCAAGTGGCTGCTTGCGGATGCCGAGGTCTATATATTCGATGAGCCGACGAAGGGCGTCGATGTTGGGGCGAAGCGCGATATTTACGAGCTTGTAGCGGAGCTGGCCAGCCGCGGCAAATGCATCTTGTACGCCTCAAGCGAAATGCCCGAAATGCTGGGCATAACCGATCGCATGTATGTCATGTATGACGGAGGCGTCATTAAGGAGCTGGTGACGGCTGAGACGAATGAGGAAGAAATCTTACTGTACAGCACGGGGGGCATGTTGACATGAAGGCTGCGGAATCGGCTCAAGCGAAAAAACAGTTTGACTTATTCGAATTTTTATACAAATACGGCACGATTATTATGATCCTGCTGCTGATTGCCGTATTCGGTGCGATGACGGACAATTTTTTAACCCAATCGACTATTATTGGTATTTTGCGCCAAATCTCTATCGTCACGATTATTGCCATCGGGCTGACGGTGTCGCTTGCCGTAGGCGGCTTTGACCTGTCCGTAGGCTCCACCGCTTCGGTTGCGAATGCGCTTGTCATTTCGATGTTTGTTTGGCATGGGCTTTCGATGGGGCTCAGCATTGCCGTATCGCTTGCTCTATGTCTCGTCATTGGCCTTGTTAACGCGTTTCTGGTCATTAAGTTCAAAATTCAAGATATGCTCATGACGCTGGCCACGATGTTTGTCTTTCAAGGAGTTGCGCTTACCTATACAAGAGGGGCGACCGTTTCGCAAAATATGATTATGCCTAACGGCGACTTCGCTACGGGCGTTATTCCGAAGGTGTTCGGCAGCCTGGGTAGGGCGCCATGGATTATAATTATTATGCTAGTAGTCGTCTTAATCGTCCATCTGTTCCTGACCTATACGAAGCACGGGCGATATATGTATATGATCGGCGGCAATCCCGAAGCTGCAAAGCTGTCCGGCATCAACGTGAAGAAGTACCGGCTTGCGGCTTATCTCATTTCGGCGCTGTTAGCAGGTGTTGGCGGGATTATTATTGCCGCCCGCACGATGAACGCCGAGGTTAACGCGGGCTCGTCTTACTTGATGGAAGCCGTTGCCGCTGCGTTTATCGGCTATTCCGTGCTTGGCTCCGGCAAGCCGAACGCCTTCGGCACCTTTGTAGGGGCGGTGCTGATCGGCGTTTTGACACACGGCCTTATTATGATGTCGGTTTCTTATTATGCGATGGATATCGTCAAAGGCGGCGTACTGGCGCTGGCGCTGGCCATTACGTACTATAGGAAAGCACATTAAGCGCATTAGGATATACACGGGAATGGAGCTTGATTCAGGCATGGCAAATTTGTTGAGCAGTGGAAAAGTGAAAAAGGCGATCTTTTTCGACGTCGATGACACGTTGTATGACCATTTAGCGCCTTTCCGCAAGGCGGTAGACGAGATCGCCGCTCCTCGGCGGGGGTTCCCGTACGAGGCGGCATATCACCGGCTGCGCTATTACAGCGATATGTTGTCGCTGGAGCTTGGCGGCGCAGGCGCTATGGAGGCAGGCGACGCTACGGAGGGCATGCGCAGGCGGCGATTTCATCTGGCGCTCGCCGAATTCGGCATCGAGCTGAGCGATGCGGCGGCTGCGGAGATGCAGGCGGCTTATATCGGCTGCCAGTACGATATCGAAATGTTTCCCGGGGCGCGCGAGCTGCTTCGTGAGCTTGCCGAGGACGGGCATTTGGTAGGCTTGATTACGAATGGCGCAGGCGGGCATCAGCTCAAAAAAATTAAGGCGATGGCGCTGGATGATATCATACCGCCTGTGCGCCAGTTCATCTCGGGCAACGCCGGCTGGGACAAGCCTGACAAGCGGCTGTTCGATTATGTCAATGCTGAGACAGGGACAACGCCCGAGCAGAGCGTCTATATCGGCGATTCTTGGAGAAACGACGTCATTGGCGCCCTCGAGGCCGGCTGGACGGCGGTCTGGTTCAATCATCGCGACGCGAAGCCGGAGTCGGATCATCTTCCGCACTGCACGGTGCAGAAGTATTCGGAGCTTAAGCGTATATTGAAGGGCTGACTCAGACTGTCGAGAAAGTGCTGGTGCCGGACAATTGTCGAGTACTGGAGTCGAGCAGCAGCATACTAGTGAGCACTAGATAAACGATTGCTTCACGGAGCCTTTGCCATTCTCCGCTTCAATCTCCGCATATGCCCCGTTGATAAAAGTTATTTGCGGCGGCACATGACCGCAATCGATATCGTAGATGATTGGAACCTGTAATTCTTCATGAAGCTCCCTGTAAATATCCTCCTCTGTATAATTTTCAACAGGCTGGTTTGCAGCGCTTCTTCCGAATAGAACGCCCGAACAGTGATCAAACCAGCCGGCAAGTTTCATCTGAACTAATGACCTGCGCAAATCAGTGGCCGTTAGCTCGCAATTTTCTAAGTACCATAGGATAGGTTCGCTATCTACATAATTGTTTTGAAAATGTGCTACATCACCGAACGGCGTGCCGATTAGATGCCGTATCACATCGACGCATCCGCCAAGCAAACGCCCGTGTATTTTAACCTTAGTATGTTCAACAGCTTTCCAATTAGTTAGTTCGGTTAAATGAAAGACACATGGCGAAGGGTCGGTATGGTTCCACTCCTTTTGATATTTCTCCGATGAATACTGGGTAATGAAATCGCCAGCTTGCGTGGATAAGACAGCTTGCCACATTGCAGTTGTGCGATCCGCATACTCTCCTCTTAAATCAACGAGATTTGTACCATGTGCAGTTGCAATGCCTGTTTTTAATGTTAAGGCTAACAATAAAACACTTGTATCTGAATAGCCTAAGATCCACTTGCTTTTAAAATTTTCAAAATCAAGATATGCAATAATTTCGATTAACAGTTCGCCGCCCCAGGGCGGGATAATCATACTAATTTGATCATCTAGCATCATGTTGTTCAATTCATCTGCGCGTATTTTGGCTGGCGAGGACTTTGCTTTATTTTGTGTCCAAATCGTTTCACCGCAAACAACGTTGAATCCCATCAATTCTATGCGATTGATTGAAAGTTTGATTAAATCGTGCAATTCGGCTTTTACCCCAGACGAAGGCGCGGTTAGGCCGATTGTTGCTCCTTTTTTCAAATACGGATATCTAATCATTTCAATAGCCCTCCCTTCCTAATTTGGATTATTTTACTGTGAAATTTTATGTTATACAATATCACGTGCGATACAAAAGTCTTGTTTATACCATGAATGGCCATTTTCATCTCCATTGGCTACAAAGGAATTGGACTGGCATGAAACGTGTGGTATCATTATAGTAATAAAGTTGCATTTAGCTCTTACTGGAGGGAACTCTCATTACTACTAACATCGCCTATCATGATGCCATGACAATGCTGCAGCAAACAAGCAGAACTTTCTATATTCCCATAAGCCGGATGATTTCGGGCCTTAAGGAGGCTGTTGCTTCCGCTTACCTGTGCATGCGCGCGATCGATGAAATCGAGGACCATGAGGAGCTGCCTGATGAGCTGAAGGTGAAGCTGCTTAATGAAGTGCAGCAGGCCGTTGTGAAAGAGGAAGGAATAACTGCCGTGCAGCATGTGCTCGCTCCGTATAGAAATCAACTGCCAGAGGTTACGTTCAGATTGCACGATTGGATGCTTCTATGTCCGGCAGCGATAGCGCCTACTGTGTTTCGCTATGTCGCGAAGATGTCCAAGCAAATGTCGGAGTGGGTCAGCGAACGCTGGGACATTAAGACGGAGTCTGATTTAGACCGCTATACGTACAGCGTTGCAGGCATGGTCGGCGAAATGTTGTCTGAGATTTGGCTCTGGTACGACGGGACGAAATCGGATATGACGAAAGCGGTCGCTTTTGGAAGAGGGCTGCAGGCCGTCAACATTTTGCGCAATAGAGATGAGGATTTAGAACGCGGAGTCAACTTTTTTCCGGATGGCTGGGGCCAGAAGGAAATGATTAAATATACGAAACGGAACTTGAAGCTGGCGGACGAGTATATTTCGGAGCTGCAGAAGGGGCCGGCTGTTGAGTTTTGCAAAATTCCGCTGGCGTTAGCTAAAGCGACGGTCAACCTGATCGCAGTCGGCGGCAATAAGCTGACGAGAGATGCCGTTATGAAAATTGTCGGCAAAGTATCCGGTTAATAAGCTGCAGCGGCAACAAAAGCGATGGCACAAAGCACTTGTGTCATCGCTTTTTCTCGTGGAATGAAAATTTTCATTATCGCAAAGGCTAAAGCAAAGAAAAGAGTATACATTTTTCCTTCTATAGATTATAATAATTACAAATAACAAATAAAGCGCTCAAACCATGCTGCTCCCATTCGGGGGCAGCATGTGGCATTTTAAGGGACATAATAATGGGATTCATTATCAACGATAGGAGTGAGAACGATGACTACAGCTACAGCAGAGAATGAACTTAATAAAGAGAAAGAGAATGCGAAAGGCTCGGCGGCGGAAGAGAGCTTGCTCAGCCGCTATGGCGAAGCGATTGCTGCATTGGCCAGCGGTATATTCATTGCTGCCGCATGGGCGGTGGGCGAGGGCATGTATACGCTGCAAGTCATTTTATACATGATTGCCTTCGTCGTTGGCGGCTTCGCCAAGGCGAAGGAAGGTTTATATACACTCGTTAAGGAACGGGACTTGGACGTTAATCTGCTCATGATTATAGCTGCGATCGGCGCAGCCAGCATCGGCTACTGGACGGAAGGCGCTGTGCTCATCTTCATATTCGCATTAAGCGGCGCGCTTGAAACGTACACGATGGACCGAAGCAGCCGCGACATCTCCGCATTAATGGGAATGAAGCCCGAGCGGGCGACGCTATACAAAGATGGCGCGGAGACGATTGTCGCAATTGATGAGCTGAAGCTTGGCGATGTAATCGTTGTAAAGCCCGGCGAGCGGATTGCCGCTGACGGCGTTGTCGTCCAAGGGGCAAGCTCCGTCGATCAGGCATCGATTACAGGAGAGTCCATACCGGTAGACAAGGAAGCGGGAGCGGAAGTATATGCAGGAACGATGAACGGTCAAGGCGCGCTCTTCGTCGAGGTGACGCGTCCGGGCGAATCGACGCTGTTCGCAAAAATTTTGCAGCTTGTGCAAGAGGCGCAGAGCGAGAAGCCGGTATCCCAGCAATTTATGGAACGGTTCGAGCGCATCTATGCGAGACTGATTATTGTCGTTTCGGCGCTGCTCATTTTCGCTTTGCCGCTTGTCTTCGGCTGGTCGTGGGAAGATTCCTTCTATAAAACGATGGTGTTTCTCGTTGTCGCTTCTCCTTGCGCATTAGTGGCGTCGATCATGCCCGCGATGCTGTCCGCTATTTCCAGCAGCGCCAGAAAGGGCGTATTGTTCAAAGGCGGCGCCCATCTGGAAAACTTGGGCCGCGTCAAAGCGATCGCCTTCGACAAAACCGGAACGCTGACGAGCGGCAAGCCTGCCGTTACGAATCTTGTTCCGCTGCGGGGCTACGGCGAAGACGAAATGCTGCAAATTGCCGCATCGCTTGAAAGTCTGTCTGAGCATCCGCTTGCCAAGGCGATTGTGCGGAAGGCGAAGGAGCAAGGGCTGCCGCTGAAGCCTGTAACGGAATTCATGACGCGTACCGGCTGGGGGTTGCAGGCTGATTGCGAGGGAGAGACATGGAAGATCGGCAAGCCGTCTTACATGGATGAAAGCTTTGCGACAGAGGAGCTGATGTCTGTCATTGCCAAGCTCGAGCAAGAAGGCAAAACCGTAGTCGTCATGCACAATGCGCAGGGGGCTGCCGGCGTTATCGCTCTTCGCGACAATATACGCGAGGATGCGAAGCAAGCCGTCGCGCTGCTTAAGAAGCAAGGCATTGCCGTAGCTATGCTTACTGGCGATCAAGAGCAGACCGCCAAAGCGATCGCCGCCGAGGCTGGCATCGATATCGTGTATTCGGAGCTGCTGCCGGAGGATAAAGTGAATAAAGTAAAAGAGTTGAAGCAGAAGTATGGGCATGTTGTTATGGTTGGCGACGGCGTGAACGATGCTCCGGCGCTGGCTACGGCAACAGTCGGCATCGCCATGGGGGCTGGAGGCAGCGATGCCGCGCTGGAGACGGCGAATGTCGTGCTGTTGAAGGACGACATCGGCAAAATCGCCGATTCCATCATGCTGGGCCGCAGAACGGCTTCAATTGTGAAGCAAAATATGATTTTTGCGCTAAGTGTCATTATACTATTAATTGCTGCGAATTTTATTGAAGGCATTGCGCTGCCGTTAGGCGTCGTCGGCCATGAAGGCAGCACGATACTCGTCATTTTAAACGGGCTTCGCTTGCTGAAATATAAAGAGTATTCCGCCTTATAGGTTAAATCATACACAAAGAGCGCTGTCATCCCTTCTGAGAAGGACAGCGCTCTTTGTTTCAATTTAACATCCGTTCGCTCACTTTTCAGATAACCGTGGGCTTGCAAAAGCAACAGGCTGTGCCGCGCTGTGCAGGACGACTTCGCCCTTCCCCTTAGCCATTGCCTTGCGAATTCTGCGATCATTGTCGATAGCGACCATTAAGCAGAAAGCTCCGATAACGACAAGGACAATGGTTAGCAGTGGAAGCAGTAATTGCATTGCAGGTTCCTCCGTTTTCATCAAAAGTGATAATCATTATCATAATTATAGCATATGAGGAGTAAAGGTCAAGGAGCATATGCTATACTGATTAGTAAAGATATTATATGCGATAAGGAGCAGCATGATGAGCGAACAGAGATTGAAGTTAAAGCCGAAAGTATACTTGGCAGGATTTGAAGTATTTCGCCCCGACGCCGTAGAACTGGAGCGAAGCATGAAGCAGCTGTGCGAGATGTATGGCTTCGAGGGCATTTCGCCAATGGACAAGCATATTGAGCCGCAGCCGACGAAGGAGCTTACCGCTGCCGCTATTTTTGAAGGGAATATAAAGCTGATTGAGAAGTGCGATCTTATAATTGCCAATCTTAATCCGTTTCGCGGCCAGGAGCCGGATTCCGGCACCGTATTCGAATGCGGCGCAGGCTATGCGATGAATAAGAAGCTGTACGGGCATGTCGCCGACGGCCGTCCACTCGCGGACAGGCTGATGCCGGATACGGATCGCGCAAGCGGCCTGTATAAGGATGGTATGAGGGTGGAGGATTTCGGCCTCCCGATGAATCTGATGCTGTCGATCTCGGCGACGATTGTGACCGGCGATCTGGAAGCGGCGCTCAAGCGGGCGCAAGCTGATTTGCTGGGATAAAAAAAGAAAGGGGCTGTCCAAGTCTGCGGCTTGGTAACGGCCCCTCTCGTATATGCGGCGTTATAGGATCGGATTGCGCTTAATGAAGCTTCTTGCTAAATTATCAGCTTGGAGATCCGTGTTGTTCGGCTTGTAATCCTCAAGAACATCAATAATATATTCATCGCCGGGCTTAGTCGATTTGAAAATAAACTGCTCTCTATTAATGATTTGCACTTCATGACCGCACTGCTTCAAGCATTGCTCGAAATCGCTTAATGTCGGCTCCGTTTGGCCGTCTTCCAAAAAAACAAGACCGCTAAGGAGCTTTGTCTCGCCTTCGCGGATTACTTTAAAGTGCACCAGATGCTCTCTGCTCATAATCGCTCCACCTTTTCTACAAGTAATCAATCTCTATTATACGGTTAAACGAGCCGTTTGTCTGTAATATATGTCACTGCTGTCAGCTTGCATATGATATTCTTGAACATGAATAAGAACCGAAATACGTGAATGAAGGAGGGAGCTAGAATGGCTAGACAAAGAGCGTTTACCAAGGAGGAGCTGCTTGACGCAACGAAAGAGCTGCTGCTTGAGCGCGGCTATGAAGGCTTTCATCTGAAAGGATTGTCAGAAACATTAAGCGGGGCTCGGAGCACCATTTATGAATATTACGCCAATAAGGAAGAAATTGTAGCGGCCTGCATGCTGCGGGTGCTGAATCAAATGATGGCCTCTTATGAGGGTGTTGAGCAGCTGCCTTCCATGGATGCGATCAAACGGACGCTTCATATATTTTTGGAAAATGCCGGGTTCCACCAGCTTATGCTGAAGGCGCCTAAGGTGGACGTAAGCGCATCGGCTCATGCCGCTCGGGATATAGAGCTGCTTGAACGCGGACATAATGAGCTGAAGGGCAAGCTGATGATTGTTTTTCAGCGCGCTCAGAACGAGGGGCTCGTTCGAAAAGATATTCCGCTGCCGATCATTGTGTCCGTATTCTTCCATGCGATTGAAACGCCGAATTGGATGGGGCTGCCGGTGGAGCAATGGACGGAGCAGCTATTCTCGCTATGGTGGACGGGCGTGTCCGCACCCAATTTGACACAGTAGTCGAAATCAGACATAATAGAGCCTGGATCATTATCAGGGCTCTGTTGCGGCCTAATCCGACAAAAGTGTCGATAACAATGAGGGGGAAAAAAGCATGTACGGACTTTTACTTTTTTTACATCTTGGCGGCTTAGCTGTATGGCTTGGCTCAGTCGTCGCATCAGCCTTTATGCTGCTGGCGATGCAGAAGAACATTCAATCCGCCGATGTGGCGGGAATCGCTCAAAAAACGATTAAAGTATACAATCGCATTACGCATCCCAGCGCATTTCTAGTATTGCTCAGCGGTATTCTAATGCTAGTGGATATTGGCATGGATCAGCATGAATTTTTCGATTTCTGGCTGCTGTTCATGGAGCAGGCTGGCTCCTTAATTATTCTGGCCTTTATTATTGCGATGAGCATTATCGGCAAAAAAACGGTGAAGCGTATCGCGTCGGGCGATGCCGATGCGGCCCGTAAAGGAATTCGAACATTTGTTACGGCGACCTTTATTCTTGTAGCGGCTATTCTCGTTGTCATCTATGTCGTGGCGGCTAAAATCAGTTAATTATGTATGGAAAGGCTGCGGCGAAATACGCCGCAGTCTTTTTTTATTCACCATTTAGCGTAAGCGCACGTACAATAGCCTATCTTCATCATGTGAAGGAGGTATTGCCATTGCTCTATATTGCGGGCATGGCGGCAGAGCAGATTAACGGATTGCCGCTGACAGATGTAGAGAGGGAAATTGTGCAAGGAAAGCAGCAAAGCATGGTGACGTACCGCTACGATTCGCTGGAGGAGCTGCAGTTCGAGCTTAAGATGCGGCTAAGCATTATAGCTGCGGCTAAGGCGCTTAACAGCAGCGGGGTCGGCTTCGCGACCTTTGAGGATTCGCGCTCCAATCCAAGGTATTGGAATATGACCGGCACGGGCGGCTTTAGACTGCGAGGAGACGTTCGACCGTCAGACGCAATTAATGATATATACGCCAATGGCAGGCTGTATGCCTTCGAATGCGCGACAGCGATATTAATTGTGATGTACAAGGCAGTGCTGGACGTGCTGGGCCCCGACCTTTTCAATCGTCATTTTCAAAATTTGTATCTTCGCGATTGGCACAGTGACGACGATTTGCGGCTTGTCATTACGAACAACCGGCTGGCGGCCTATCCCGGCGACGTCGTCTATTTCAGAAACCCGGACCACAGGCCCGAGACGCCGGAGTGGCAAGGCGAGAATGCGATTATGCTTGGCAACGGGCTTTATTACGGGCACGGTATCGGCATTGAGAGTGCGGATGCCATCATAAGAACACTGAATACAACGCGGGTGCCCGGCAGCACGACGCCGGCTTATTTAATGGACTTAGTCGTTACGCCTGATTTTTCTTTGCTGCAAAGCTTAACGATGCGGGGGCAAAGGCAAGCGCTGGCTGGCATTTAAGCGTGCTTGCCGGTCGCCGGCCTCGCTGAAACAAGCTCGGAGCAGGAGTATAGATCGCAGCATAGAAGCGGACGAGCCTGCTGGAAGTATGTTGACGGCTGGTTGGTAGGATGGTTAAATGAGGATACAATGAATGTAAAATGAGGTGTATAAATGGACCAGCATCCCGTGCATGAGGGATCTCATGCAGCGGCTCCGAATTCCGATCCATATGGCAACCGCTACGGCGCCCCGCCGGGCTATCCGCCCGCGCCTGTTCCGGTAATCAGCACGATTGGAGATCTTTCGGCCTCCTACGGCATTTCGATCTTTTTTAGGAGATGGGCGGCAACCGTTATCGATTTTTTGCTGATCGCCAGTTATTTTCTTATCCTGCTGCTTGTGCCCGAGCACGTTCAGCTTATGGTTGTATTTGTTATAATGCTGCTCATCATGATGTATTATCTGATCTTGGAAGGCTTTACCGGCATGACGGTCGGCAAGCTTGCCCTTCGCATTCAAGTTGTGGACGAGAACGGGCGGGCGCCGGGTTTTATTAAATCGTTAATCCGTTTCGTTACGCGCATTTTTGAGACGAATCCTCTGTTAATGGGCGGGCTTCCGGCCGGCATTGCCGTGCTGGCTACGCGCAAAAACCAGCGGCTAGGCGATTTGGGCGCAAGTACATATGTCGTTCGTTCACGGGATCTGGTGCGAAATCGCTTCGGCACGATGGCTGCCGTTATAGGCAGCACAGTCGTCTTAGTCGGCCTGTCTCTGTATGCGATATTGGCAGGCATTACGGCGGCTGCCGGCACCGATTGGTCGGCGGATAAAACATACTTCAGCAAGGACGGCCGGTTCCAAGTTGCGGCAAACGGCGGCTGGGGCTTGAAAAGAGATTTGCATGAAGAAGCCGATCTGGCGATCGGCAACCTGCTGCGGGGCAAATATTTTATTTTGTTCACGGAAAGCAAGGACGACTTTTATTCCGATACAACGCTTGAAGACTATACCTATTGGGTAGAAGATAACTATGCCTATGAGATGGAGTCGTCGCCGATCTATTGGCCGCGCGAGCTGCAGGTGAACGGGTATCCGGCTTATCAGTTCTCTTATGAGGCGGTTGATGATGACGTCAGCGCCGTGTTCATTATTACGACAGTCGAGACGCGGGATCATTTTCACCAGTTGATCGTCTGGGTGCTGTCGGAAAATTTTGAACGCGAGAAAGACAATCTGTATAAGCTGATTGAAAGCTTTACGGAGGTCGGCCGGGGACAACTTATTTAACTAAAAGGGACGCTGTATATGAGCTTAAAGGAGTTAGAGGGACAAAATTGGCGCGCTTCCTTGCATAATGATAGCGATGGCGGACGGGTGGGTTTGCTGGTCTATACGCCGTTCTGCGGAACGTGCAAGGTGGCCGAGCGGATGCTGGAGGTCGTTCAGGCGACGGGGAATGCGATTCCTTTGTACAAAATCGATCTCAACTATGCGCCGGAGCTAGCCGGAGAGTGGCGGATAACGAGCGTTCCTTGCCTTGTCCTATTGGAAGGCGGCGAGCCGGTCTGGCTGGAGTATGCGATGCGGTCGGTTGACCATTTGTACAGCCGGCTGAAGAAGGAAGAATAAATAACCTTGATTGGACTTATGTCCATCAAGGTTTTTTTGTTTGTTGTGATACGACATTTTATGTCGTAGGAGCTGTTTTATAATGGGGGCGTACCAGGCAGGAAGCATTAGTGCTGTAGAAGCAGCATATTTAGACAACCGCCGCGTACATTTAATTAGTAAATGACAGTAAAGGGGTTATGAGCGATGGCAAA
>Ga0180215_1002877_pt1 | contig 16740 bp, 15 predicted proteins | sample eDN3rd37CBELigBY_FD_128871 | JGI IMG/M metagenome (GOLD analysis project Ga0180215, IMG submission 128871) | Enriched backyard soil microbial communities from Emeryville, California, USA - eDNA 3rd pass 37_C BE-Lig BY (version 2) (version 2) | ecosystem: Environmental > Terrestrial > Soil >...
AGCTCGAGAAGGCCACGATCAACGAGCTCGGCGTCGAGGTGCTGCCGGCGAACCTGCTCGACGCGGTCAGGGCACTGGAGCGCGATGATGTGCTGCGTGCGGCGCTGGGCTCCTGTGAGCGCGAGGACTACGTGGACTACTACGCCGAGACGAAGCGGCGCGAGTGGACCCTCGCGCACAACCAGATCACCGATTGGGAGCTGCAGCGCTACCTCCAGCTCTTCTAGGGACGGCGGTGGCGGCGGGCGCGGCTGACCGCCGCGACCCGCGCACCGAGCTCGAGCGGCTGCGGCTGGAGAACGAGGCGCTGTCCGCGGTCGTCGAGCTCGTCGCCTCCTCGCCCGACCTCGACCACGTCCTGGGACGCGTCGTCGACCTGCTCACGCGGGTCTCGCAGTGCCACGCGTGCTTCGTCTACCTCCTGGCCGGCGACCGCCTGCGGCTGCGGGCGGCCTCGCCGGTCTACGCGCGCCAGGTCGGGCGGATCGAGTTCGGCGTCGACGAGGGCCTCGCCGGCTGGGCGGTGCGCCATCGCGAGGCGGCGTTCATCCGCGAGCGCGCGATGGACGACCCGCGCACGAACTTCATCGCCGAGCTCGAGGAGGACCGCTTCCAGTCGATGGCCGCGGTCCCCGTGCCGTCGCGGGCGGGGGACATGCTCGGCGTCATCGTCCTGCACACCGCCGCGCCGCACGAGTTCGACGAGGGCATCCTCAACGTGCTGTCGCAGACGGCGTCGGTGATCGCGGGCGCGATCGAGAACGCCAAGCTCTACGAGGAGTCCCAGCAGCGCGTCGCGGACCTGACGCGGCTGTCGGCGCTGAGCCAGCGGATCGCCGCCGTCACGAACCGGACCGACCTGTACCGCGTCGCGACGAGCGGTGTGCGGGAGCTGCTGCCCTGCGACCGCGCCCGCCTGCTCGAGCTGGACCCTCGCGGGCACCTGGTCGTCGTCGCCTCCGACCCGCCGCAGGACGACGCCGCCGACGCCGCCGGGACGGCCGACGTGCTGCTCGAGATGCTGCAGAGCTCGCCGTCGGAGGCGCTGCGCGTGCGCAGCGTCGTCGGGCGGGCGCTCGGGCTGGCGAGCCCGCCGAAGGTCGCGCTCGCCGTGCCGGTCGCCGCCGGCAACGAGTTGCTCGGTGTGCTCATGGCGGGCGCCGACACGCCGTGGCGCGAGCACGGCGACGAGCTGCTGCGCGCGATCGCCCACCAGGTCGCGGTCGCGCTCAAGAAGGCCGAGCTCATCGAGAGCCTCTCGGAGGAGAGCATCGCCCGCGAGCTCTTCGGCGCCCTGGAGGAGGAGCGCTTCGAGGTCGCCCACGCCCGGGCACGCCGGCTCGGCGCGGACCTCGAGGGCCGCGCGCACGTCGTCCTGGAGGCGCGCCCGCTGCGGGCGCCCGCGTTCGCCGAGGGCGCGGAGGCGCGGCTGGAGCGCGCGCTGCGCCAGGCGCGGCCCGGCACGGTCTGCGATGCCGACGGGCGCCGCGTCCGCGCGCTCGTGCCGAGCGCGGCCGCCGAGTCGCTGACCGAGGTGCTCGACCCGGTCGCTCGCGAGTACGAGGTGGTCCTCGGTGGCAGCACGCCGCGGCGCGGCGCCGACGGCACGCGCCAGGCGCTCGCGGAGGCCGCCGACGCCGCGTTCGTCGCGCTGCGGCTGCTCGACGAGGGCGGCGTGCTGCTCTACGGCGACATGGGCGCCTACCGCTACCTCGTCGGGCCGCTGCGCGACGGCGGCCCGCAGGACGAACTGCGCCAGGCGGTCGAGCGCCTCGCGGCCTACGACCGCGAGCGGGGCACGAGCCTGCTCGTGACGCTCGAGCGCTATCTGGAGAACGGCAGGAGCCTCACCACGTCGGCGCGCGGGCTCAACGTCCACGTCAACACGCTGCGCCAGCGGCTGGACCGCATCGAGTCGCTCACCGCCCTGGACCTGGCGACGGAGGACCTCCTCGCGCTGCAGCTCGCGATCAAGCTCGCCCGGCTCAGAGCGACTCCAGCACGATGAACACGCCGAGCGCGATGAAGACGACCGGGACCGCGAGGTCGCCGGCGCGCTCCGTCGCGCGCACGACGGCCGGGTCCCAGCACGCCCACCGCCGGCGGCGGCGCCTCGGCACGTCCGCGGCCGCGACGCGCGAGCACGAGGCCCCGCACGCCGAGCGCGATCGGCACGAGGCCGAGGGCGCCCACGGCCGCGTCGGGCAGCTCGAGCAGGCCTACCGCCGCGGCCAGGCCCGCCAGCACGAGGAGGCCGAAGCCGAGCGCCTGGCCGGCGACGATGAGATGCCCGCGCAACCGGTCGTCGCGGCGCGCGAAGAGCACGGAGAGGATCAGGAGGTCGTCGACGTTCGTCGCCGCGAACGCCACGGTCGCGGTCCCCACGGTCTCGGCGAGCGGCACGCGCGCATGATGGCGACTCCTACTCCTTCGCAGACCCGGGCTCCGCCATGCGCGCGTGCATCGCCGCCTTGGCGCGGTCGGGCAGGATCCGGCTCGCGCGGCCCTGCACCCGCGCCTTCATCGACGCGGACACGACGCGCTCCTCGCCCTGCATGAGCGCTTCGAACCCGTCGCGCGCGACGTCGGCGGGGTCGTCCTTCTCGCCCGCGCCGATGCGCGTGTCGAGCATGCCGGCGCGCGCGAAGAACTCCGTGTCCGTGGGGCCCGGCATGAGCGAGGTGACCGTCACGCCCGTGTCGGCCAGCTCGGCGCGCAGCGCCAGCGCGAAGGAGTGCACGAAGGACTTCGACGCGTTGTAGACCGCCTGGTAGGTGCCCGGCATCGTCGCGGCGATCGACGAGGTGAACAGGATCCGGCCCTCGCCGCGCGCGACCATGTCCGTCGCGACGTGCTTGGCGAGATGGACGGTGCCGCGCACGTTGAGGTCGATCGTCTCGAGCTCGTCGGCGAGTTCCGTGCCGCCCGCGAACGCGCCGCCCGCGCCGCGCCCGGCATTCAGGGCGGCCGCGGCGAGCGGGCGCCCGGTGGCCTGCACGCGCTGCCAGAGCTCCTCGACGCCGTCGGCCGTCGCGAGGTCGACGCGGACGGCCACGACGTCGGCGCCGTGCCCGCGCAGCGACGGGGCCGCCGCCTGCAGCTCGTCGTCGTGGGCGGCGATGACGAGGTCGAAGCCGTGCTCGGCGAACCGCCGCGCGAGCTCCAGGCCGATGCCGGTGGAGGCGCCGGTGACGAGTGCCAGGGGACGTTGGGGGATCGATCGCATCTCTCTCGCCTCCCCGTCGGCGGCGGGGGCTACACGCGCGCCTCGCAGGAACGCCTCGCCCGCTAGGTTGCGCTCGCCAGCACCCCCGGAAGAGAGCGAGCTGCGATGTCACGAGTCGTGCAGTTCCGCGAGTACGGCACTACCGACGTGCTCGAGATCGTCGAGGTCCCCGACCCGGAGCCGGGCCCGGGACAGGTGCGCGTTGCGGTGCGCGCCGCGGGCGTCAACCCGTTCGACTGGAAGGTGCTGCACGGCTGGATCCCCGGGATGCCCAAGCAGCTGCCGGGCGGCCTGGGGCAGGAGATCGCGGGTGTCGTCGAGGCGCTCGGCGAGGGGGTGACCGAGGTCGCCGTGGGCGACGAGGTGCTCGGCCAGTCGTCCGGGCCGGCGTTCGCCACGAAGGCGCTCGCGCGCGCCGACGCCCTCGTGCCCCGCCCGGAGGAGGTGCCGTGGGAGGTCGCGGCCGCGTGCCCCGTCTCCGGCGGCACCGCGTGGAAGGTCCTCCAGCGCCTCGGCGTCGGCCAGGGCGACACGCTGCTCGTCCACGCGGCGGCGGGCGGCGTGGGGACGTTCGCGGTCCAGCTCGCGATCGCGCGCGGCGCGCGGGTGATCGGCACCGCGAGCGAGGGCAACCACGATCTGCTGCGCCGCTGGGGCGCCATCCCGGTGCGCTACGGGCCGGGGCTCGCCGCGCGGGTGCGCGAGGTCGCCCCGGACGGGGTCGACGCGGTGCTCGACGCGTCGGGCCGCGGCGAGCTGCCGCTGTCGGTCGAGCTGGCGGGCGGCCCCGAGCGCGTCCTGACGATCGCCGCGTTCGACGACGTCCCGGAGGGGGTCATCGTGCACACCTCCGGCGGCGGCGCCGACACGCCCCGTGCGCTGCGCGAGATCATCGCGCTCATCGAGCAGGGCAGCCTCGAGGTCCCGATCGCCGCCAGCTATCCGCTCGACGAGGTCGCCGCGGCGCTCGAGGCGAGCGAGCACGGCCACCATGCCGGCAAGATCGTCCTGACTACATCCTGAACACGGGGCGGCGCAGGGGGCCGAGCGGCGCGCATGCGCATGCCGCCAGGGCCTCGGCGAGCACGTCGCGCGTCGCGCGCGGGTCGATGATCCCGTCGTCCCACAGCCGCGCCGTCGCGTAGACGGGGCGGCCCTGCTGCTCGTACTGCTCGCGCAGCCGCGCCCCGACCTCCGGGCGGCCGACCTCGGTCATGACCGCCGCGGCCTGCTCGCCGCCCATGACGCTGATCCGCGCGTTGGGCCACATGAACAGGAAGCGCGGGGAGTACGCGCGGCCGCACATCCCGTAGTTGCCCGCGCCGAAGGATCCCCCGATGACGACCGTCAGCTTCGGCACGCGCGCGGTCGCGACCGCCGTGACGAGCTTGGCGCCGTCCTTGGCGATCCCGCCCGCCTCGTAGTCGCGCCCGACCATGAAGCCCGCGATGTTCTGCAGGAACAGCAGCGGGATCCCCCGCATGTCGCACAGCTCGATGAAGTGCGCGCCCTTCAGCGCGCTCTCGCTGAAGAGGATCCCGTTGTTGGCCAGGACGCCGACGGGATGGCCGTCGAGGTGCGCGAAGGCGCAGACGAGCGTCGTGCCGTACAGCGCCTTGAACTCCTGCAGCTCGCCGCCGTCGACGATGCGCCGCAGGACCTCGCGCACGTCGTAGGGGACGCGCGCGTCGAGCGGGACGACGTCGAGCAGCCCGTCCGGATCCTCGGCCGGCGGCCGCGGCGCGACGCGCTCCCACGGCGGGGGTGGCGGCGCGGGGAGCGTCGCGACGACCCCGCGCGCGATCGCCAGGGCGTCGCGGTCGTCGTCGGCGAGGTGGTCGGCGACGCCGGAGACCCGCGCGTGGACGTCGCCGCCGCCGAGCTCCTCCGCGGTGACCTCCTCGCCCGTCGCGGCCTTCACCAGGGGCGGGCCGCCGAGGAAGATCGTGCCCTGCCCGCGCACGATGATCGTCTCGTCGCTCATCGCGGGCACGTACGCGCCGCCGGCGGTGCAGGACCCCATGACCGCTGCGATCTGCGCGATTCCCTCCGCCGACATCGTCGCCTGGTTGAAGAAGATCCGCCCGAAGTGCTCGCGGTCGGGGAAGACCTCGTCCTGCATGGGCAGGAACGCGCCGCCGGAGTCGACGAGGTACACGCACGGCAGCCGGTTGTGCAGCGCGACCTCCTGCGCGCGCAGGTGCTTCTTGACCGTCATGGGGTAGTAGGTGCCGCCCTTGACGGTCGCGTCGTTGGCGACGACGACGCAGCGGCGCCCCGCGATCCGCGCGATCCCCGTGACCAGCCCGGCGCACGGCGCGTCGCCGTCGTACATCTCCTCCGCGGCCAGGGGCGAGAGCTCCAGGAACGGCGCGCCCGGGTCGGCGAGGCGCTCGATCCGCTCGCGGACGGGCAGCTTGCCGCGTTCGACGTGGCGGCGCATGGCCCGCTCGCCGCCGCCCGCGCGGGCGCGCTCCAGGCGCGCCTCGAGGTCGGCGATGAGCGCCAGGTGCCCCTCGCGGTCGCTCACGCCTCGCTGACCTCCTCGGAGGCGGCCCCGATGGTCACGAGCGGCTCGCGCAGCGCGACGCGGTCGCCGGGGGACGGCCCGACGTGCTCCACGACGCCGTCGTGCGGCGCGGTGATCGACAGCTCCATCTTCATCGACTCGAGCACGAGCAGGACGTCGCCCTCCGCGACGCGGTCGCCCTCGGCGACGTGGACGAGCAGCACCGTGCCGGGCATCGGCGCCTCGAGCGACTCGGCCCCGGCGCCGTGCGCGGCGCGGACCGTCGCCGGGGGACGGAGCGCCAGCGCGTCGCCGTCGCGGCCGACCCAGAGGACGTCGCCGTCCGCGGCGACGGCGTAGGAGCGCGCGACGCCGTCGAGCTCCGCGCGCAGCGTGCCCGGCGACTCCCACGCGGCGCGCGCCGCGCAGGAGCGCTCGCCCGCGGTCAGGCGCCCGTCGCGCACGGCGACCTCGCCGTGGCCCTCGAACGCGCGCCGCCACGGGCCGGTGCGCTCCAGCGCCTCCGTGTCGGCGAGCCACGCAGCCAGCGCGCCGGCGGCGAGCAGGTCCTCCGGCGGCGGGCCGACGAGGGTGGTGAGGCGCCGCTCGAGCAGCGCGGTGTCGAGCGCGCCGGCGCGCACGTCGGCGTCGGCGAGCAGCGCGCGCGTGAACGCGACGCTGGTCGGGACGCCGAGGACCACGAGGCCGGCGAGCGCGCGGTCCAGGCGCCGCAGGGCGGTGGCGCGGTCGGGCCCGTGCGCGATCACCTTGGCCAGCAGCGGGTCGTAGTGGCCGGTCACCTCCGAGCCGGCCCGCACGCCCGCGTCCACGCGGATGCCCTCGCCTTCCGGCGCCGACCACGCCGCGATCCTCCCGCCCGACGGCAGGAAGCCGTTGCGCGGGTCCTCCGCGTAGACGCGAGCCTCGATCGCGTGGCCGTCCGCGCGCAGGTCGCGCAGGCGGGCCGGGAGCGGGTCGCCGCCCGCGATGCGCAGCTGCCACTCGACGAGGTCGATGCCGAGCACCGCCTCGGTCACCGGGTGCTCGACCTGCAGGCGCGTGTTCATCTCCAGGAAGAAGAACCCGTCGTCGCCGAGGACGAACTCCACGGTGCCCGCGCCCCCGTACGAGGCGGCGCGGGCGAGGGCGACCGCCGCCTCCCCCATCCGCACGCGAAGGGCCGCGTCGACGGCCGGGGACGGCGCCTCCTCGACGACCTTCTGGTGGCGGCGCTGCAGGGAGCACTCGCGCTCGCCGAGGTGCACGCATGCGCCGTGGCGGTCGGCGAGCACCTGCACCTCCACGTGGCGCGCGCGCTCCAGGAAGCGCTCCACGAGCAGCCGGCCGTCGCCGAACGCGGCGTCGGCCTCGCGCCGCGCGGCGTCCACGGCGGCGTCGATCTCGTCCGCGGCGCGCACGACGCGCATGCCGCGCCCGCCGCCGCCCGCGAGCGCCTTGACCACGACGGGCACGCCGTGCTCGGCGCAGAACGCGCGCACCTCCGCCGGGCCGACGTCGCCCTCGGCGCCCGGGATCGTCGGGACGCCCGCCTCGCGCGCGAGCGCCTTCGAGCGCGCCTTGTCGCCCATGAGCTCGATCGCCTGCGCGGGCGGGCCGACCCACGTCAGGCCGGCCTCGGCGACCGCCCGGGCGAACGCCGGGCTCTCCGACAGGAAGCCGTAGCCGGGGTGCACCGCGCGTGCGCCTGTTCGCCGCGCCGCGTCGAGCAGCCGGTCGATGGCGAGGTAGGAGTCGCGCGCCGGGGCCGGGCCGAGGCGAACCGCGACGTCGCACGCGCGGACGTGCTCTGCGTCCTCGTCGGCGTCCGAGAACACCGCGACCGTCTCGAGGCCCAGGCGCCGCGCGGTCCGCGCGATGCGCACTGCGATCTCCCCGCGCCCCGCGATGAGCAGCGGCCCGCCGACCATCAGGCGCCCAGCGCCCGCGCGATCACCATCTGCTGGATCTCGTCGGTGCCCTCGCCGATCGTGAGGATCTTCGCGTCGCGGTAGAAGCGGCACACGGGGTACTCCTCGATGTAGCCGTAGCCGCCGTGGATCTGCACGGCCTCCTCCGCGCAGCGCACGGCGAGGCGCCCGGACTTGAGCTTGGCCTGCGCCGCGGTGAGGGTGAAGCGCTCGCCGCGGTCCTTCTGCAGCGCCGCCTTGTAGGTGAGCAGCCGCGTGGCCTCGATCTCCGTGGCCATGTCGGCCAGCTTTGCCTGGATCGCCTGGAAGGAGGAGATGGGCTGCCCGAACGCGTGGCGCTGCTTCGCGTAGGCCAGCGCCTGGTCGAAGGCCCCCTGGGCGAGGCCCACGCCCATCGCCGCCACGCCGATGCGGCCGATGTCGAGGATGTGCAGGAACTGCCGGAAGCCCTGCCCGCGCGCGCCGAGCAGATGGTCCTCGGGCACGACGCAGTTCGTGAACGTGAGCGGGCGCGTGTCGGACGCGTTCCAGCCCATCTTGCGGTACGGCTCGCCCTGCTCGTAGCCGGGCGTGCCGTTCTCGATCACGATGTTGGAGATCTCGTCGGGGCGGGTGGGATCGGTTCTCGCCGTGATCGTCACGAGGCCGGAGATGTCGGTGCCGGCGTTCGTGATGAACTGCTTGGCGCCGTCGATCGTCCACGCCCCGTCCGCGAGGGTCGCGCGGGTTCGGACGTTGCCGGCGTCGCTGCCCGCCTCCGGCTCGGTCAGGCCGAACGCCCCGAGCTTGCGGCCGGCGCACAGGTCCGGCAGCCAGCGCTCGCGCTGCTCGCCGGTGCCGAACAGCGCGATCGGCTGGGTGCCGAGCGACGTGTGGGCGCACATCGTGATCGCGACGCTCGAGTCCACGCGCGCGAGCTCCTCCACCGCGAGCGCGTAGGCGAGCGTGTCGCCGCCGCCCCCGCCGTACTCCTCGGGGAAGGGGATCCCCATGAGCCCGAGCTCGCCGAGCTTGGCGACGATCTCGTAGGGGAAGCGCTTCTCGCGGTCCAGCTCCTCCGCGACGGGCGCGATCTCGTTGCGCGCGAAGTCGCGGACGAGCTCCTGGATCGCCCGGTGGTCGTCCGACAGCGCGAGGTCCATGGCGCGACGATACCGAAGCGACGTTCGAAGTTCGAATCGTCGTTCGAACTTTGCGCTAGGCTCGGCGCGTGCCCGCCCCTCCGACCCGGCCCGCGCTGCGCGAGCGCTACGACCGGCGCGCGGACGAGCTCGTGCGGGCCGCCGCGGAGCGCTTCGCGCGCGACGGCTACGACCAGACGTCGATGGCGGACCTCGCCGCGGGCCTGGGCATCGCGGCGGGCGGCGTCTACCACTACTTCGGGGGCAAGGAGGCGCTGCTCGAGCGCATCTGCCTGCAGCTGACCGAGCCGCTGCATCCCCGCGCGCTGGCGGCGCTGGAGGGCCGCGACGACCCCGCCGCGCGCCTGCGCGCGCTCGTGGACGTGTGGGTCGCGCACGTCGTCGAGCACCGCGACCACATGCTCGTCTTCCAGCAGGAGCGCCACGTCATCGAGCGCGGCGAGCGCTGGCGCGCGGTGCGCGCCGGGCGCAAGCGCTTCGAGGAGCTCGTCGACGCGGTGCTCGCCGACCTCGAGGGCGACCCGCGGGCACGCTTCGCCGACCGGCGGATCGCGCTGTCGGCGCTCCTGGGCATGGTGAATCACACGGCCGCCTGGTTCCGGCCCCGCGGGCGGCTGTCCGCGCGGGAGATCGCCGCCGGCTACGCCGACCTGCTCGTCGGCCGGGGGGACGGGGGCGCCGCGTGAGGCGCCCCCGGCATCCCTAGACCGTCGCGGCCGCCCGCTCTCGCGCGAGCGCGAAGTCGTAGGTGAACGTGAGCTCGTCCGTGCCCTCCTGCGGGCGCGGGTGCACGATGAGCTCGGGCTTCACGGCGTTCGCGACGTCGTTGTCGAGGTAGTCGCTGGAGTCGATGTACAGCTGGGTGACCAGCGGCTCGTGCCCCTCGGCGCTCACGATGACGTGGATGTGCGCCGGGCGCCACGGGCTCCAGCCCGCCGCGTGCACCAGCGCGCCGGTCGGCCCGTCCTCGGGGATCGTGTACGGCGCGGGCAGGATGGTGCGCACCTCGTAGCGGCCCTCGGCGTCCGTGAGCACCTTGCCGCGCAGGATGCCCGGCGGCAGCGAGGGGTCGAAGCCGGAGTACAGCCCCTTCGCGTCGGCGTGCCAGACGTCGAGCTCGGCGCCCTGGATCGGCCGGCCCTGGTCGTCGGTGACGCGCCCGCTGAACATCACCCGGTCGCCCTCCTCGTCGGGCCGGCGCGGCAGCTCGTGGGGCGGGTCGAGCACGGGCGCGTCGGGCAGGTGGTACGGGCCCAGGATGGTGCCCTGCGACCCCTTGCGATCGCCGAACACCTGCGCCTCCACGGCGTGCTCGACGAACACGTCGAGGAAGAGCGGCCACTCCCCGGCCTCGCCCACGTCGATGAGCCACTGCTTGGCGGTCTGGTACTCCTCGTAGGTGATGTCGTGCTCGCGGATGGCCGCGTGGATGCGCGACAGGATGTCGCCGATGACCCGGTCGGCGCGCGCCGTGTCGGTCATGAGGGCCTCCTCTCTTCGTGGTCGGCGATCGCCGACGGATGCCGGGCGAGCGCCGTGACGGTGATGTCCATGTACGGGAACAGCGGCAGCCCGCTGAGCAGGTCGTGCAGCTCGTCGTTGGAGGCGACGTCGAAGACGCTGACGTTCGCGTAGCGCCCGGCGACCCGCCAGATGTGGCGCCAGCGGCCGTCGCGCATGAGCGCCTGCGCGTACTCGCGCTCGCGCTCCTTGAGCGCGTCCGCCTCCGCGGCCGGCATGTCCGGCGGGAGGTTCACCTGCATGTGCACGAGGAACAGCAAGCGTCAGCCCTCCAGCCGATGCGCGGCGAGCGCATCCTCGTCGATGACCGCGCCGAGCCCCGCAGCGGCCGGCACGTGGGCGTAGCCGTCGGCGATCCGCGGCGGCTCCGCGAGCAGATCCGAGGCGAGGTCCAGGAAGTTCGACGCCTCCACGGGCCGCGCCGCCAGGTCGCCGAACGCGGCGCCCAGCGCGATCGAGGCGAGCGCGCCCAGCCCGCCCTCGTACTGGCTGCCGACGACCGCGGGCACGCGGTGCGCGCGGCACAGCGCGAGGACGTCGCGCGACTCCGAGAACCCGGTCCGCGCCGCCTTCACGCTCACCTGCCCGACGGCGCCCTCGGCGACCGCGCGCCGCACGTCGGCGAGCGACAGGCAGCTCTCGTCGCCGGCGAGCGGCACGTCCCAGCGCGCGGCGAGCAGCGCGCGGCCGCGCGCGTCGTCGATCGCGATCGGCTCCTCGATCGCCGACACCCCCAGCGCGCAGAGCGCATCGCCGGCGCGCAGCGCCTGCTCGAGCGTCCAGCCGCGGTTTGCGTCGACGTAGATGGCCGCGTCGGGGACGGCGTCGCGCACCGCCGTCACGGCCGCGATGTCCACCTCCGGGTCGCGCCCGACCTTCACCTTGAACGCGCGGATCCCGTGCTCGTCGTGCACCGCCGCCGCGTCGCGCGCCATCTGCCCGGGGGTGTCGAGGCTGACCATGTGCGCGACGGGGACCCGGTCGGCGAAGCCGCCCAGCAGCGCCGAGCACGGCACGCCCGTCAGCCGGCCCAGCAGGTCCCACAGCGCCACGTCGATGGCGCCGTGCGCGCAGTGGTTGCCCGGCAGGCCGGCGCATGCGGCGCGCGCCTCCTCGATCGCGCCCGCCCGCAGGCCGGCGAGCCGCGGCGCGAACCACTCGCGCACCGCGCCGAGGATCGACGCCTGCGTCTCCCCGTAGGTGTACGGCCGGGGCTGCGCCTCGGCGTGCCCCGCGACCCCGGCGTCGGTGTGGATGCGCACGAGGACGTTGTCCGCCCGCTCCACGGCGCCCGACGCGAAGCGCGCCGGGCGCCGGTAGGGCAGCGCGACCGGGATCGCCTCGACCTCGGTGATCCGCACGGACGCCAGGCGCGACGCGACGTCCTCGGCCGGCAGGTTGGCTGTGCCCGAGCTCATCGCACGCCGTCGACGGTCACCAGCCCCAGCTCTCCGCGAGCGCCGGCTCGGCCGCGATGCGCCCGAACGCGCCGGCGTGGAACACGAGCGGCTCGCCCGGGAACTCCGCCAGGCTGCGCACCTCCCCGAGGTACAGCGTGTGGTCGCCCGCCTCGTGCTCGTCGTAGAGCGTGCACGCGACGTGGGCGATCGCGCCGCGCACGAGCGGCACGTCGCCCGACCACACGAAGAGGTCGCCCGGGTCCGCCATCGGCCGCCCCGCGAAGTGCCACGCGACGCGCTCCTGCTCGGAGGACAGCACCGACACGCCGAAGTGGCGCGTGTCCGGCAGCAGCGCGTGCATGCGCGTGCGGTGGTCGATGGAGACCAGGACGAGCGGCGGGTTCAGCGACACGGACGTGAACGCGTTGGCCGTCATCGCGTGGACCTGGCCGTCGCGCGCCGTCGTCACGACCGTCACGCCCGTGCAGAACCGCCCCATCGCCGAGCGCAGCCGGCGCGAGTCGATCATGAGCCCATGAACCGGTTGACGTCCGTCGGGTTGATGAGGTCCGGCGCCGTCCAGCCGTCCAGGTCGTACTCGGCCAGGCACTTCTCGGCGAAGCCGGTGAACTGCTCGGCATCGCCCGTCGCCTGCGCCGTGAGCAGGCACTCCAGCCGGATGTTCTCGTGGTTGCCGGAGTAGTTGCGCTCGTACAGCTCGTGCCGGCCGCCGAACTCCGTGCCGACCGCGTCCCAGATGAGCTTCATGAGCTTCACGCGGCTCTCGGCGTCGTAGCCGTTGGACCCGCGGACGTAGCGCTCGAGCAGCGGGCGGATCTCCGGCGTCTTGAAGTCCACCGCGTGCGAGTTGAGGTAGATGAGCGCGCTGCCCAGGTCGAGCTGGATGATCTCCTTGATCCGCGGATACGCCGTGGAGGAGAACAGGCGGTACGCCACGCCCGTCTGCAGGTGCGGGAGGACCGCGTCGCCGATCCATGGGTCCGGGTTGCGGGCCATGGAGTCCGTGAACGCCCAGAACATGTTGCGGTAGGCGATGACCTCGCCCACCCGCGACTGCACGCCGCGGAAGTCCTTCGTCCCCGTCGCCTCGACGGCCTTGATCAGCAGGCCGGCGAGGAAGTCGAGCTTCACCGCGAAGCGCGTGCAGCCGTGGAACGTGAAGCGCGGGATGAACCCGGAGGCGGGGAAGAACCCGTTGATCTTGTCGACGTCCCCGTAGACGAAGATGTTCTCCCAGGGCACGAGGACCTGGTCGAAGATCATCACGGAGTCGTTCTCGTCCACCCGGCTCGACAGCGGGTAGTCGAACGGGCTGCCCATGACCTCGGCCATGTAGGAGTACGACGGCCGGCAGATGAGCTTCACGCCCGGCGCGTCCATCGGCACGGCGAAGATGACCGCGAAGTCCTTCGTCTTGATCGGCGCCGCGCCGTAGTGGGCGATGAAGTTGAAGTGCGTGAGCGCCGAGCCGGTCGCCACGACCTTCGCGCCGCTGACCACGAGGCCCTCGTCGGTCTCGCGCTCGACGTGGATGAAGACGTCGCGGACCTCGTCGACGCCCTTCTGGCGGTCGATCGGCGGGTTGATGATCGCGTGGTTGAAGAAGAGGCAGCGCTCCTGCGCCTCCTTGTACCAGCGCTTCGCGTTCTCCTGGTACGGGTCGTAGAAGTCGGAGTTGGCCCCGAGCGTGCCGAGGAACGCGGCCTTGTAGTCGGGCGAGCGTCCCATCCAGCCGTACGACGTCCGCGCCCACTCGGCGATCGCGTCGCGGTCGGCGACGCAGTCCTCGGCCGAGCGCGGCGTGCGGAAGAACGGATGCGTGAACGTGCCTCCGCCCGTATCGGTCGGGGTGGTGAGGACGTCCTTGTACTCGGGGTCGTGGAGTTGGTCGTACATGCGGGCGACCATCCGCGCGGCGTTGCGGAAGGCCGGGTGCTCCGTGACGTCCTTCACCCGCTCGCCGTAGGCCCAGATCTCACGCCCGTCCTTCAGCGACTCGAGGTACTCGTCGCCGGTGAGCGGCGTCACGGTCCCTGTGCCTGCATCGACAGCCATGGCGTCTCTCTCCTCAAAGGTCGACGGGTGACGCACCGGAAGGTACGCCGACACTGTGGACAAGTGGGATTAGTAGCGTCTCCATTGAGACGCGCAAGCGCATAATCTTCGTGCCGTGGAGATCCGGCAGCTGCAGGCGTTCGTCGCCGTCGGGGAGGAGCTGCACTTCGGCCGCGCCGCCGCGCGGCTGCACATGGCCCAGTCGCCGCTCTCGCAGCTCATCCGGCGCCTCGAGGCGGACATCGGGGTCCCGCTGCTGCGCCGCACCACCCGCCGCGTGGAGCTGCTGCCGGCGGGGGAGGTCCTGCTCGAGCGCGCGCACGCGATCCTGTCGGCGACGCGGGCGGCGGAGGAGGACGCGCGCGCCGCCGCCTCCGGCGAGCTGGGGCGCCTCGCCATCGGCTTCACCGGCTCGATGACCTACGCGCTGCTGCCGCACCTGGCGAAGGTGCTGCGCGCGCGGCTGCCGCGTGTGCGGCTGGACCTCCAGGGGGAGATGCTCACGCCCGCGCAGGTCGAGCGCCTGCTCGAGGGCACACTCGACGTCGCGCTGCTGCGCCCGCCGGTCGACCACGCCGAGCTGGTCATCGAGCCCGTCGGCGTCGAGCCGCTCGTCGCCGCGCTGCCGGCCGACCACCCGCTCGCGGCGCACGACACCATCGCGGTGAGCAGCCTCGCCGACGAGCCGTTCATCATGTACATCTCCAGCGCGCGCTCCGTCGTGCACGACGCCGTCGTCGCGACGTGCGCGGACCACGGCTTCTCGCCGCTCGTCGCGATGGAGGTGGCGGAGACCTCGACGCTCGTGAGCTTCGTCGCCGCCGGCGTGGGCGTCGCCCTCGTGCCCGCCTCCGCGAAGCAGATGTCGGTCAGCGGGGCCGTCTACCGGCCGCTCGCGGGCGCGACGCATCTGGTGGAGCTCGCGATGTGCTGGCGCGAGGCGAGCCAGTCGCCGACGCTGCCGCGGGCGCTCGCGGTGATCCGCGAGGAGCTCGACGCGCTGCACGGGATGCTGCCCGGGGGGATTCGGGGGTAGCGGCTCGGTCAGCACGACGCAGCGCCGCGAAGAGCGCGAGCTGCACGCCACGAGCCGTAGCGCCCCGCCCGGCGCAACCCGATCAACCGTCCACCCACCCGCCCGTCCGTTCGTCCGGCGCGCTTGGGCGGATGCGCCGGCGTGCGCTTCGATGGCCCGATGCCACACGCCGTTCGACCCGTCCGCGTCCTCGTCGCCGATCCCGATCCCACGGTGCTGTGGCGCGTCCGTGCGGCGCTCGCGGGCTGTGCCGACCTCTCCGTCCTCGCCTCGCCCGGGGACGGCGTGCACGCCGCGGTGCTCGCCGCGCAGGTCCTGCCCGACGTCGCGCTCGTCGGCGAGGACCCGCGCGGCATCGGCGCGATCGCCGCCGCATCCCCCGCCACGAACGTCGTCGTGCTGGCCACGGCCGCCGACCGCGAGCGGATCATCGCCGCGGTCGACGCCGGCGCCGGCGGCTACCTGCTGCGCGGCGACGATCCCGCCGGGCTGCCCGACGCGGTGCGCGCCGCGGCGCGGGGCGAGTCGCCGCTCGCGCCCGCCGTGGCGCGCGCGCTCATCGCGGGCCACCGCCTCGCGCGGCGCGACGCCCGGCTGCCTGCGATCGAGAAGCGGGTGCTCGCGCTCCTGGGCCGCGGCTGCACGGATGCGGAGATCCGCGAGCTGCTCGACCTCACGGCCGAGGAGCTCGACCGCGTCCTCGACGTGATCATCGGCGCCCTCGGCGTCGCCGACCGCACGCAGGCCGCCCTCTGGGCCCAGCGCCAGGGCTACGACGGCGCGGGCGACGACCCAGGCGGCGCCGCCGGGCCGTTCGACCGCGGCCCGGGAAGGTTTCCCCGTCCGGCGCGTCCCTCTGGGAAACGATCGATCGGGAGACCGCACGATGCCGAGAGCTGCGAGGAGCGCCCGCGGCCCTTGCGCGGCCGGCGCGACGGCGCCGACCCCGCGGACCGCCGCCTGCGATGACGACGACGAGGGGCTGACCGCGAGCGGTGCGAGGCGCCGCCGCGACGGCCGGGGAGGCACGCTCGCGGTGGAGTGAGGGCGCCATCGGCACTACCGTTCGCGGGGTGGCCGACGCACGGCGTCCGTTGCGGCCGCGCCTGCTCGACCCCGACGAGCTGAGCAGGCACGTCGACCGCCTCTTCCGGGCGGCGTGGGCGATGTGCGGTCACCCCCACGATGCCGAGGACCTGGTGCAGGAGACCTACGCCCGCGTCCTCGCCCGCCCGCGGCTCCTGCGGCGCGGCGACGAGCTCGCCTACCTGCTGCGCGTCCTGCGCAACGTCCACGTGAGCGGCCACCGCGCGGCCGCCGCGCGCCCGCAGGAGGTGCCGCTGGCGACACGCGGCGAGGTGCGCGACGCCCGCTGGCAGCCCGAGGCGGCCCTGGAGGTGCGCGCGCTGTTCGCCGCCATCGCCGAGCTGCCGCCCGAGTTCCGCGACGTGCTCGTCGCCGTCGACGTGCTCGGCCTCTCCTACCGGGAGGCGGCGCGAGCGGTCGGGGCGAAGGAGGCGACCGTGACGACCCGGCTGCACCGCGCGCGCACGCGCCTCGCCCAGCGGCCCGAGCTGGCACCCATGATGAGCCGATGACCGAGGACACCGAACACATCGCGCGACGCATCCGCGAGGCCGCGGGCTCGGTGTCCGCGCCCGAGCGGCTGCACGAGCGCGTCGCGGCGCAGGCGGCGCGGGGCGCCGGCGTGCGGCGCCGCGCGGCGGTGGCCGGCGGTGCCCTCGCGGCCGGCGTCGCCGCGGTCGCGGTCGTGCTCGTCCTCGCGCTCGGCTCCGGCGGGCCCTCCATGGACGACGCGGTCGCGCTCGCGCTGCGCCCCCCGTCGAGCGGCGCGCCCGCGGTCGACCCGGCCGACCCAGGCCACCTGCAGGCCGAGGTGGG
>Ga0180215_1002879_pt1 | contig 16732 bp, 15 predicted proteins | sample eDN3rd37CBELigBY_FD_128871 | JGI IMG/M metagenome (GOLD analysis project Ga0180215, IMG submission 128871) | Enriched backyard soil microbial communities from Emeryville, California, USA - eDNA 3rd pass 37_C BE-Lig BY (version 2) (version 2) | ecosystem: Environmental > Terrestrial > Soil >...
TAACAATAATTAGAAAATTTTATTATTTTATAAAATCTTTAAACTATAGTCCTGGTTACCGATATATGTACTATGCTATTGATGGAAATTCGCCTCCATTTATCAAACATTTTTTATGAAAGTTCCTTCAAAGAACTCTTCTTTCTAGATTGTTCTTATGCACCAATTTGATTGGTTTTTAATTTAATAAAGTGAAACTTCAAGCAGTGAAGTTTTCCCTCATTATCCCGGCAAGGGTTAAAAGCCTGTTAAATAGTGATAAAAACCACACAAAAATATTAGGAGTAGTGAATAGATATGAACTTTAGCATTAAACAAAAATTAGTTGGGAGCTTTATCCTTATTTCCCTTCTTTTTAGCCTTGCTGCTGGCTATTCTTATCGCAATGCGCAAGAAACAGAAAAAACTTACAGTTATATGATTAACACCATTTCTGAGATCAGAATAATAGCAGAAGAAATCAAAACAAATGCAGCATTGCAGTCAGGCTATTATCGTGCCTATTTGTTATATAATGACCCCCTTTATAAAAATCGCTTAAACGGTGCTACTTCAAATATAGATGACCTTGTCGCAGAGGGAAAAAAACTAGCCCAGTTAGAAGAAACAAAAAATCGTTTAACTGAAATAGCCCAGTTAAATGAACAATATGGACAAAAGGCTAATTCTATTATGAACTCTGCTGAAGGGAACAAAGAGAAAGCGGTCAATGATGGATTAAAACAGCTTGTTCCAATCGCCAATAACATGACAGAAAAGGCGGAATCACTAAGCAGCTGGCTTAAAAAAGACGTGGCAGAACCAAAATGGAAGGAAACAAAAGAGGCAGCACAAACACGCACAACCGTTATGATTGTAATAAGCATTGCAACTACCGTTTTAGCGCTGATCATTGGCTTATCTCAATCTCTGCTTCTGACAAGAACATTAAACAAGCTTAAAAATGCAACAAAAGACGTAGCAGAAGGCAATTTGCAGATTGAGCCCATTAAAATAAAACAAAAAGACGAACTATATGATTTAAATCAATCGTTTGATCAAATGAAAAATAATTTAATTGTGATGGTCTCCAATATTTCTGAGAGCTCTCGGCATGTAGCAGCAAGCACAGAACAATTAAATGCCAGTGCTGAGCAATCGAATAAAGCAGCAGAAACAATTGTTTCCTCCATTCAGCAAATCGCAAGCAGCAATGAGTTTGCTTCCTCTAACATAAGGGAAAACACGCAAAATATTGCTTTTATTTTAGATAATATATTAAAAATTGCCAAGGACACAGATGTCATCTCTGCACTTTCTCAAACAGCAACAGAAAAAGCAGCAGAAGGAGCGGCTTTTGTGGAAAATAATTTAACACAAATGCAGTTTATTAAAGACTCGGTGGTACGCACCAATACGGTTATCACCTCTTTGTCCAATCGTTCGAAGGAAATTGAAAACATTATAACGATCATCAGCAGCATCGCAGAACAAACAAATTTATTGGCCTTAAATGCAGCCATTGAAGCTGCAAGGGCAGGAGAGCATGGCAAAGGCTTTTCTATTGTCGCAGATGAAGTTCGAAAATTAGCAGAGCAATCACAAACCTCTACTAAAAACATCGCTGCTTTAATTCAGGCGATTCAGCAAGAAACGACAGAATCGGTTGGCATTCTTCAAGAAGCAATGCAAAATGTAGAAAACGGCTCAAGGCTTTCAGAAGAAACAGCTCTAGCTTTTAAGGAAATAGTAAAAAGCACAGAAAATGTTACACCTAAACTAACAGAAGCAGCAAAAACCATTTCTGATATTGCAAAGCGCGTGGAAGAATTGGATGCAGCGGCAAAAGCAGTTGTTTCCTTAACCAAACAAAATGCTGATAGTACAGAAGAAGTAGCAGCATCAACAGAGGAGCAGCTTGCTTCTATACAGGAAATTAATGCTTCCGCAGAGGCACTGTCACAAATGGCAAAAGAATTAACAGAGATCATTGGCAAATTTAAGCTCTAATAAATAATATGTAAATCCAATTATATTTTAAAGCCCGCTGTCTCCGCCCAGAGGTTGCCACAGGACGTGGCAACCTCTGGGTTCGTTTATCACTCATTACTCAGCAAGTTTTTCTCTATCCAGATTTTTTGTTTTCTTTCACCATCCCTTGCCTATTAAATAGTGATAAAAAACCATAGACAAGCTGATGCAGCTATTCTTGACTGTATCAGCTTGTTTTTCTTTCAGCAGCTGCGCTTTTCCACATAGCTCGAAAAAAATACACCATAGCAGCTAATATCGCTATTCCCAGCACCAAAAATAAATAGTGAAAACCTGTCATTATTTGCTCTGAATTGGAATGAGAAGTCTTCATCCACTCTTCGACAGAAGAATCAAGCCAACTATTTATAAAAGTAATGCTGACCGCTGTTCCAAGCACCATTCCAATATTCCTTAACAAAGCAATTGTACTGCTCATCATTCCTAAATATTGCAGCGGAACATAAAACATCATAATGCTGTAATTTGGCGATGTAAGAGTACCCATGGCCACTCCTAAAAAACATAATAGACTAATTAACATCGGCAAGGATGTGCTTTCCGATAAAAAAACTAGAGAGAACATGCTGATGCTTAAGCAGAATAAACCTATAAACGTCATTTTAATACTGCCCAAACGATCAGATAGGGAGCCGCTGATCGGACCAAATACCGCCAGCAACAGCGGGTAGCACATTAAAAGCAGACCAGAATAATCAGCGGAATAATCCAGCACCCCTCTTAAATAAAAGGGCAAGCTTACCATAGCCGCGAAGGTCGCTCCATAGCTAATCATTAAAATGATTCCACCGGCTCGAACCATTAAAGAAGAAAATATTCTCGGCTCAATAAAGGGACTTTCCACTCGTTTGCTTCGATATAAAAATACACAAAATGCAAGGACACTGACGAAAATAATCGCAAAGAAAAAAATTTGCACTGTCCCTTCGCCAATACGATTTAATACATAGACAAAGGAGATAATGCTGATGCCAAATAAAACACTGCCAATATAATCGAAAGAAGATGAATGAAATTGTCTATCTGATGGAATAAACTTTTGGGCAAGAACAAAAGCTGCGAGACTGATCGGAATAATCGTCCAAAAAAGAGCCTGCCAAGAAAAGGCATCAATTAATATTCCTCCGACTGACGGCCCCAGCAATGCGCCAAAACCAACCGATGTACTAATAATGCCCAATGCTTTTCCCCGATGCTTTTTAGGATACGCATCTGTTACGATTGCCATATTTACGGCTTGAAGCATAGCTGCTCCCATTCCTTGCACTATCCTGCATGCAATAAGCAGCGGCATAGATGAGGACAAGGCAGATCCACCTGCTCCCGCGGCAAAAATAAGATAGCCTAGATTATGTATTTTCTTTTTGCCATATTGATCTGCCATTTTCCCCATAAACGGCAAAAAAAGCATAATCGAAAGCAAATAGCCATTTACTATCCACTGGGTCAATGTAAGGCTTGAAGAAAAATAAAGGGAGATATCCGTAAGTGCAATATTCACAAATCCTGCTGAAAAATGTGAAAGAAAGGCGCCTGCGCACACAGAAACAAGCAGCAAAATAGACTGGGCTTTCTGTTCCCCTATTCCTTCTTTTAATCTATCTGCTGGCATTCCATTAATAACATCTGACTTTTTCATACCAAGCACCTCCCTTTTCTACTCTATCTGTACGACCTTCTATCCTTACATAAAAATGATGATTAACGCTTAAGAAAACAATACTCCTAGTATCTGTTATTGCTTCTACTCTATCCGCTAATTTTGCACAAGGAAGCGAATAAAACAGATTCAGCAAAATGGATTTTGTCTGCCATCTAAGATTACCGACTGCCTAGGCAAACTTCTGAAGGAAATTTTCTCCATAAAAAAACTAGATGATCCAAAATTGGCCTCATCTAGTTTAATGTTTTTTAAATATTTAATTCTAAAGATAGATATTTGTATTCTAAATAATCTTCTATTCCATATTTTCCGCCCTCTCGGCCTATTCCTGATTCCTTCATCCCTCCAAAAGGAGCCTGAGCCGTTGTTGGCAATGGATCATTTATGCCAATAATGCCGTATTCCAAGCTTTCTGAAATCCGAAAAACTCTGGAAACATCATTTGTATAAAAATAGGCAGCTAAGCCATATGGCGTATTATTCGCCTGCTCTATCACTTCTTCTTCTGTCTCAAATAGAAAAATAGGAGCAACTGGACCAAATGTTTCTTCAGACGCAATTTTCATTTCCTCAGTAGCCCCCATTAATATTGTTGGCTCATAAAAGAAACCTGCTTCATAGTCTTTTCCTTCCGGCCTTTTGCCGCCGTATAAAATTTTTGCACCTTTTTGGACAGAGTCTTCAATATGCTCCTTCGTTTTTGCCACTGCCTTTTCATTAATTAAGGGACCAATAGTCACGCCTTTCTTCTTCCCATTTCCTATTACCAATCTCTCCATTTTTCCCGTTAAAATCTCGGCAAATTTATCGGCAATATTTTTTTGTACATACACTCTATTTGTGCATACACAGGTTTGGCCTGCATTGCGGAATTTACTGGCAATCAATCCATCTGCCGCTTGGTTCAGATCTGCATCTTCAAAAACCATAAATGGAGCATGCCCTCCTAATTCCATAGACACCTTCTTCATTGTATCTGCCGCTTGTCGAGCCAGCTCCTTGCCAACAGCAGTAGAGCCTGTAAAGGTAATTTTCCGCACATCAGAACTTTTCATCATTTCTTGCCCTATTTCTTTTGGAATGCCATGAACTAAGTTCAATACACCTTTTGGAACGCCAGCCTCATCAAAAGCCTTTAATACCTCAATTGCCGTTAATGGTGTTGCTTCTGCCGGCTTAATCACAACTGTACAGCCAGCCGCTAATGCAGGGGCAATTTTTCTCGTAATCATCGCAATAGGAAAATTCCATGGCGTAATGGCGCCAACAACTCCTACTGGCTGTCTCATGACAATAATTCTTTTTGTGGGAGAACTCGATGGCATCGTATCTCCATACACCCTTTTCCCCTCTTCAGCATACCATTCTAAATAATCACAAGCAGTATTAATTTCTCCAAGCGCTTCTGCAATTGGTTTGCCCATTTCAGTTGTAATAATTTCCGCCAGTTCCTGATGTCTAGAGCGCAGAATGGAGGATACGTTCTTGAGGTAATGAAATCGATCATTGGCCGTTAATTTTGACCATGGCTTTAACGCGGCTTTGGCAGCATCTATCGCTTTTTTCGCCTCCAAAGCTCCGCCCTTTGAAACAGATGCTACTATTTCTCCCGTAGCAGGATTATAAACGGGATACGTTTCCTTCGACTCAGCCTCGCACCACTGTCCATTTATGTATAGCATTCTCTCTCCCCCATTTCCTTCAATTTCAGTCTATTCTTAGTTTGTAGATACTTCCATTTTAGCAGAGTATGTATATCCTTTCTTTTTTAATGCTCAAAAAAGGCTGATTTTAAGTGTGGTTACTGGCAAATTTTTTGAGAACCTATATATGCCGTTCTCATTATTTTATGTTCACTTTATGTTAGTATGTTCCTATTTTTTTATCCTGCCCTTTATAACTATCTCTAACAGCGTATTAAAATGTTCTAGCCTAAAAAGAAAAAACAGCCCTTATAATTACTATAGGCTGCTAGAATTTTTTATTTCTGAATGTCGTTCGTTGCATATATTCCTTTCATTCACATAGCATCTTGTGCTAAGCGTGACTCTCGTTTGTATATGGGTTTATGTGCGTAATATACATTTGCTACTGCTTGCTTGCTGCAATACTTGCATGTAACACCAAAGTCTTTTGGTATGCGATAAAAGTGTGGAGCATTAAATGTAGCAACTACTTCCTTAACATGTGATTTACAAACCCACATAAACAGTCTCTCCTTTTTAAGAAAATTCGTAATTTAATAATTAGAATAGTTGATAGACTATTTTACTTTTTGGTAGCGATCTGGTTTCCGTTTCTTCACTATATTAGTTATTTCTTCATCCCAGGATACTGTTACATTTCCCTCTGTTACAAACGTTTGGCAGCCTAGACGATAGCCTTTTTCTAACCATTCTTCGCCAAGTTTTCTTCTTTCTTGAATTTTAACTTGATCCAAATTTTCTTGGCCAGATTCTGTTTTAAATACACAATTTCCACAGATTCCTCCACCACATCTATTTGGAAGCTCGCCATCATACCTCAAGGAAACACGTAAAATATTAGAATTATCTGGAATTTCAAACACCTTCCCACTTGTTAAGAAATTTATATTTGCCATTTATCCATCTCCTCTTTTCGTATGTAAGTTTTCGTTTTATCTTTATGGTATACAATATACCATATTTCGAAATTTCAGACAACTTATTTTTTACTATTTTTAAGTTATTTATAGATTTTTTTTAAAAAATATATCGTGATTATTCTGACAATAATATATAATTTTTGTATACCAAATACAAAAGGTAAATTTTTTAATAGGATGGGAGATAGTATGTTAACAGTTGGATTAATTGGATATGGAGCAATTGGAAAAGATGTAGCAGCTTATATAAAAGAAAAAAGGGCAGGAACTGTTAAATTAGCAGCTATTCTCGTACGAGACAAGCAAAAATATCAAAACTTAGATAATGCATCACTTTTTATGGATAATGAGAATGAGTTCTTTCAGGCAGGACTAGATATTATAGTAGAAAATGCAGGTCATCATGCTGTCTTTCAATATGCAGAAAAAGTTTTATCCTCTGGCAGCCACTTTATTGTTGTATCTGTCGGTGCTTTCTCTAATACGGATCTTTTCCATAAAACAAAAGAGATAGCTAAACAAAATAACCGAAGATTAATCATCCCATCTGCAGCAATTGGCGGTCTAGATCGGATAAGTGCTGCCTCTGTACATGGATTAGAAAAGGTAACACTTATAACAAAAAAGCCTCCCAAAGCTTGGAAAGGAACTCCATCTGAACAAATAGTCGATTTAGATGCTCTCCAAAGCCCCTTCTTGCTATTTGAAGGCACTGCAAAAGAATCTGCCTATCTTTTCCCAGAAAGCACCAACGTTTCAGCTGCTTTAGGGATAGCAGGTCTCGGAATGGAGCAAACAAATGTAAAAGTGTATGTTGATCCATCAATTATTGCCAATACACACAAAATTGTTGCAGAAGGTTTTTTTGGAAAAATGGAAATAAATATAGAAAATACTCCTTCTGCAGACAATCCGAAAACAGGCTATATCGTAGCAATGAGCGTTTGCAAAACACTAAATAATTTGACCTCCCATCTTATTGTCGGCATCTAATAAAAAATCATAGTATGGACTCTTTTGAAAAATCTACTCCATGAAAAATAAACTAGACTAAAACGTTTAGCCTAGTTTATTTTTGCTGATTTTGTTGTTTTTCTTTTAATTTTCCCACAATATGAATATATGCTTTTTTAGCATTTTCTATATGGATTTTTGTTAAAGATTCCGCCATCTCCACCTCACCATTACGGATGGCTTTCATAATGCCAATATGCTCCCTAAGTGATTCCCTTCTTCGGCCTGGCGTTTCGTATCCCATATTTGCGGACATATGAATATAATCCATTAATCCTGACAAAATATCGTATAGCTTAGGACTTTTTGCTGCCTGATAGATGAGATAATTCATTTCGGTATGCTTTATTTCAAATTCTTCTTCCGATTGCGCTTCAAAGGATTCTAACTCTGCAATCTTTTCATCAAATTTTTCCATCATTTCCTTATTGATCCGCTGTGCAGCTAATTTCACTGACAACACTTCTAATGATGAAAGAATGGTAAACACTTCAATGATATCATTTTCCGAAACATCTGAAACAACTACACCTTTTCGTGGTACTGTTTTCACAAATCCTTGGGATTCTAAACGGAATAACGCTTCTCTTATAGGAGTTCGGCTAATATTCAACTTTGCAGCGAGCTCTCTTTCAATTAATCGATCCCCTGGCTTATATTCGCCTTCTAAAATCATTTGTTTTAAAAATCTATACACATGTTCACGAATTGATAAGAAATGATCTTCTTTCCATTCCATTATTAAGTCACCTTCTTTCTTTAAGCAAAATTGCCTTCTACTTGCTTGAGTTTACCAAAGTTTCTTATAAAGTAACACATTTTTTGTTTTAATTCATTTGGAAAACAACATATATACTTTAACTATAATCTTATTAAATAAACTACTAGGATACAAAAAAAGTCATAAATTCTGAACCTGATTTTTATTGAAATTATCTTTTTTATCAATTCTGTCCCTATTATATTTAAAGCAATCAGCATAAAAATAACCCCAAACCGCAACAAACAATAGCGAATTTGAGGTAGTAGATTGATGAAAATATGAGGCGAACAAAATGTGCATCTTATAATAGCAATAACAAAACCAGCAACTACTTCTATTATTTTTTAATATCAGGTCCTGTTAATACATTTAAACCATCTTTTTCTAAATGCTGAGAGAGTGCTTCTAAAGCTGCTGTACCTACTGCCGTATCTTGTTCTCCATTGCCGCCGCTTATGCCAATGCCTCCTACTACTTCTCCATTAACTACAATCGGAAATCCTCCAACAAATATGGCAAATTTGCCTGGCAGCATTAATTGTATTCCATATGCTTCATTTCCAGGAAGCGCTGGACCAGTTGGCTCTTGGTTAAATAGATGTGTCGATCTTTTATGCCCAGCAGCGGTAAAAGCCTTAGAGGTCGCAATTTCTGGACCTGTAATACGTGCTCCATTCATGCGTTCAAGGGCAATTAAATAACCGCCATCATCCACAATTGCAATGGTTTCCAACACATCTATTTCTTTAGATTTTAAAACAGCTGCCTCGATCATTATCTTTGCTTCTTCAATTTCTAATTTCATGGTATTTTTCAAAGCAGTTCCTCCTATCCCTATATACATAATCTTTTTTAATATCCCGTATATACTGTCTTTAATTGGGTAAAAAATTCTAATCCTACTCGTCCTGATTCTCGGAAAGTAGATGTGCTAGATTTTTTTAACCCTCCAAATGGTGCATTCATTAAGTTGCCTGTAGTAGTTCGATTAACTTTCACCGTTCCTGCTTGAATATCTTTTGTAAATCGCTGTGCAAACTCTAAGCTATTTGTGACAATGCTTGCAGATAAGCCATACTCCACATCATTGGCAATTTGAATTGCCTCATCATAATCTTCTGCCTCTATTACGGCAATAACCGGGCCAAAAATTTCTTCTTTCGCAATTCGCATAGATGGAGTCACATCACAAAAAATAGTTGGTTGGACAAAATAGCCATTTTCATATTTTCCATTTAGTAATGCTTCTCCGCCAAATATTAGCTGAGCACCTTCCGCTTTGCCTATCTCAATATAATCGAGTACATTATTCCATTGTTTTTTATTTGCTAATGGACCAATTTTTACACCATCCTCAAAACCGTCACCAATTTTAAGTGCACTCGTTTTTTCCACTAGCTTTTCAATAAAAGCATTTTTAACACTCTTTAAAACAATCACTCTGCTTGTACCTGTACAAGCCTGGCCTGTTAAAGAAAAACCGCCATTTACTGTCAAGGTAGCTGCCTTTTCTATATCTGCATCATCCATAATAATAATGGGATTTTTTCCGCCCAATTCCATTTGCGTTCTTGTTGTAAAAGAAGTATGACGATGAATATGCTCACCAGCTTTAGTTGATCCAGTAAAAGTAACTGCTTTAATTGCTGGATGCTCTACTAAAATATTGCCAATAGCAGCAGAACTACCTGTAATAAAATTAATAACCCCTTTTGGTATACCAGCCATATGAAATGCTTCTACTAGACGATATGCAATTAATGGTGTATCAGATGATGGCTTAAATACAACCGTATTTCCTGTAATTAAAGCAGGAGCAATCTTCCTGACTGGGATAGACAATGGAAAATTCCATGGTGTAATCACAGAAATTACCCCGAGTGGCTCTCTTTCGCTAGACACTTTCATATTTAAGTCATCATTTGGAAAAGTCTCTCCGGATAAACTTTGACCTTCCACTGCATAATAGCGAATAGTAGCAGCCGATCTTAACACTTCATTTCTAGCATCGCCGATTGTTTTTCCTTCTTCTCTTGTTAATTCAGATGCAAGAATATCAACATTTTTTTCTAAAATCGCTGCTGCTTTATTTAATATTTCTGCTCTTTTGGAAGGAGACGCTTTAGCCCAAGCTGAGAATGCTTCCTCTGCTGCTTCAATCGCAAGTACTGCATCTTCTTTATCAGATGCTTGAAAAACGCCAACAATTTCTTCCTTATTAGCAGGATTAATGCTAGTAAATGTCTCATTGCCTTTCGCTTCTACAAATACACCATTTATATAATTTTTATATGTATCTACTTTTATCGAAAGCAATTTTTTTCATCCTCTCTGTCCTTTTTCCCTTTAACTTTTGCTATCTTTTCCTTTAAAAAGAGAGCAGCTTCCTGAGTGGAAACTGCTTTTTATCTTGCTTATAGAGTAAGGAGCATCATTTACTGCTGAGTTATAGAAGTCTAAATTAAGCTTGTACTAATTTTCCAAGGTCTTGCTCGAGATATTCTTTATATAATCCATCCATATACATCCGTCTCATTTTTGCACCTGTGCGAACAATTTCTAAACAAGCTTGTTGCAGCTCAGGTGTATCAGCATGATCTAAAACGATTTTGTAGCCCCGCTCTCCATGAATCTCATCTGAAACAATATGAAGATCAAAGAATTCAATTTCTTCATCTGTAAAACCATATTTTTCCCGAAGAACTGGTGTTTGTTTACGATAAATATCCGGAACTTGCGATTCAAGACCTACTACTAATGCAGCTGTTGCAACAACAAAATTTTCTCTTTGTGCAACAGAGTAGCACCAGCTTTGCAAGCCTAATGTTGTTGGAGCCATATTCGCTGGATTTGTAATCCGTTCACGAGTTGTGCCACAAGCTTCAGCAAATCGAATTAATAAATCAGTATGGCGATCTGCAGCGATTTCCTCTTCATACATGTTTTGTAAAGTAAAATCTTTAGCAGCTTCGTATTTTGCTAGATTTGGCGTATTATGATAGATATATGCTAAATAATCCGCAAATGGTCCTACATAATGGAAGTGATTTTCTGCCCATCTAGCAAAATGCTTTCTTTCCAGCTTTCCTTCCGCCCACGCAACAGTGAATGGGGCCTTTTGACTATGATTCCCTTTAATTGCCTCTTCTAGTTCTTTGCGAAATTCGTCTTTCGATAATAACTCAGTCATCTGTAAAATCTCCTCCCAAACAATTTTTGTACTTTGTGTATTGTATACCAAAATAGTTTAAAAAAATATTTCAGCTCATTTTTTATCTCTTATGTAGGAAAGATAATTGGCTAAAATAATTATGTATTTGGTATACCATGCGTTTATAATATACTAACTTTTCCAACTTGTAAATATTTTTTTTACAATATTTTAAATATTTAAAATATATAGATGCAAATCTAGTTTTACTACCAAATAATAATTGCTATAATCGTTGAAAGAACAAGTCCCCCTACGACAGGAAGAAAGTTTTTCCTTGCCAATTCAAGAACAGACACTCCACAAAACCCAGCGACTGCAACTAATGAAGACCAAGCAATAATTGTTCCTCCACCAGTCCAGATAGAGCCCATTTGCCCAATTGCTCCAAGTGTACTAGCATCTAAACCTGAAGCATTAGCCATTGCTCCTGAAAGTCCTCCTACTAATGGGAGTCCTGAAAATCCTGATCCATCTATTCCAGTAATCATTCCTACAATTAACACACCAAAAGCAGAAATAACCATATTATCTGGAATATAGGACTGTGCACTTTGAATAATGTCAAATAAAAAAGCTGGTTTAGCTGCATCTTCTGGTAAGGAAAGAATCGAACCGGTAAAGTCAGAACTTCCTAAGAAAAAGAATCCTGCAATTGGAATAACAGGCCCCATTGCTTTAAAAGCAAATATAAATCCTTCTACCAAATGTTCACTAATTTTATCAAGAGCATTTATTCGATGATAGGATGCAGAAGCAAGTGCCAATAAAATTGCCCCAACTCCACCAATAAAAGCAGCACCATCACCGCCGGCAAAACGACCATCTGAAGAAGATGTAAACATAAAAACCATAACAGCTAATAAAGATAGCGGCACTAGAATTGCAAATAGTTTTCCTAGTTTTTGTTTATTTGGAGAAACAAGACCTTCCTCAAGGCTTGCAGCAACTTCGTTATCTTCTGAAGTATAGCTGTTTTTATTTTGTTCGTATAATTTATATGTTTCAATTGCCTCTATACTTTTTGGTTTATAAAAAGTCTTTCTATTGGCTATAAATGCAATGACCAAAGCTGAAATACCCGTAATTAACGAAAGCACTAATACTTTATCGGCTACAGCACTTGTTTCAATGCCTGCAGCAGATGCAGTCAACATTGGTGCAACCTGCATAATATAATCAGAAGATAATGCCATCCCTTGTCCAGCGATAGAAACCGTTATGGCAACAAACATTGGCGGCAATCCCGATCGAATAGCAGCTGGCAGCAATAAGGTACAAATTAACGGTACAGCAGGTGTTGGCCAGAAGAATAAGGAAATAACATATGTGGTGATGGCAATGGCAAAAAAGGAAATATAGCCATTTTTCATTACCTTTTCAATTGGCGCAATCATTTTTTGGTCTGCCCCTATATCTTTTAATGACTTTAACAAAGCAACCATTACCGTTATTATTAAGAAGATATTAAACAGTTCCTTTGCTGCGATTAAGCTTGCATTAAAAACTGCTTGAAACCCGCCGACTAATGATGACTTATAAATGACGGCAACTAAAAATGTGCCAACAATAGTCGGCAGTACAACTCCCCGTCTAAACAGCATAGTGATTATGACAACAATAGTGGCAATAGCATAAATCCAGTGAGCTGCGGTTAATTCCATTATTTTTCCATCCCCTCCATAGAAAAAGTGCAACAAACAGCCTTTTACACCTTCCTAATCCTTAATTATTTTCCAACATAAAAGACTCTCACGGATGTTTCTTTGCTATTTTTATTACAGCATGACTTTTTCAATTTCGAGTAATGCACAAATATCGTCAGCCAAATTCACTAATGCTTCTTCTACAATCATTTCTCCAAGTTCGAAACTAGCTTTTGTTCCATCACCAATGCAGCCATTTTTTGTCATTTTTTCATAATAATAAAATCCTTGAATGGCTTTACCAGGTCTTAAAAGCTCCCATTTTTCTCCCGAATTAATCTCTCCTTTGGTCAATCGGTCCATTCGGATTAAGTGTGGAGCTAAATACATCGCCTCAGATACTTCCCTTTCACAGCTGTGGCCAAAAAGTATCGAACTGATTCCCGAACCAATTGCCTTTTTAGCTGATGCTGTTGTTTTCGCATAATAAATGGCTACATCTAATTCCTTAGAAAGCGAGGTGCATGCCACACTTAATGTGGATTGATTTCCCCCATGTGAATTCAAGAATAAAAAATTGGTTATTCCATGCTGCTTTAAGGAGACAATCACATCTTTTAATATCGCGATTAACGTAGTAGGATTAAGGGAAATAGTTCCTGGAAAATGAATATGATGTTCAGAAACACCAAAGTTTACGGTAGGTGTCTTGATTACATATGGATATAGTTTTTCCGAAAGACGTTTAGCCATTTCAGTAGCTAATACAGCATCTACGCTTTCCACCATATGGGGACCGTGCTGCTCATGTGCCCCAATTGGTATAATTGCTAGTTTAACTGTTGCCAACGCTTCTCGAACTTCTTCCCATGTCATTTCATTTAAATCATACAAGGGCATAGTTACTATCCTCCTACAGCATCTTATGGTTTTTTGTATACCATTTGTTTTTAAAAAATAAACGCTATTTTACTTGCTGTTCCTTCCGCTTTTTAATGGCAACTGTTTCTTCTTGTGATATTTCAATATCGCTAGTAATTATCATTTGGCATGCAAGACGAAAACCTTCATCCACTTTTTCTCCTAGCATCTTCTTTTCTTTCCAGTTTGCTTCTCCTAGATCCTCACTGCCATTAATTATTTTGCATGCACACTTCGTACATCGCCCCATTCCACAGCCATATTTTAACTCTGGAAGTTGCTTAATTCCTGCTAAAACTACTAAATTTGCATTATCTTTTACTACTTGCTCTATTACTTTTCCATTAACATGAAGCTTTACATTTGGCATATCCTCACCCCTGTTGTTAAAGTAGTATTTTGACATTTGTAGAAAAGATTCAAATTCACGTTTGTTCTCTTTTTCTTTCCTGTAAATCTACTAATCACCATCTTTTTTACAACAGCCCTGTCTCCCCCCTTTTTTAAAACAAATTTAATTTTTCAACATATTCATAGTGAATATTAATTTTCATTATACACAGGAGTTTTAATTAAGCTGTTAAATTGTCAGATAATATGACTTGGTTTTTTTTCCTTATCGTAGAATGCGTTTCCACATTTTCTATTTTACTGAGAATATTAATTTTTCAGAATAAATATTGTTTTTTCTATCTAGATAGGATAAACTTATAAACAAATTTGGTATACAATAAACAATAGAGAGAGGGATGCATTCATTATTAGTCCATATAATGGCTTCGTTACTGAATCTTTTTGTTAAACGTTTTTTGTTCATTCGTGTGGGATATGTCTTTCACACGCCTTCATACTAAAAAAAGGAGTGGTAAAAGGATGGATAAGTATGTTGTCTTAACAAATAAGGACACCTTTCAAACAATTATTGAGGGAGATGGATTAGAAGCTATTGAAACATATAACTTCTACTTTTTTGAAGAATTAAAAGCAAAATATACAATAGCAAAAGTATTAGATGATTCTATTAAAATTAAACTATACGAAAATTATGAAGGAAAAGAGTATGTTAATCTTATTCGTGTAAAATTCTTTGAAAGCTTTTCCACCATTGAAGCTGCAAGAGAAGAATTATTTGAAATCGTCCGCGCTTCTGGCAATAGCGAAGAATCTAAATTTTCTACTTTAATTAAAGCAGAAGAAGCAGTTAGCTAATCTAAAGATACTTATTTATAGCTGTTTTTGTTGGTTCAATTACTTTTGAATCAACTTTTTTTGCTGTTTTTTTAAGGGGTGAACTTTTCAAAAAAAAGCAGCAATCCCCTTTTTTATATCCTAAGGATTACTGCTGCATTTATTTTTATTAAGTTTGTAAAATAAGTTTTATCACATAGATGTATACACATCCACAAAATAAGTAAGAAAAGGTATATCGTATATTCCAGTTCGATATTTTAAATGAACTCTCCTTTACAATGCTAGACATCAAACCAATCGTTGTATTAAATGGACCGACCAAAAATGCTGAAACTGCTCCGACAAGCATGACAACCGTTAATATATTTGCCGAAATGCCAAGGAGACTAGGGTTTATTGCTTCTGCCATCAATGCTAATGAAATCGTGGGATGCAAACCTATAAACGAAAAAATAACAGGAATAATTGGAATAATAAGTAGAAAAATCGTTGCTCCTACTATATCTTCAAGGCCAATCATCCAATGATTAATAAGAAAATCTGTTTTAGATATTTGTATCGCTGAAATAAAAAAACCTGCCGATAAGTAAATAAAAAATTGTTCGTTCATTTTTTTAGATAAAGAGCCAATGTATTCTTTTAAAGAAGCGGTATACTCTTTTCTTTTATTAATAAGAAGGCACCAGCAAAATGAAAAGGGAATAACAAGCAAGGAAACAATCGTAATAAAACTTAGATTAAATAAAAACTCAGCCAGTATTAAAAGACCATTAAACAAAATGATTGCTGTCACTATATGTAATATTCGTTTGGTTGATCTGCTTTTTGTTTCCTCTATAGCCGCAGCTGTTTCTTGATTACTACTAGCAAATGACATGGCATTATTGCTCGATTTTTTGGCTACCCTTGCCCCTAAATACCAATCTAATACTAATCCAAATAAACTTAAAGGCAATACATATGGCAAAATAGACAACCAGCTCACTCCATTAAGGCTTAAAGTAATGCCCACAACCGGTGTAATGGGAGACCACATTAACGGCATTGTAAATCCATGAGTAATAGCTCTGCTAATAAATCTTTTTTCATTTTGTAAAGGATAAAATTCCAAAACTGGTTTGATTGCATAATAAGTCATTGGAACCGTTGCTACATTCATAAAGATACTAAGGAAATACGAGATGCTGGATGTCATCATATAAAGGTGCTTAGAATTTTTTGCATAACGCTGAATAATTGCTTGAAGACTTGACGCATAATCTCCTAGTTTAATAGGAAAAGCTAAAATAGGCACCAATCCAAATAATGCTAATAGTTCTAACATTTTTCCAAAAGAACTTATGTATTGGTAGAAAGATGCATTACTTTGCCATAGCATGATCCCACCTAGGCTAAGAAAAACCAAACCAAGCATCCTAACAAAACGACCAACCACAAAAAGAGTGTAAAAAATAATTCCCAAACAAATACCAGATAGCAGCAGTCCTAATGGCAGAGATGGAAAAACAACCGAACATAAATACATAAACAAGGTAAAAATCAGCAAATAGTTAAACATTTTATCACCATCTGTCTATTTTTTCTTATTATAATTCTTTTTTGGTATTTTGTATACCATTTTTGATAATGCTATATAATATAAATTGAAAATTGTTTTCTAATAAGA
>Ga0180215_1002880_pt1 | contig 16728 bp, 23 predicted proteins | sample eDN3rd37CBELigBY_FD_128871 | JGI IMG/M metagenome (GOLD analysis project Ga0180215, IMG submission 128871) | Enriched backyard soil microbial communities from Emeryville, California, USA - eDNA 3rd pass 37_C BE-Lig BY (version 2) (version 2) | ecosystem: Environmental > Terrestrial > Soil >...
ACAAGAGGATGGGAAATTTTTCATCCTCTTTTCTCATTTTTTAAGCTTATAAAGTCGGTCATCGTACTGAAGAATGCTCACGTGCCCAAAATGGGGTCAACAGGTTTCGCTTAAACAGAAATTCTTAGGTTGACCCAAAGGAAATTTTTGCTTGTACGGGGTACTATTTTCCCCCCTAGCCGCTTAAAGATGTAACAAGCAAGTTACTGATAGGAGTGGACTTGTATGTATATAGACGGCGTTTTTTCAGGGGGAGGAATTAAAGGGTTCTCTCTTATTGGAGCTTGTCAAGCGGTAGAGGAGAAGGGTCTTCGTTTTAAACGGGTTGCTGGTACTAGTGCTGGTTCAATCATAGCTGCATTCATTGCCGCAGGGTATACAAGTAAGGAGATGACTCAGCTAGTCGATGAACTGGATTTAAAAACGTTTTTGGATTCCCGCAATACCTTCCTTCCGACGGCTTTAGCAAAATGGTTGTTTATTTATTGGAGATTGGGGCTTTACAAAGGGAAAGAGTTTGAACGCTGGGTTGATGAGAAGCTTGCGGCTAAGGGGATAAGGCGATTTGGCGATCTTCCTCCTGAAAGTTTAAGAGTGATTGCATCAGACTTAACAAACGGAACAATGATGGTCTTACCTGATGATTTGCCGAAGTATGGTATTAATCCACATTCTTTTTCTGTGGCTAAAGCAGTTAGAATGAGTTGTAGCATTCCTTTTTTCTTTGAACCGGTTAAGATTAAAGACTATCAAGGCTCAACTGTCATTGTCGATGGCGGTGTCCTCAGCAACTTTCCAATGTGGCTGTTTGATAAAGAAAATGTAAAAAAGGTTCGGCCGGTGCTTGGAGTGAAACTTAGCCATCATTTAAGTGAACATCCTCGTCATAAAATTGATAACGCCTTTAATATGTTTGAGGCACTGTTTGAAACAATGAAAGATGCCCATGATGCTAGGTATATATCGCGTAAGCATGAAAGGAATATCATTTTTATTCCAACCGAGGGGATAATGGCAACTGAGTTTAAATTAACCGAAGAAAAAAAACGAGCATTAATACAATTAGGATGGAATAATGCGAATCGCTTTCTTAAAAGTTGGGGGTATTGAAAAAATCGGACTCAAAATGAGGCCCGATTTTTTTTCTTCCCTTTTTTTCCTTCAATAACGGTAAGGTGCGAGGTATCTTTCCGCTTTTTCCTTGCAGCTGAGAGCGATCCAATTGACGAACGTTTAGAAGGAGAAGTATTCTCCTTTGTTTGGAAGCGTTTCTTTGATCGTTTTGCTGCTTTTTTAAAAGCCCTTTGCTCATGGTTCTTAGAAGGGCTAGTTTGTGAAAAACGTCTAAATAAGAAATAGATTACTGCGACAATTAAAGCCATGCCTGCAATCATTTTAATAAATCCACCGGGGTCTTGCACAAGCATTGAAATGATTCCAATTGCTGCTAGAACTATTAATCCCAAGACTATATAAAATGAAATTTGATTTTTCAAAAAAGCCACCTCCCTAAAAGCATCATGAGCATTTTTTTTTACTTTTAAACTTGGTCGATAAGTATTTATATAAATTTCTTCAGTCTTTGGATATTTTCCTGCTACATCTTATGTTCATTTAGCAATTCAGTCAAATAAATTATGTTATTAAATTATATCCATTTACCCTAACTATATTTTACCAAATTAATAACCAAACCACTAGTTTATTTGATTGTCCACAAAGGCAATTTTCTTGTAAAAGGATGTAAGGATTCAAAAGGCATGGGCATAATAAAAAACGGAGGTGCTAGTAATGGAGGAAAAACATCAAAAGCAATTAGAACAAAATAAACATGAAAAACCAATGTCATTTATTACTATGGTGGTCTTAACAGGTTTATTTGGTGGAATATTATGGAGTTCCATCGGTTTACTAGCTTATATTTTTAATTTTACTGATGTACGTCCAAATCTAATTCTTGAGCCTTGGGCACTTGGTAATTGGAAAAAAGGTTGGATAGGCACTGTGTTTTCCATTGTTATTATTGGAGTTTTATCCATTGGAGCATCTTTAATTTATTATGCACTATTAAGAAGGTTCAATAATCTTTGGGTTGGAATGGCTTACGGGGTTGGATTATTCTTGCTTGTCTTTTATATATTGAACCCAATTTTTCCGGGAATGGAATCCTTTTGGAAATTATCAAGAAATACATTGATTACGACTGGTTGTCTTTATATTTTATATGGAGTGTTTATAGGATATTCTATATCATTTGAGGAAGCTGAACGGCGAGCATTTAATGATGACTCAAAGGAAAGTTTAGCTTAAGCCTAGAGGTAGTGGGATTGAAATTAGTTATGGTAGAATGTTCTTAATGAACATTCTTTTTTAAAGTGGGAGGAGAGGGGAAACATAATGGGAAAATTACAAAAGATCCAAAGGCGCATTGAGGAATTGGGACTTGATGGGCTACTAATCACAAGTAACTACAATCGCAGATATATGACAGGTTTTACTGGAACTGCAGGTGCGGTATTAATCACTGCCGCAAAAGGGCTATTTATCACTGACTTTCGGTATACCGAGCAGGCTGAAAAACAATGTATTGGGTATGAAGTAGTAAAGCAAACAGGTAGTATCGCAGCTGAAGTAGCTGCCCAAGCCAAGAAATTAGGGTTAAAAAGAATCGGGTTCGAGGAAGACCATGTCACATTTTCAGCTTATAAGGTGTTTGAAAAGGAAATACCGGCTGAGCTTAGTCCTGTTTCGGGCGAAATTGAAAAGTTACGCTTGATAAAGGAAGGGACAGAGATTAAGATATTAAAGGAAGCAGCAGATATTGCTGATGCTGCATTTAAGCATATACTCGATTTCATTCGTCCTGGGAAAACAGAATTACAAGTGTCGAATGAATTAGAGTTCTTTATGAGATCTTTGGGAGCCACTTCTTCTTCATTTGATATCATCGTCGCTTCTGGTTATCGTTCGGCTCTTCCTCATGGAGTGGCAAGTGATAAAGTAATTGAAACAGGTGATTTTGTAACACTTGATTTTGGTGCATATTATAAAGGATATGTTTCAGATATTACGAGAACGGTTGCTGTTGGTCAGCCGACAGACAAGCTCAAGGAAATATATGAGATTGTACTGGAAGCGCAATTGCGAGGAGTTAATGGCATTAAACCTGGATTAACTGGGAAACAAGCGGATGCATTGACAAGGGACTATATCTCTGAAAAAGGCTTCGGTGAATATTTTGGCCATTCTACAGGTCATGGCATTGGACTAGAGGTTCATGAAGGTCCTGGTTTGTCTGTTAAATCAGATATCGTCCTTGAACCGGGAATGGCTGTGACAGTGGAACCTGGAATATACATACCTGGCCTTGGCGGAGTCAGAATAGAAGATGATGTTATTATTACGGAGAGTCATAATGAAAGGTTAACCCATTCACCTAAAGAGCTAATCATTCTTTAATAAGGCTAGGAGGATTTATTTTATGATTTCAGTAAACGATTTTCGTACAGGTTTAACAATCGAAGTAGACAACGGTATTTGGCGTGTTATGGATTTCCAACATGTTAAGCCAGGAAAAGGAGCAGCATTTGTGCGCTCTAAGCTTCGTAATCTTCGTACTGGTGCGGTTCAAGAAAAGACTTTTCGTGCTGGTGAAAAGGTTGCTAAAGCACAAATTGATAACCGTAGAATGCAATACCTATATGCAAGTGGTGACCAGCATGTATTCATGGACAATGAATCATACGAGCAAATCGAATTACCTGCAACGGCAATTGAGTATGAATTGAAATTCTTAAGAGAAAACATGGAAGTTCAAATTATGATGTACCAAGGTGAAACCCTAGGGGTTGAATTGCCAAATACAGTTGAGCTTGAAGTAACTGAGACAGAACCAGGTATTAAGGGAGATACTGCTTCAGGTGGTACAAAGCCTGCTACCCTTGAAACAGGATTAACTGTTAACGTTCCGTTCTTTGTGAATCAAGGAGATCGCTTAATTATCAATACAACAGATAGCTCATATGTTTCACGTGCATAATCAAAGGAACCTGCTCACATAATGTGATGCAGGTTTTTTTCTTATAATAGGTAAGTTACTTCCGTAGCAGTCTATTAGCCCTTCTGATTTTTCTTCATTCAATAACAAATTATCATAGTTTCACGAAATAGTAATATTTATCCCTAAGGTTGCTAGGAGTTATTTGTTAATATAATCATGAACTATTATCCATATAGAGAGGTGAAAATGATTGAAACGCCTTGCAGCTTTAGTTTTAACAGGAATATTAACAATAGGAATAGCAACAGGCTGTAATTCTGGAAATGAAGCAAAAGAATTGGTGCTAGATTCAAAGCATACTGCGATGCCGGACTATGTGATAAACTCTTCACCGATTGTTCAGGAAACATATTTGATGGCAGCGAACTATCCAGAAGTACTTGCATCTGTTCCATGCTATTGCAACTGTAATGAAACGGCAGGACATATGAGTAATTTAGATTGTTTCGTAAAAGAAATGGGTCCTGAAAATAATATTAATGAATGGGATCCGCATGGAATAGCCTGAGACATTTGTGTCGAAATCGCCCGGGAGGCGATTGAAATGGAACAGGATGGTAAGGATATGAAGGAAATCTATCGTTTAATCACAAAGAAATATGAAAATTTCGGAGTGCCTACACCAACACCAGCTCCGCTATAGAGGATGCTACTTTAGGATGAAAAAATTATTATTAGCTTTAGGTGCATTATTAATAGTCTTGATCATAAGTGTCTTACCCTTTGACCATTCAAATAAGGAAGAACGTGCTTTTATTGAACAGGGTGAGAAGCTCTATAGTCAGCTTTGTTTAACCTGCCATGGTGAAGATGGAAAAGGCGAAGGCGAACTGGCGGGTACAGCTCTCAATAATCAGAACTTTTTAAATACCTATTCTAATGAAGATATTTATAATCAAATTATGTCGGGTAGAGTTGATGCTCGTATGCCAGAATACGGGTCAATTCTCTCTGAAACAGAAATCAACCAGTTGGTTTCTTTAATCCGTAGTTGGCAAACAAAATCCCTTGAATTAGGAGCACCAAAAGCTTTTGGTGGAGATTCAGCAAATGGAGGGAAACTATACGAATTGTATTGTGCCAACTGTCATGGCTTAACTGGAAGTGGTCTAAACTCAACTGCAGTTGCATTGGGAAATCCAGACTATCAGGCATATACGACCGATGAGCAATTATGGAAATCAGCAGCTTACGGACGAGAAAATACCCGGATGGGGCCATCATTGAAAGGGCTTGGCGGTGTTAGACAACTCGATGAACAGCAAATTACTGATATTGTTTCTTATATTCGTAAGGAACTCAGGAATCAATATAATCCAGAGGAAGTTAAATACCAACGCTCGGTAAAAGAAGAGGAAGATAATAGCGATGAAGAAGAGCAATCCAGTTAACGGGTTGCTCTTCTTCATATTTTGGCCGGAAATTTGAATACTTTTTGTGGATTTTATGACAATTAATTTAAGAATCCGTTGGGGTAACAAAATGTTCAAATCTCTTTAAGCGCTAATGGGGTTAATCCGTCTATAGTTAAAAATAGTAGTTAGGATTTTATACGGAAAAAGTGTCTTGAAGGAGGATCATCATGGTGAAAAAGTGGCTAGTAGCCATTGTGGTAGTTTTAATTGGCGGTAGTTTTATTTTTAACAATGTACAAGCGGAAGAAAAGTTTGTTGCGGAGGATTTTCCTTATACTGAATTAAGTATTCAGGTAATGCCTGAGTTTGATTACCCAGAGGGCTGGGCAGAGGAAAAACCAAGTTTATTGAATGCGTTTTATGGAACAATTACAAATAAAAGTGGTCAAGATTTTAAAGGAGAACTTGAATTTCCGGCACCATTAGACGATAAGGATTTTAAAGTATATCTTGTTGCTGAGTTTCCGGGAGAAAATCAGTCAGAAGTGCAAAGGCCCTACAAATTAAATAAAGAAAAAGGAACGCTAACCTGGTCACCGACAGAGGCAATCAAAAAAGATGGAACCTATCAATTTGTGATTGAATACTATTCAAATCCGATCACTGTAAATGGAGCGGAAAAGAATTTTAATTATCAGTTTACACCTGAAACCAATATCGAAAAACTAGATATTATTTTTTATAACCCGATGAACGCAAAAAATTTCAAGCTTGAACCAGCTGCTCAAAATATTTCCGCTACTGATTATGGTCAAGAGCTTCATCTCTATCAATTTACCGATGTGAAAAAAGGACAAGCGCTTGATTATTCTACTGCTTACACAAAAGAGGGGAATGAATCTACTTTATCAATTATTAGTAAATTACCGCCAGAAGACGATAATCATACTGAGGCGGCAACAGAACAGGTTGCCAATAATGGGTCAGATGAGCGTCCAATTATTGGCACAGCAGGTGCGGTTATTATTGGAATCTCTATCATAATAGCTGGAGCTTTTGTTTTCCTTGGTTTAAAGGGATCCAAAGCGAACTCCGATCGAAAGCTTCATAGTAAATTAGGTAAGAAAAATCGGATCACTTCGGCAAAACCAGTAAAAAATCTCGATGAAGAAAAGAAGCAATTAAGAAACAAGCTAATTAATGGAAAGATCGATGAAAAAACGTATGAAGAAAAAATGAAAAAATTAATTTAGAGAGGTGAGTTTTTATGAAAAAGAACACAATTATGACGATGGCTGGTCTAGCGATTGCGGCGGCAATTTTAATTCTCCTAATGGCCGCTACACCAGGATCTAGTGGGGTAGAGCTTTCTTTAAAAGAACTGATGAATAATCAGGAGAAGCACAAAGATGATTATGTAACAGTAGAAGGTTTGTTAATCGAAGAGTCAATTGAATGGAATTCCGACAAAATTGAATTAAAATTTGATGTCCAGGATGAAGAAGGCAATAAAATGCATGTTGTTTATAACGGAGTTAAACCAGATAATTTCTCAGAAGGCGTTATTGCCATCCTACAAGGCTATTTAGGTGACAAGAATACTTTTACTGCTGAATCTGTTCAAACTAGATGTCCTTCTAAATATGAAGGCGAAGACATTGAGAATTACGATCCTGAATTACACAAAGACAAGCTGAACCAACCTTCAAGTGAAGAGTAAACGGCTAACGACTATAAGAAGGTGACGAAATGTACTTACTAGGAAATGCATCAATTTACATTGGTCTTGCTCTAGCAATCTATTCATTTATTATCCTTATCATGGGGATAAAAACAAAGAAACAGAGTTTAATCAATAGTGGTAAAGGTGGAGTACTAGCTGTGTTTATATGTACAGCTGTTGCTTCCGTAGTCTTGCTCTATCTTTTAGGAACTTCTCAGTTTCAATATGAGTATGTCAGCAATTATACCAGTAGCGAGCTACCTTTAGGTTATAAGTTGTCTGCCTTTTGGGCAGGTAATTCAGGCTCACTCTTACTTTGGTGTTTCTTTTTAACAATGTATACGGCCATGATTGTCTTCTCACGCAAAATGAAAGGTAATCCAATGGTTCCGTATATTTCAGCAATTTTGCTCGTAAACGCTTTGTTCTTTTTTATCATCCTTGCCTTTGTCTCTAAGCCATTTGCACTTCTACCTTCTATCCCAGTGGAGGGAAGGGGACTTAACCCTATGCTGCAAAATCCAGGGATGATTGTTCACCCTGTGACATTGTATTTAGGGTATGTTGGACTGGCGGTGCCGTTTGCCTTTGCAATGGCTGCTTTAATTCTTAAAAATGTCGATGATTTCTGGATTAAAATGACACGAAGGTGGACGATCATAGCTTGGTTATTTTTGACGTTAGGCAATGTGCTAGGGGGTCAGTGGGCATATGTTGAGCTAGGTTGGGGTGGCTATTGGGCATGGGATCCGGTCGAAAACGCCTCCTTTATGCCATGGCTGACAGCAACTGCTTTCCTTCATTCGGTCATGATTCAAGAACGAAAAAATATGTTGAAGATATGGAATATTTCTTTGATCATCCTCTCCTATGCATTAACCCTTTTTGGAACATTTCTTGTTCGAAGTGGTGTCCTTACATCGGTTCATGCATTTGGAGATTCGAATTTAGGAATGTACTTCTTAATCTTTATGGGAGTCGTGGTTGTCGCAGCACTCTATATCCTCATGAGCCGATACAATCTACTTAAGAGAAGTGCAGGAGAATTTACATCGTTTATCTCAAAGGAAAGTAGCTTTTTGGTCAACAATTTACTTCTTGTTGGTGCAGCATTTGCTGTTTTCTGGGGTACGATCTTTCCTCTTGTTTCAGAAGCTGTTAGAGGGACAAAGGTTACTGTTGGGATTCCATTTTTTAATACAGTTCAAGCACCAATTCTTTTATCAATGATGTTTGTGATGGCGGTATGTCCATTGTTAGCATGGCAACGCTCATCAACCAAAAATCTGAAGAAAAACTTTTTATTACCAGCAGTGCTTAGTGTCATTGGAATGGTGCTAATGGTTACGTTAGGAATTCAAAAGGCATGGGCTATAATTGGTTATGGAGTCATCATCTTCTTATTTATTACCCATTATCTTGAGTTTTACCGTGGGGTAAAGGCCAGGAGGAAAATGACAAAAGAGCCAGTACCAATTGCTTTGTATAGATTAATGATTAAAAGTAGACGTCGGTATGGAGGATACATTGTTCATATTGGAATTGCCTTTATAGCAATGGGGATTATCGGTTCACAGAACTACGACACTGAAACAATGAAAACTCTTAACATCGGCGAATCAATCGATGTGAATGATTATCGAATTACCTTTGAGCGCCTTGATCAAAGGGCGGAAGGAATTAACGATATCGTTTATGCAGATTTAACAGTTTTTAAGAATGGGAAAAAAATTGGAACATTCCAACCAGAAAAGGTATTTTACGGGAACTGGGATGAACCTTCGACAGAGGTTGCTTTGCATAGTTCCATTGTTGAGGATCTATATATGGTTCTTAGTACTTGGGATGAGAATGGTACAGCAACGTTTATTATCAAAATTAATCCAATGATGAGTTGGTTATGGGTTGGTTCCATCATGGTTGTCATTGGGTCGATATTTGCTATTTGGAATGGAAGATACCAAAATGTTACGCCTAAATACACTGGGGTTATGAAAGAGGTGGCCTAGGTGAAAAAGAAATTTGCTATCGGGATTTTAATTCTCTTATTTGGATTTCAATCCTTTTTATTACAAACGCATGCTTCTGAAGCCAATAAAGAATATGATTATAAATCTGCAGAATTTAAAGAGGTTGCGACACAATTCATGTGTACCTGTGGGTGTGGCCAGGATCACTATGCCTGTGATATGGCGGGCTGTAAAAACACAGAATCATTCAAGAAAGATCTTGTAGAGATGTTGAACCAGGGGATGGATAAAGATGAAATCCGAGAGTACTACGTCCAAACCTTGGGAGAAGAAATACTTACTGCACCTGAAAAGAAAGGTTTTAGCCTTACAGCTTGGGTACTTCCATTTTTCGCCTTAGGTGGGGCAGGAACAGGAGTGTTCTTTCTTGTTCGAAAGTGGACTAGAAGACAGGAAGAAGTAGAAATTTCAGAAGAAGTAACCCTACAAGATGAGGTAGAAGCAGAAATTATCTCTTCCATGATTGATGAAGAACGTAAAAAGTACCTTTAGGATGTGAACATAATGCCAGAGATTTCAATCATCTCAATGATTCTGACAGCTATTCTTGTTCTTGTTTGTTTGTTCCTTGTTGCAGCTCCGTACTTTAATTGGAACGGGTTATTCAATGAACAAACAGTAGAAGAAATACCTGTAAGTTCGAAAGAGGTGTTATTGACAACTTTGAATGAGTTGGAATTTGAACATAAGATGAATAAGCTGTCAGATACGGATTATTATCACTTGAAAAAACAATATGAAATTCAAGTGACGAAAATAATGAAAGAAGAAGAACGCAGTTCAAGTGCAAAAATTAACGATGACTTAATGGCAGAGGTCGAACGTGAGATAGAGGAAGCGACTCGTAATTATCGGAAACAAAAGGGGAAGAGTTAGATGAAAAAAATAGCGCTTCTATTGCTTTCTCTGCTATTGTTACCTATTGCAAGTGTAAATGCAATTTCAGAAACGATCAAAGTAGATATGCACTATATAGTAGTCGACCCGGCAGAAGACGGAAATTTAAACCTCCAGCATATGGCTAATTACACAAATTCCGGAGATGAGGAATATAGAGGGGAAGGAGAGCAAGAAGAAGGAGTCCTTTCTATTTCCCTCCCAGCTGGCGCGCTTGATTTACAGGTTCAGGATGAAAGTCTAGGAATGCAGTTAACAAATACGGGATTTAGGACATCATCGCCAATTCCAGCACAGGGATCACAAATTCTTTCATACAGCTATCAACTTCCTTCTGGTGTTCCAGTGGTTTTCTCACTTGATTATCCTTTAGAGGTTTTACAAGTGCTAGTGCCAGAAGGGAAAGGAAGCCTTCAATTTTCTGAGCCGGTAACAGCTGACCCGCAGCAGATTCAAATCGATAGTCAGACGTATTGGATGTACAATGTTTTGAATATTAGTTCAGGCATGAAAATTAATTTTACTTATGAAAAAGATATCCAACCAGTTGCTGAGAGTTCTGGAACAACGACAGACAGCAATACCCCAGCGGAAGAGGCTAGTGAACAAAACAATGCTGGAGCCGTTACGAGATCAGCACCAGAATTCCATAATCCTGGCCATCTTCGTTTATGGAATCAGTCTCCGTTAAAGAAATTTGATCCGCATATTTTAATGATCGTTCTAGGCAGTATCCTTGTTGCGGGTGTTGGATATTATTCTTATTTCAGATGGAAAAATCGACTTCTTGAACAACAGCTTGGGTCAAATAAGGAAGAGGCCGAGTTTAAACAATTGGTCGCTCGCCAGAATGCTATTATGGACAAAATCATTCAGCTTGAAGAATACAATGCGGATGGACAGCTAAAAGAGGAAGAATACCTAGCCAAACGATCAGCCTATAAACAACATCTTGTCCAGGTTAAGCAAAATCTTAGCCGTTTTGTAGAGTAGGGGGGAACCGATGAAAAATAAGATTTCACGAATCATTGTCATGTTTCTAGTGGTCGGTGCGTTCACCTATTTTATCTTGAATTTGGACAAGGGCGAAACAACTGGACTTGGTGAAAAAGCAATCGACTTTCAGTTAGAAGATATTGATGGGAATTTAAGGAGTCTTTCTGATTATGAAGGCCAGGTCGTCGTTATCAACTTCTTTGCGACTTGGTGTGGTCCATGTGTGGATGAAGCTCCAGAACTCGAAGCCTTTGAACAGGAGTACGGAGAAAATGTTAAATTGTTGATTGTAGATCTTGGGGAAACACGGGATAGGGTAAAGAAGTTTATTGAAAAGCATAAAACCACATCGACCTACCTTTTCGATTATAAAATGGATATAAAGGACCAGTTTGGTGTTACTGGCCAACCTGAGACCTTTGTTCTCGATAAAGAAGGAATCATTAGAGAGCATTATAAAGGTCCTTTAAGTAAGAATGATTTATATAATTTAGTAGTAAATTATCAATAAGTTGAGGCCCAAGAAGTTTTCTTGGGCCTCGTTTTTTTAGATATTTCGACCTGTTGTTCCAGGAGATTTGTCTGTATTGCTTCCGTTATTATATTTTGGATCTAATCCGCTTGTTCGGTTGTTGTGGTCATCGCCAATATACCGATTTTTTAAATCTCTTTGCTCTTCTTGAAAACGTTTGTGATCTTCGTTTACCATCCGGAATCCCTCCTTTTTATCTTTTATCCATTTTCCTTTACTATTTTTTGCATCCTCCATAATAAGGAGGATGCTTTTATTCTCTCCTCTTTCTCACTTGTAAGTCATATTGTGGCCAAGCCGGCATACATTTTAAGTAGTGAGAGGGATTATTCAGGAGGAGTATAGATATGCAGGAGATTCTGTCTTTATTACCTAAACGAATTGTTGAAGCTCTGGAAGCGATTCCTCAAGTTCAGAAAGATAAAGTTGAGGAAATTAGGATTAGGATTGACAGACCTCTGGAAGTAGTTGCAGTGGGTTTTCCTAGTTTCCTACCTTATTTTGTCACTCCTGAGGACGCCGTTCAGCTCTTAAATAGACTTGGGAATTTTTCGATGTACACCCTTGAAGAGGAATTAAAAAGGGGGTACATCACGATAGCTGGAGGCCATCGGGTAGGTCTTGCTGGAAAGGTAATCCTTGAGGAAGGGAAAGTTAAGGCGATTAGAGATATATCATCATTTAATATCCGGATTGCTAGAGAGAAGATTGGAATTGCCGAACCATTACTTCCCTTTTTATATACCGAAGATTGGCAACATTCAATCATTATTGGTCCCCCTCAAACCGGAAAAACAACGCTACTTCGAGATGTCGCAAGAATTATATCATCAGGAATAGAAAAGGCGAACATCCCTCCATTGAAAGTGGGCATTGTCGATGAACGGTCAGAAATTGCAGGATGCGTGCATGGAATACCTCAGCTAACATTTGGACCAAGAGTGGATATTCTCGATTCTTGTCCAAAAGCTGAGGGAATGATGATGCTAATACGCTCCATGAGCCCAGATGTATTGGTTATTGATGAGGTTGGGCGAGAAGAGGATGCTGCAGCCATAATGGAAGCTGTCAATGCAGGGATTAAATTATTGATGACAACCCACGGGAATTCTTTGGAGGAAATTAGGAAACGCCCGACACTACAACCAATTATTGATATGGGGATTTTCACACGGTTTGTTGAGCTTTCACGAGCTTCAGGTCCTGGGACCATAACTTGTATAAAAAATGAGAAGGGTCATGAAATCTCCCGAAAAGTGAGTGTGACTTGAATGATTAAATTAATCGGAGCTGCACTTATTATTGCAGCCACATCTTGGACGGGCATGGAGGCTGCAAAGCAATTAAGTGCTCGCCCAAGACAATTGAGGCATTTAAAAGCAGCACTTCAATCGCTTGAGGCTGAAATTATGTATGGTCACACCCCCCTTCATGAGGCTTCGCGAAAGCTTGCATCCCAGTTGGCCAAGCCCATAAGTTTGCTCTTTGAATCATTTTCACAAAAGCTAATGGGGTCAGAGACAACGGTTAGGGAAGCGTGGGAGGAAAGTTTAAATGAGATTTGGAAAATGACAGCCCTAAAACAGGGAGAATATGAAATTCTAAGGCAGTTTGGAGAAACGTTAGGGCGTCATGATAAGTATTCCCAGCAAAAACAAATTAACCTAGCCATTACACATCTTGAGAGAGAAGAAGGAGACGCCTACGAGAGACAGGTAAAATACGAAAAAATGGTGAAAAGCATAGGTTTTTTATCGGGGTTACTATTAATTATTTTATTGATGTAACGATTAGGGGGCAGACGAGATGGGTTTGGATGTTGATATTATTTTTAAAATCGCCGGTGTTGGCATTGTTGTGGCGTTTTTGCATACAATTCTCGACCAAATGGGAAAAAAAGAATATGCCCAATGGGTAACGCTTTTCGGCTTTATATATATCTTGTTCATGGTTGCATCAATTGTAGATGATCTCTTTGAAAAAATTAAATCTGTGTTTCTATTCCAAGGATAAGGGGGGCTCAGAGATTGAAATAGTACAGATTATTGGGGTTGCTTTAGTCGCTACTTTCCTTGCCCTAATCCTAAAGGAACAGAAGCCAAATTTTGCGTTTTTACTTATTGTGTTTACTGGCTGTGCCATCTTTCTTTTCCTTGTCGATCAAATTTACTTAGTTATTAATATGATTGAACGACTTGCTACAAATGCAAAAATAAACCTTGTTTATGTTGAAACCATTTTGAAGATTATTGGCATTGCTTATATTGCAGAATTTGCCGCACAAATTACCAAGGATGCTGGGCAAGGGTCGATTGCTTCAAAAATTGAGCTAGGGGGAAAAATTCTCATTCTTGCTACAGCCATTCCAATTCTAACTGTGATGATTGAGACAATTATTCAGTTAATCCCTGGATAAACACATGAGGAGGAGCTAATCATGTTGGGGGAAAAAATCAAGCAAAAGATGCAGCTTACTTTTACTATCGTTCTGGTCTTTTTTTTCTTAACTTGTACTGGTGTACAAGCTAATACAGGTACTGGTATGCAAGATGATACAGAGGAGGACAAACAAGCAGCGCTTATCCAAACAGAGGGAATAGCTAAAGAACAGCTGGATGCCTTAAATATAGACGAGCTTCAAAGGTTTTGGGAGGATATTCTGACGGAGTACGGAGGATTCTTACCGGAAAGTCAAAAGGGAAGCTTATATGATTTTATTAGTGGTGAAAAGGAGTTCAGTCTAAAGGAATGGTTAAAAGGAATTTTGCAGTTTATGTTTCATGAGTTTCTTGCTAATGGAAAATTACTAGGGTCCCTTGTGTTGTTAACGATTTTTAGTATCTTTCTTCAAACTCTGCAAAACTCCTTTGAAAAAAGTACCGTCAGTAAGGTAGCTTACTCCATTGTATTTATGGTCTTGATTATCATTGCTTTAAATAGTTTTCATATCGTCTTGGATTATACTAATGAGACGATATCAAAGATGATTCATTTTATTTTAGGCTTAATTCCGCTTTTGTTGGCCCTGATTGTATCATCTGGAGGGTTTGTATCGGCTGCTTTTTTTCATCCAATCATCCTTTTTTTAATGAATACAAGTGGGATGTTTATTCAATATATTGTTCTTCCCATGTTAATGTTATCGGCATTACTCAGCATTGTCAGTATATTGACAGATCATTATAAGGTCACGCAGCTTGCAGGGTTGTTGCGGAATTGGAGCATAGGGCTCTTAGGGTTGTTTCTGACTGTGTTCCTTGGGGTGATTTCGGTTCAAGGGGCGGCCACAGCCGTAACGGATGGCGTGACACTAAGAACAGCAAAGTTCATGACGAGTAATTTTATTCCCGTAATCGGGAGATTTTTTACAGATGCAACAGATACGGTAATAAGTGCTTCTTTGTTGTTAAAGAACACAGTAGGAATCGCAGGTGTAGCCATTGTCCTGTTAATTGCAGCGTTTCCTGCTGTTAAAATCTTACTGATTGCTTTCACCTATAAATTTGCAGCCGCCATTCTCCAACCACTTGGAGGTGGACCAGTAATCGCCTGCCTTGATGTCATCTCAAAAAGCATCATTTATGTCTTTGCAGCACTTTCCATTGTTTCGTTTATGTTTTTCCTATGTATAACAGTGATTGTCGCTGCTGGAAATTTAACGATGATGGTGCGATAGGAGGAGCGAGTTTTGAATTTTTTAACAGAGTGGATAACGAATATCATCATATTTATCTTGCTAGCAACCGTCATCGATATGCTCTTACCCAATTCGAGCTTGCAAAAATACGTTAAAGTTGTCATTAGTTTATTACTGATTTCAATTATTTTGTCTCCTATTATGAAGATATTTTCGAGTGATTTTGAGTCAGCCATTGCCTCTATTTCCAGCTTTAAAAGCGATGTTGATCAAAAAAATATGGAAAATTTAATAGAATTGCAGAAAAAAGAAATACAAGCCTCTCAACATGCATATATTTTAGAACAAACGGCTGTCCAATTAAAGATGGACGCAGAAGAGGAGTTGATGGAACAGTACGGTATGGAAATTGCAGAGATCCAAATAGAAGCTGGGGAAATGGACGAGAACTTGTCTCCCGAAAGCTTGCAATCTATTACAGTTCAGATTGTTAGGCAAGGGGATAAAGAAGAAGCAGTTGAGGTAGTAAAAGAAGTAGAAATAAACACTGCAGACCCCCTTCCATCAGAACAAGCCTCAGGAAACACTGAAGAAATTACCACTTTTTTATCCAAGAAGTGGAATGTTCCAAATTCGTCAATTGAAATTGTCATAGAAGGGGGGACATAAACTAGCGATGGGCAATGATAAAGGGCCAATTAACTGGATAAAAAATCAGCTGTTCAAAAAAGGGGATTCACAGGATCAAAAGGCGGCAAAGTACCCGTATTTACTAATTGTTGTTTTATTCGGGGTTGCCATTATGCTGCTGGGAAATTTATTTACTCGAGATACAACCCAATCAGATAGTATCGCAACCTTTAATAATAATGCTAGCCAAGAAGACGAGCCTGCTTTTGGACAAAAGAAAACTGCTGAAAATAACATGATTGCTGAGTATGAAGATGAATATGAACGAGAGTTAAGAGAAGCCTTAGAAACGATTTCCGGTGTAGAGGATGTTACGGTTGTTGTGAACGTTGATGCAACGGAAAAAAAGGTATTGGAAAAAAACACTGTTACCCAATCTCAAACAACCGAGGAAACGGATCGTGAGGGTGGAAAACGTGGGGTGGAAGATACCTCAAAGGACGAACAGCTCGTCATTATCCGTGAAGGAGAAAACGAAACTCCTATTGTACTAGAAACAAAGAAACCTACGATTAGGGGAGTCCTTATTGTTGCAAAAGGAGCAGAGAATGTACAAGTTCAAAAATGGATTACTCAAGCGGTTACAAGAACACTTGATGTCCCAAGTCACCGTGTTTCAGTTTTACCTAAAAAATCAAAGGGGGAATAACGAATGTTATTAAAGAAACAAACAGTGTGGTTGTTAACAATGCTCAGTCTAGTGGTTGTATTATCGGTATACTATATTACGTCTCCTGAACCAAGCCAAGGCAATCTAGCGACTGTTGGAGAAGAGCAACAGGCAGAAGGTGAGCAACAGGCAGAAGGT
>Ga0180215_1002881_pt1 | contig 16728 bp, 13 predicted proteins | sample eDN3rd37CBELigBY_FD_128871 | JGI IMG/M metagenome (GOLD analysis project Ga0180215, IMG submission 128871) | Enriched backyard soil microbial communities from Emeryville, California, USA - eDNA 3rd pass 37_C BE-Lig BY (version 2) (version 2) | ecosystem: Environmental > Terrestrial > Soil >...
CCAAGACAATAAAGTAAAATCGATAATGTAGTGATACGCTGTTGCCCATCAACAATATGATAATATTCATTTTCCTTATGCAGAATAACTGAACCAAGCCTATATTCACTAATCCCTTGTTGGTATGCCTCATACGTATCCATAAATAAAGTATTTGTTGAGGCAACATTCCAACTGTATGGCCTTTGATATTCTGGAATGGCTAAATTCAACTCAAATAACTCTCTTACTGCAACAATTGATAATTCACTTTCAACTAATCCCATTTTATTATCCTTTCATCACGAAACGTGGGGACGGTTCTGCCGTTTCATAAAAGTCCTGGATGGATTTCTCTCCATCTCACCTTTCCTTTCAATGAAACGCGAGAACCGTCCCGATGTTTCGTTTATGTAATCTCGGACATTTTATTTGTATTTTTCACTTGTCGTCTTTCTTCCAAAATCTCATCCAAATACTTCGTAAACTTTGATTCATCTGAATAAGATAAGCACAAATATTCCTTTGCTCTTGTCATGCCAATATAGAACAGTGAAACCTCCCGTTCTTCATCATCCTCTAAAGGAAATGGCATCGAATCCACATTTACGATAAAGACCGCTTGATAATCCAATCCCTTACTGCTATCGATTGTGCTAATTTTCACTTTCCCATCTTCTTTTTCAAATGACCTTTTCGACTGATCATTCTCTGTTATCCAATAGTAATCAATGTCAGCCTCGCTTAATGTTCGTTTAATAATATCAACTATTGGATATTTAAGGTTCCGCTTCACTCGGTAAAGAATTAGCATTTCTTGCAAGGGAACCTTTTTATTCTTATGCAGCCTTTGAATCTGTCTTGCTACTATTTTCATTTCATCGTAAAAGTTTCTGGACCGGACAATGCCGGGTTCTGGTCCCTTTCTTTTTGTACTCTGCGGTGCAATAATCTCTCCTTCTACTTCTCTATTTACCACTTTGTCTTTAAAAATAGAATGCTTACGATAAAAGTCCCATGCAAACTTGACAATTTGAGAAGTATTGCGATAATTAATCGATAAAACTTTTGACCTTCCACGAAAATTTAACCCTGTATCCTGAACATACGAGCGCTTTCTCTTGTAGATACTTTGGGCACGGTCTTCTACCAACAGCAAGGATTGTGTTTCTTCATTGATTAGCAGACTGACTAATCTAAGCCAGTCCGGTTCAAAATCTTGTCCCTCGTCAATAAGTACCGCATCGTACTTTGGAAGAATGGCCTCATGATTCTCCAATTTGACAATCATGTCAGAGATTTGCTGCTCTTTAATCCTCAAATCATTTTTTAACCAAGCATGAAAGTTTCTTACGATGACATTTTTATTATTTTTTTGCACGTCAACCGATTCACTGGTAAAATCGAAATCGAATAAATCCTCAGGCTCGTTTAACATATGAGTGACCATTTGCTGAATGCTATTTGCTAGCGAAATGTTATAGCAAAGGATTAATATTTTCCAATCAGGATGCTCCTTTGTCAACAGCTTTGCTCGGCTTGCGAGAATTAATGTCTTGCCGCTGCCTGCTACTCCTCGAATTAAACGATTTTTATCACCAATTTGTTTCGCCAGATTTTCCTGATGCAAATCCATTGTTTTGATATCATGAAGTGATAATAATAGTTGATCTTGATAAGGAACGGGCGGTTTAAACTCCGCACTGATTCGAACCTCAGGAAACAAATGATATCGAATCGCATTGATTTCTTCATAGGATAACGGCTCCCGCAAACGAAACGGAACCACAAACATATTTAAGATTTTTTCCATTAAAATTTCCTCTGAAAACTCTTCTTTATCCGGATCTATTTCATCTCGTGCCAGACACAAGTCAGGTTCAATTACACTATAAAGTCCTTCCTTAACAAAATCCTTTGTATACAATCTAGTAAAAACAACACCATGTCCATAGGGAAATTTCAGTTGAAATTTATACTTTCCATCAAGTCGAACAAGGTTTTTATCTTTTTTGAGCTTGTCCACGATATGAAACATATTATCCCTAGCCTGCTTCATCGGGCTTTTAACTACTGCCTGTTCTCCTGAAGATGCCACAATATGCCACTGGTCGTGATTCACCTGTAGCAGAGTGCTTTTTGTATAATCCTTTACTTCTAGCACTAAAAGACCAAGATCTGGTCCAATGATAACGAAATCTGGCCTTCTCCCCTGTATTTCAGGCTCATAATAGACGATATAGTCATCTGGCAGATAGGTTTTAAGCGTTCGGAAAAGCAATCTTTCACCAGTGGTTGCCGTTGAGCGTATGCTTTCCGGAATAGTGATAGCCATGTAACTCTCTCCAAAATTTCAATTTTCCTTAATTATACAACAATTTATCTATGAACGTGAGAAACTGGGGGTTATTATAGGATGAATAGTTTATAATTAAGTTAAATTATGTATTTTTTTAGCCAATTTAATTTTTTGCTGTCCATGTAAAATCGTTTAAGGAAACCTTAGATGATATAATATAATTATTAACTATTCATGGAAGAGGTGAATCACACATGAATACAGCTAAAGAGCGTTTACTTAAAATTATTGATGAAATTCCTCAACAAGAATTAGATAAAATTTTAGATTTTGCAGAATATTTAAAAGCCAAAACAGAAAAAAACTTATCTGAGGATTTAATAAAGGCTAGTGAAAGCAGTCTAGATTTTTGGGATAATGATATAGATGATGAGGTTTGGAACGATGCATAAACAAGGTGATATTGTTTTAATTCCCGTTCCATTTAGTGATTTATCTAAAAGAAAGCAACGTCCTGTTCTTATTATCTCAAATGATTATTACAACATAATGACTGAAGATATCGTCGTTGTCGCCATTACTTCACAATTAAAAGACCTTGACTATTCAGTAGTAATTGAACCAAAAGACTTAGACGAAGGGCAACTTAAAGTTACTTCAGCAATCAGGGCTGATAAAATATATACACTTTCAAAAGATATCATCAGAAAAAAGTTTGGACAAGTGAACATAAGGATTTTGGAGGACGTTCAGACAAAGGTAAAAAATTTAATAAATAACATGAGATAAAGGGAACCATTATTGCCGCTTACTTCTATTAACTATTTACGTATGTAAAAAAGGATGAAAAAATTACTCCTGACAACAAGTATCTAGTTGATAGAAACTAGTTCAGTGTAAAAACACTAGATTTTGGGGGCTGATTGGTCTAGGATTGGATATCAACTTAGCTCTGTTGCTGAACTTCTAGAAAATAAAAATCACGGAACAATTTGATTGCTCCATGATTTTTATTTTGTGTTAATAAATCCGCTTCTCAGGAATAACCCCTCTTACTCCCCCACGCGGCTCTTCCATATCCCCTGTAAATCTTGGAATCAGATGTACATGCACATGAAAAATCGTCTGACCTGCAGCTTCTCCGCAGTTAATGCCGATATTATACCCATCAGGAGCCAATTGTTCATCAAGCATTTTTTTTCCTTCAAATAATAATTGATCAATGGCATTTCTTTCTTCTGTTGTAAGATTAAAATATTGTTCAGCATGTCTTTTCGGAATGATAAGAAGGTGACCTTTGTTGACTGGATATTTATCAAAAAAGGCTAAGGCTAATTCATTTTCCAAAACAACTTCTTTCATATTGCAGAATACACAAGTCATAATAAGTACCTCAACTTTTTACCTTATTTACTCTCCCGCTTCTCTCTCCGCTCAAAATAATGATGGAGACGATATTCACATATTTCGTTCGTCCAATGATACAGGATATCCTGGTCATTTTCATCTATGGTAAGTTCTAATCTGAATACATCATTTTCAAAGCTAATTAACCCTTTCGAACTGCCGCTCCATTTGGTCATTGGCATTCTGGCAATTAATTTACTAACCTTGTCTTCATTGTAATTCCATAATTGTTTCCCGACTTTATCCGACAAATCAGTTCTTTTACGGTATTCTTTTTCAGTTAAATATTGATAAAAGCCTCGTGCAACATCTTTTGATGTAATAGGCAGAAACCATTTTGAAATCCCTCGATTAAGCATCACCTTCAGCACAACCATCTTATAGCTTTTAGACATAACTGTCTTTTCCACTTCAATAATCCATGATTCATACTGTCGGAAAACCGCTTTCTCTCTTTCAGACAATTCACCAGCCCAGAAAAGGAAGCCGACATATGATTTAAATTCTTGTTTGTACAAAGAAGAATCCGATCCGCCTTTTAAATGAAGCTCAAGATAAGAAGGTCTCCGCCCAATTTCTTGTTTTAATGCAAAATAATCATCATACAGCTTTTGTTTCCGAGGATGTCTTTTTCTGGCCATTTCTTCAAGCAGGTTGATTACTCGAATATCTAAATCAAAGGAACAGAGTTGTGGAACAGTTGGCTCTACGATAGATTTTTTCTTTTTAGCTTCTGGATTTGTATCAAATACACTTAACTTTATATCGGCATTACGGTAATTACCAATTAAATCTATAATGACACAGTTCTCCTTATCAGGGTGAAGGCGAAGTCCCCGACCAACCTGTTGGGTAAAAACAGTCAATGATTCAGTCGGCCGGACAAATAGTAGCGTATCAACCGATGGGATGTCGATTCCTTCATTAAACAAGTCAACCGTAAAAATAGCATCCAATTCTCCTCGATCCAACATAGCAATCGCCTGGCTGCGGTTTATATCTACTTGTTTCGAATATAAGCTTACGGTTCGAAAGCCCTGTCCATTAAAATAATTAGATAAAAAGACAGCCTGACGGATTGACGAACAAAATACAAGTGTGCGAGTTTGTTTATGTTTCTTCCATGCTTGTAAAATATTCTCCGCCATCTCTTCACGAATTTGTACTTTTAACAGATCATCTTCGGCATACCTTGTTCCAAGCCATGTTAACTGAGAGTAATCTGTTTCATCATAGACACCTACATACTTGAACGGTGCAAGCCACTGCCTTTGAATCGCTTCCAAAAAATCAATCCTGTAGGCCACATTCCCATCACAAATAGCATAAACATCTTTATTATCATTACGATCGGGAGTTGCGGTAATTCCTAGTAGAAACTTTGGTTTAAAATAATTAAGTACTCGCTGATAGGACGCTGCAGCTGCATGGTGAAATTCATCGATAATGATTAAATCAAAGCTGTCAGGCTCAAAGACCTCCAAATGCTGCTTCATACTTAATGTAGTTATAGAAGCAAAAATACTTTGAGCTTCAGCATCCTTCACTTTACCATTATAAATTCCAGATGTTCTCCCCTGCATAATATGTAGAAAGGAGCTCTTAGCTTGCTGTAAAATCTCCTCGCGATGAGCGATAAAGAGCGTACGCTTAAAATGACGAGCAAAAAAGCCGGCTAAATAGGTCTTCCCTAATCCTGTAGCCATTACAACAAGGGCACTGTGATAGCCTTCCTCTAACGTAGTTTCTAATTGTTCCAATGCCTCGGGTTGAGCAAATCGCGGTTTTATGTTTCCATATGGTACTGAAGTTTCCTTAACTGTTTCTGCTTCCAGCAATTGTTCGGTTGGCAACATTAATTCCATTTCTTCCCGCTTAGTCCAATGCTGTACCAAATTTCCGTGTTTTTGATGATAGTGTTCATATTGTTCACTGTATGTCTTTATCGTTTCATGATTAACTGTCAGCGTTTGTTCATGATAAAAAATATCTTCTAAAAAGGTTTTTACCGCCTGATTATATGCTTCGGATCCTGCTTCTTTCTCCATCGCCAGATTCCATTCTGTCCCTGACGTTAAGGCAGAACGAGATAGGTTAGAGGAACCAACAATCAATGTACCATTCTCATCGCTTTGGAAAATATACGCTTTCGGGTGAAACGATGTCCCATTACTTTGCCATAAACGAACTTCTATTTGATTATGAATGCTAATAAGTAAACGCAATGCCTCCGGCTGTGTGATAAATAGATAGTCCCCTGTACAAATTTTGATATCTACTCCCCGCTCAGCGGCTCTTTTCAATGCATCATGAATAGCCTCTACTCCTGATTTCATGGCAAAGGAAATTAATATGTAAATGCTGTTAGCCCGGTCTATTTCAGATACTAGATGATCAATCAATCTTTCCGTTATGAGCCTCACCTTATTCATCACAAACCTCAATTAAGTACACTTTATCTAAAAAGCTGCCTCTTTTTGCCGCTTTCTCAACACGAAGTTTTTCAATTTCTTCAAAGGAAGAACCATGAATACTTGTAAGTGCATGGATAATTTCAAGAAGGTCGGCTAACTCTTCAAGTGATTCTTCGTTTGTTTTTGCTGATAAGTATTCTTGTAATTCTTCTTCGCATTTTTTACGGAGTTCGGTTATGTAATCTTCTTGGTTTAATATCTTTGTGATTGGGGTTTTACCAGAAGCTTTTATGATATTCGGTATTCTATCTCGTACAAGTTTATTGAATGTAGGCACTGAAATTTCCTCCATGATTGATTACATTTATTATAGCAAATCAGAAACGAAAGATCCGGACCTATATTTTTTTTATTCCCTTTTTTCCAGTTTCTACATGTTTCTTTCAAGATTATGCTAAAAGTGCATTTACCTCAGTATGAGTTGCATAAATTGAAATTCATTATTATTAATAATCCCTTTTTCAACACATTGCCTAATAATCTCGGTGTTAATTTCATCTAAAGTATTTTCTCTTAATCTATGAACCCTAAATTTGGCTAATAGACTTGGTTCTTGTAAATTATTTTCTAGATTAGTTCCAAGAGAATACATGTGGGCCAGATTTAAGGAAGTTGCCTCAATCATTTTTTATCTGATAAATTTGAATAAGACTTTAGCAACAAAATTTCAACTATGAACTTAGGTTCTTTTGCCTTTCTTCCATAATATTTACAATAGGAGTCTTCAAAAAGGTCATTGATAAAGCTAAAATCAATTTCACCATGTATGATTTTAAGTATATGGTTATTAGGAATTTTTTTTTATAATGTTGAATAAGTACTCGATGTTTTTTTAGGCACTAAGCACAGGAAAACCCTCCTTTTGGCAGTATTTTCTAATCAATTCTATTTTGCCAAAAATGGAGGTTATTTCCTGTTTTGTGCAATTTAACTCCCAGTATTCGAGGCATGTTTTTCAGTTAACTCGAATCTTCCCTCTTTTTTCACAGAGAAAATGTGATTTGTCCGTCTTCCTCCTCAATCATTCCATCTTCAAGCCCTTCCTCACTTATCTCATAGAAATCATCAGATAGATATTTTTTTATTGATCGAACCATATGCATTGGGTATGGTAATTTGACATGAGTACTCCATGTTGGAACTGTCCTTCTAAGAGTATCGGCCATACATGCAATTTTGTCCCTTTCATCTTCTTCTGCACCAAGGACTATGATTTCAAGTGCAGTTTGTCTGTTAATAAATTTCGAAGGTGAATTATATTTAATAGTATTTAAAGAAGTTTGAATCGTATCCGGCCTTCCACCTATGCTATAGTAAATGCCATTTCCTCCTTTAAATAAGCCACTCGCTCTGTTTATATAACTACCTTTTTGATTGATTAAATATTGCGGAACATCTTTCGTCTGATTGATACGAATGACTCTCAAATTTGAAAACTCATTAATTAAAGCACCCAGTTCTGGAACTTTATCGAGTGTAAGCCTTCCATTTTGTAATCCCTCTAACCAATGATAACGTAGTGACGCGTCAATTATTAAATAGATTGGTTCATTTGTATTATTTAAAACATGTAATAACTGATCATTTAGAAATTTCTGTAGCTTGAGAGCTTCATCATTATTTTTATTAGGATAATTCAAAAATTGTTTTTGTTGATGAATCGTAAGTAGAATCGCTTCTAGTGACCTCCATTGATTTTGTCCATAAATTAAATATTTAATTTGATCATTTTTTATTCTTACTAGGATTGGTAAAAAGCAGGTTTTTTCTTCTTTTTTTAGTCTTAACAATGATAAGCTTAAAATATTAGTAAAATCCCCTTTTACCCAATTTGATTTACGAAATCCTTTATCTGTTAATAAGTCTAATAATGATTTAACTAAACGGTTTTCAGACTGCTCTTCTTCAAGTGGATGGATAAATTGCGAAAGTCGACGTGTCCTCGCAAGCCCCTCTCTTATAGCCATTTTCGGATCCAGATCTTTATATTTCTCTTCATCAAACTTTTCATATGCAGGAATCTCGATTAAGGCTAGTTTCGATTCATGTGTTTTGGAGGAATTGAACTGCTTTACAATTGACTGCGTTAATTTAGCGGCTGCCTTTGATTTGTATTTCTCCACTTCAAGATCCTTCACAATTCCCTGTGCTGATACTGGTTCTATATTGAGAATGATATGTGATTGAGAATTTAATTTAAATACATGGTCAGCTACTTCTCCTACAGAAATACCTTTATTTACAAGGACTTGTTCCACTTCTTCAACAAAACCTTCCGTATCTGTTATGACTTCTAATGTTATGTTTTCTACATGATCAGGGGCCACCAATGGAAAGGTATTATCATTAAATTTTGTATTAATATTATTTAAAGGTGGTAATAACTGGAGTTCAGGGAAGCGAGTTATAAATCGTTTAAAAAGTTCTTCCCGTTCAGGGATTCCTAATCCTCTTTCAATTCTAGTACTTTTATCTTTAAATGTGTTCTCACTGTAAACAATCAGTACCTTTAATTCTTCATTTTCAATAAATTCCTTTGAATTATGAAAAATATCCATAATGCTTGGAATATGATTAATCATTAAACTTTCAAAAAATTTCCGATAGTCATTTGTTAACTCCACACCATTTTTACCCATTTTCACCTTTACCTTGGCAAAAGTTCTTTGTTCATCTTTAACGAATGGATTCTTAAGCGAAACTAGTAAAGACACTTCTCTCTTGTTTCGGATAGGAATGAAATGATTGTTGATTTTTTTTTGAAAATATCTTCTTATCCCAAAAGATACCTTTAAAAAAGGTTCATTCTCGATACCCCGTGTAACTAGTTCAAAGCAATACACATAGGAAAAGTAATCACCGCGTGGCGATTTTCTTACAGGCTCAGATAATGCTTCAAAACTATTTCCAAAATAAATAGGATAAAAAGTTAATAGACCATTAAAACCGTTTGGTACTGACATTTCAACTGTATTTTCACACCATTTATGTGCAACAAGAGCTGGAACCCATTTATAAATAGCGTTAGAATCCTTTTTAAAAATATCCGAGATAATCCCTTTATTCCATTTTATCTCTGTTTCCTCGGTATCATTATCTTCTTCTGTATGCAAATCTTCTAAATACTTTTCTACGATATATTCCATTATTTCCGAATTCAATTTCCTTTTTGCCACAATCCAAGGTTCATTCCCCTTTAGTGCAGCACTGTTATTTTGAATAAAAAGAATCTCTGGAAATAGACTGTTTATTTGTTCTGTTAATCTTTTTAATGTTTTGTTTAGTTTATATGTTTGATTATTCTTGATTAATTCTCTCCATTTTTGCGGCCAATATAGATAATAAATTTCTTGGTCTTTTAATTGTTCAATCACATTTTTAAAAGCAATCAATTGTAATTCTTTCATTCCTCATCCCCCGAATTATCATCAAACAGATTTTTAATACTATCAATAAATGGACCGTAAAGTTCATCCATAATCGAATTATTTTTATACTTAGCCATCCCATCCTTCCAAAACTCTAACAAGGATGGCACATCGAAATCTTTACTGTGAAAGCTTCCATCACAATAAAAAATTCGCGCATGGCTCCCGCCTCTTATTAATCGACCAATTATTTGCCAGATTGGAATAAATATGTACCAAGAAAGGGTTTCCCGTTCCCTAGTATTTAAAGTTGACCAGAAGTCAGCCTTTGTGTACATATATTCAATTAAACGAATACTCCGTTTCCTTAAAGATTTCACCGCTTTACCATATGTAAGATTTTCCTGATGGATGTCCTTGAGGTAAAGAAAATAATTGGCATGAAGGATTTGAATCATATAACTCAAATCATTTGGCACAGGATATGGCCTTACTAAAAAGAATATAGTTCCAAATAGAGCTTTGCCATTCCTATTCAAAATGTTATACGCTCTGCTTACGGACATTAATGGAACAATCAATATTTCTTCTTTCTCTTCAACAAAATTTTCTATCAAAAACCTAGAATATGATTTTTTATTACTCTCGTTGGTCCTTGTTAGATATCGGTAATGATCTCGCAAATCAGGAATTGTTTCTAATAGATTAGCTACCTTTACCACATCATCATAAGAATTTACAACAAGTAATACACGCCGATTTTCTTTCTGCATATACTTTCTTTCATATTGAATATATTCCTTTAAACCCTGCAGAAGCTTTTCAAAGTTTTGATTCCTTTTGTTTAATGGTTGTCCTGAAATTTTCACGCTTTTTCCAGTCGTATGATTAATAACTGGCAAATACTTTTGTATAAGAATCGGTCTGTGCTGCTTTGTTTTAATGATCCATTTTGGCTCCACCTCTAAATGATAATGATTTGAACCCGGAGCGAGACTTGTCCCCGAAAGAGCAATAATAGCTGGTCCTTCAATTCCAAAAGCATGCTCATATATGTGATGCCAATCAAATAATAATTTTCTGCCGATTCCCGAGTATTTAATAAGTTTAAAGTACCCAAGCTTCTCTTTATCTGGCTGCTCATATCGATAACCAAGAAATGTACCTGTCATCGCATCTAACAAAAAAGGTTTGTAAATACTTGCTTTCGTTAAAAGAGCAGAAAAATCAAACCCAATTCCCAACCGACTTTGAATGGCTGGTAAATAAGAAATTAAAAAGCGAATGTGATAGTCCAAATAAGCAAAATAAAAATATAATTCTAGTTGATCTGCTACTTTTTCATTTACTTCTTTTTCCACTTGCAAAATTCCTTTTACAATTTGATTGATAATCTCTTGACGATTATTATTTCTATTTTGTGACAAAAGAAGTTGAAATTGTTCATAGAGCTCTATATTTTCACTTGGATTCCATGCAAATTGACTTAAAATCGCTTCAATTTTTTTCTGTAAATCCTCCCCTTTCGCTAACCTTTTTGCTATATGAAATGCTTCTTTACGGGGAAATAAAAGTTGATTGTTTAATAATCTTGATAAATCAGGATTTAATTTTAGTTTTTCAAATAAAGGCCAAGTTGTTCTTTTAATTTCACTCAAATTTTCTCTCCATTTGCTTAATAACTTATCCTCTGCAAAATCGTTATACCTGCCCGTTAATTTTTCTGTTTCTAATTTTAATAAATTCTCAATTAAACCATCTTGTTTGCCGAAAGCAATGTTTTCAACTAAAAAAGACTGGTCTAACTGTTGTTGGACAGCATCTGCTTCATCAACAAAAATAAGATCTAGTAAGTCATACATAGCTTCATACACTGTTCTTTCAAAAGTATCGACAACAGTGGGCATTTTTGTTTCAATAAGACTAGCTGTAGTAGCAACCCATACATCTGCTTCCGGTAGTTCTGTCCAATTTCGGTAAACTCCACATGTATTTGCTAAGGGACAGAGATAACTATAATAATCTTGTTCAATAGCTTTACAAGGATATTTATTATTCCTTTCAAAATCGTTTACTAATGCCTTTATTGTGCAACAATCAGATAAGAATGTCAGTGACCGAAACTTTTCATCTGAAAATTGATTAATATTCTCTTCATCATTAGTATTACTTGAAAGAAAACGTTCTTCATGTATCGATCTCATTGCTTTACCAATAAGGGGAACAGCATTTAGCCCTAGTGAACGTAACTCTTCCACTCGTTCCAATACTTGGGAAACACTATTCTCGATAAAACCAACCTTCACTTTATTTCTCGTTACATGATAATACGTCTGCAACACCATCCATGTGGATTTACCAGACCCCAATCCACCAACAATATGTTGGGTTTTATCAAAATAAAAGGTTCCTTCATTCGAATTAATGGATTGAAATGACATTCTCTTTATTCGTTCAACATAACTTTTATTTGATTTAAGATCCATTTCTTTAGCAACGGATTCCCAATCTATCAATAAATCAAATTTTGGTTTTATTTTTTCGCGAGTTTTAGGCAATAAAGCTGAACCAGTAGACAGTTTTGGTAGTTTCCCTTGAAAAAACTTAAGCTCTGTATCAATAATCCTTTTATATGTGAACACTCCTTCAGAAGCATATTGACTGTCACTTTTTTTCCTGGCTAACCTCTCCTCTAATACCTTTTCATATAGATATTGTCTTTCTCCTGCAATTTGCGGTTCATTTTTCACTAGAAAATCCTCTTTTATTTGATATAAACGATATCTCTTATCAATATTTGAATAGGAACGAAGTGCATCTTGCCAGTTGCTTTCATTTCGATACTGTGGAAAGAATAAACGTAAGCGCATCAAGAGTTTTTGATCAGTATTGTTTGGAACAATCGGATAGTTATATCCGATTAAAACAGACCAAATTTCTTCTATTTTTATTTTTGAATCAAGAAGTCCAGCTCCTAAAATCAAGGTTTCTATTTCCACTAATTCTTTTGCCTGGTCAAATTCCAACCCAAAGTCTTGCAATTGCCGTCGTAAATCTGCTGTTAAATAAAGTGGAAAATAACTCAAAATGTCCCCTCCTTCAAAGATTTGTAAAAATCTCTTTCTGAAATAATCTGAATATATGGCTTAGCGGTTTCATCTAATTTTTTCTTAAATTGTGTTATATATCCTGGTTGCTGTTTAACACGATAATTAGGAACCAAAACAAAAACGTTTTCCTGATATTTTTCCAATTCATTCTGAGGCTTCTCATTAAAAAAGTGAGCCAACATCACTGGTGACTTATAATCCTTAACATCTATATGAATCGTCCTTCCGCCGGTAGTAATCGCTATATCGTAGCGATCAATCTCCGGATAAATAATCGAGTCATATTTCTTTAATTTCATGAAAATCTCATTTTCGATTATTCCTGTCAATAACGTATATCTTTGAATTCCTGGAATTAAGCGGTATACACGACTATCCTCATATTCATTTGAAAAACGTTCAAGTCTTTCAAATGAAGTAAAATAGCGGCAAATACTTTCTTTATTACATAACCAACGTCCATTTTGATAGCTTAACGTCCATCCACAGTGAGGGCATTTCCGATAATTTTGGATTGGTTGAAGAATTTCTTCGTAACACTTCTTAACCATTTGCCGTAAAGTTTCATCCTTGATCGTATCTAATAACTGTTTTAGTTTAAATGCGGTTATAACAGCATTTTTCTTATTTGAAAGCAATAAACGAACGGTTCGATATTCATTATCTAAATCTCCTTCTCTGCAATAAATTAAAATCTGCTTGACCACTGACTGATCATTCTCTTCAGGTGAAATATACATGTCAATAAAATCTTCTATTTCAGCCGAAACTCCATATCCTTCTATTAAAAAGGACGCATCTAATGGAAATAAATCCTTCATTGCTTTAATCCCCCAGCTCTCAAAAGGTTTATAGAGTAATTGAATAAAATCATACAAATTTGTTGGTGGTTGCCGATTAGACAAAACCATTGATTTTATCATCAGCATTTGTCCTTCATACAGACTTGCTGGAACTTTCCCCCACTTCAGCAATTCCCAATGTTTTAATCCCTTATATATAAGAAAGAGCATTTTTTTAAATTCAGAAATGTTTTCCATCTTTTCTTCCTCCACTTATCTAATGCAATTTAGTCAAATCTTTATTCCTATTCTTAAACTATGAAAACAATTGCCCCATGTACACCAAGGGCTTTTTAGACATTCGATATTTATAATGATATGTACTTCAAAAGCACTACTATTTATCTGAATAATTACATTATACAGAAAATATCATTCGTATAAGAGTCTTCTGTATCGACTTAACATCAATAAATCAAAGTGATGCACCCTCTCCAATAGAAAAAAACAAAAATTGGATGGCACCTATCACCTAAAGTATTATTTTAGAAAAAAGGGAAGGTCGTACTCCCCCTCTGTTAGGATAGATGTCGTATAGAACTTTAGTGTTATACTATAGTAAACACGGAGGTTGATTGACATGACGAAGAAGCTAGGAAAACGATATCCCAAGGAACTTAAAGAATCTATTATAAAAAGAATGATGCCGCCAAATAACGAGGTCATCAGCCAAATAAGCGAGGAAGTTGTTATAACTGAAGCAACATTATATAAGTGGAGGAAAGAAGCCCGTGCTGCTGGAAATGCAACACCCGGGGATGGACATGGGTCGGAGCAATGGAGCAGCGAGGACAAATTCCTCATCGTAATAGAAACGTACTCAATGAATCAAGCCGATTTAGCGGAGTATTGCCGAAAGAAAGACCTGTATAGAGAACAAATTGAAGCATGGCGTGAGAGCTGCTTGAACGCTAATGGTCGGGAAACTAACCAAACAAAGCAGTTGAATCAAGAATTGAAGGAAGAGAAAAAACGAGCAAAAACATTAGAAAAAGATTTGCGTAAAAAGGAGAAGGCATTGGCGAAAGCCGCAGCCTTATTACTATTAAGAAAAAAGGCCCAAGTGATCTGGGGGACCAAGAGGACGAATGATCAGCCCGTCAGATTGCGCACTAGCAGTAGAACTCATCCAAGAAGCTAACAAAAATGGTGCGTGATTAGCCCTTGCGTGCGAAGAATTAAGCATTAGTGTTCGTACGTATGAACGGTGGGTTTCAGAAGGTGAAATTAAGAAAGACCAACGTCCTACTGCTTCACGTCCAGAGCCAAAAAATAAACTAACAAAGGAGGAAAAACAAGAGATTCTAGACATCGTTAAAAAAGAGAAATTCGCTGATTTACCGCGAACTCAAATTAGCGGACCAATGTATTTATATTGCCCCTGAGTCTAGTTTTTATCGTGTGCTTCGGGAACAAAATATGCAGAACTAGCGAGGAAGAAGCAAGAAACCCGAACGAAGATTACCAGAAAGCCACCTAGCAACGGCTCCTAATCAGGTTTGGACTTGGGATATTACATGGCTAAAAGGGCCGGTAAAGGGTACGTTTTACCGTTTCTATTTAATTATCGATATTTTTAGTAGAAAGATAGTTTATTGGGAGATTTAGGAAACAGAAGAAACCAAATACGCCGAAGAACTAATGAAAAAGACCATTATTAGTGAGAAAATTCAGGGGAAACCACTTGTATTACATTCCGATAATGGTAGTCCAATGAAAGCCGCAACATTTCAGGTATTACTTGAGAAATTGGGAGTCCAGAGTTCCTATTCTAGGACGCGAGTAAGTAATGATAATCCTTATTCTGAAGCCATGTTTCGGACCCTAAAATATAGACCTGAATACCCGTACAAAGGATTTGATACACTTGTGGCTACACGAGAGTGGGCATTAAGATTTGTGAATTGGTATAACTGTACTCATTTACACAGTGGCATCAACTTTGTGACACCAGAACAATGCCACACAGGGGCTCATATTGAGATACTGAAGAAATGAAAAGAAGTTTATGCATTAGCGAAACAAAAGCACCCAGAACATTGGTCGCGCTCAACAAGAAACTGGAGCGCTCACGATTCAGTGGCTTTAAATCCGGTGAAAGAAAAAGTGGCACAAAATAGCACTAATGCGACCAGCTTAAACTACCTTTTCCCTTCTCATAAAAGAACAGAATGAATTCTGTTCCTTTATGAGAAGGCCACCAAGCAAAGCGCGGTAGTAACTCTTTAAAATTAATACACTAGCAAACAAGTAAAATGCGACAACTACCTTGTCAAACACCCGTTGGCATATTCAGAAACTAAGAAGCGTCTTTCATTATTTATAGTAAAAATGCCCATATCAAATAGCTTATGATGGAGAGAACATAAAGCAATTCCATTTTCTTCAATGTCTGGTCCACCTGCTTGATGCCATTTTATATGTGCAGCCTCAATCCCTACAAGTTTACTTCCTAATCGAACATTAAATCCACATATAGCGCAGCTGTATTCATATGCTCGTAATACATTCTCTCGAAATTTTGGGTCCCTATTTTTAATCTTTTTTACATTACAATCAATCCCAATGGATTCTAAAATATCCTCATGAATGGTTGCTGGAAAATGCATGGATAGTATCGTTTCCACTAACTCTTGTTGTAGTAATTGATTATTTAATAATAAATCATAGACTTCTTGCGAAAAGCCGCCTGCTATTTTATTTTCTAGTAATTGTTTATTTGTAAATTTACTTGAATTAACATTTGCAGACAGTTCCCATATTCCATCATTCACTAATCTAACAAAGGGTTGCTCTGGATGATACGATTTTCTCAATGGGCCAAAATCGATTAGTAATTCTTTCAACGTGCCTCTAGCTTTACTATATTCAATGAAACGAGGCATCCCTCTCTGAAGCTGCCCTATTGAATAGAGAATAAGAAGAGGTTTATGTGGAGCCCGTTGATCCCCTTTTTTCCAAATAGATAAATCCTTTAATCTATTAATTAACTGTTCTCCATTCATGCTAAATTCCTTTCAGTCATAACAGAATTATTAATGTGTTAATAACTAAATTTACCATAATCTATTATAGCAAATCGAATAGTTATGAAACACAGGGACGGTTCGGGACTGCTGAAAAAGTCCTTTTAAAAAGAAAAGTAAGCTGGTTATCTACAATATGTAGCCGACCAGCTTACTTTATTTACTAAATATTGATGGTATTGCAGACTAACCTGTCTACATGAACACTTTTTCAGCAACCTCG
>Ga0180215_1002884_pt1 | contig 16727 bp, 10 predicted proteins | sample eDN3rd37CBELigBY_FD_128871 | JGI IMG/M metagenome (GOLD analysis project Ga0180215, IMG submission 128871) | Enriched backyard soil microbial communities from Emeryville, California, USA - eDNA 3rd pass 37_C BE-Lig BY (version 2) (version 2) | ecosystem: Environmental > Terrestrial > Soil >...
CCAATGCTAAAGGATGCCCAGGTCTCTGAAGTAGAGCTGGGTGATAGTCATGTGTATCCCCCGCCTGCCAACCAGATGGTATGGAATATCGGGTGGCACTATCAAAAGGGAAATTCCGGTTACGGTTTTAATAGCAGAGTGGATGCAATGACTGGAGAGCTTATTTCTACTCACATTGGTTTTCCAATGGATGAGGAAAATGTGGCGTATTACCCACCTAAAGTATCAAGGGAAGAAGCACTGAAAAAGGCGGAAGCCTTTATTAAAAAAGCAGCTCCATCCCTATCAAATGTAAAAGAAAAGCCCTTAACCTATTTTACAAATCAACCATTGTTTGGACAGGTCCGGCATACCTTCCAATTTGAACGAACGGTTCAAGGCATTCCAGTTCCAGAAGAATCAATTTATATGACCGTCGACGGGGAAGGTAGAATCATTGAGTTCAATCGCCAAGCCTCTATTGGGGAATATCCTATAGCAAGTCCGACCATCACGGCAGAACAGGCGCTTAAAAAATACCAGGATCATTTGGATTTAGCCCTACATTATATTCCGCTTTATCGTGGGGGAGAGAATACGGTGTTTCTCGGTTGGAAACCTGCTGCTTCCTATTCTGTGATTGATGCGATGACTGGGGAGTTTCTTTCACCGACTGGCCAACTGTTGAATAAGGAAAGCGTCATATATGAAGAGATTCCAAAAGATGCACAAGCATTTAAACCAAGTGGTAAACAAATAACAGCTGAAGAGGCCGCAGCCATTGTTCAGAAAGTAGGGAAGATTCCCAAAGGACGCACCTTGCAAGGGAAATCCTTAGGCAGTTACCGTGGAAATCAGGAACAAAGTGTATGGAACTTGACCTTCCGTGACAACACCCAGGGATATTTTGGACCGGAAAGTGAAACCTTTGCTGCTGTCGATGCGAAAACGGGGCAGATTTTAGAATTTGAGGAAAATCGTTTTGGACGTCCCGGATCATTGGATGAAACCGAAAAACCTAACGAGGTAGAAGCGAAGAAAAGGGCCATCGAGCTGATCCAGCAGCTTTATCCGAATGCCACTGAGGATCTGAAACTATTGAATACGAATTCCATGTTATACTATCCTGCTCAAGAAAATACGGTTTCATTTGTTTTTCAACGTTTTTATAAAGGAATCCCGGTAGAAGGAGACACGGTCAATATCACCCTTAATGCGAAAGGACAGTTAGTTCGACTATATACTAATCAAACGCCAGATCTTGCAGGTAAAGTGAAGGGGTTACCCGCTAAAATCTCCAAGGAAGAAGCAATGAAACGTTATCTGAAGGACACTTCGGTCCAATTGAATTTCTTGCGTGTAGGGGAGCCGTGGTCACCAGAAGGTGCTGCGAATTCCGAGATTAAACTTGTCTATCAACAGACCTTTAAGGATGGGCTACATAGTGGATTTGCTATTGATGCGAACGACGGGAAATGGAAATCAGGCTGGGACCCATCAGGTGACGCTCAACATCAAGCAATTGAACCTCAAGATATAAAAGGGCATTGGGCTGAAGCTTCTCTGCAAACACTCCTGCGTTACCAAATCATTAAGCCAGATGAAAAAGGTCAATTGAACCCAGACCTTGCCATTACCCGTGGGGAGTGGCTGGATATGATGGTGAAGTCAGTCGACCCTTACTATGATCAAGTGTACAACGATCCCCAAGCGAGCGAATGGTTTGAAGATGTGAAAAAAGATCATGCCTATTACCCTGCTGCACGTTGGGCTCGTGAACGCGATTGGATCGATGCCAAAGAGCGAAAGCTCGGGCTAGATCAGGTGCTGACCCGTGAGGACTTGGCAGTATCACTTACCCACATCGTTAACTATGATAAATTGGCTAAGCTTATGGATGCTGACGAAATAGCATTTACTGATGCTGCGCAGATCAAAGCAAAAGGTGCGGTGTCGATCATCGCTCGTCTTGGATTGATGAAGGGCTTGGATGGTAAATTTAATCCGACTGGCCAAGTGACAAAGGCTCAAGCAGCTACTGTCCTAATGGAACTAGTAAAGCTTCAAGGAAAAACCGATTTCCCAATCGGACAAATCCGATATTAAGTAAAGAAGGTTGTCCCCTTTGTTCAGGGGATGGCCTTTTTTTCTTTTGGGTGTGGGGAACGATAATCTTAAGGTAAGATTTAGTTCTGTAGGGGGCGCACGAAATGAGCCTAGCAAAGAGAGTAGTTTTTAACTTAGTCTACAAAATCATCTATTTCCCTCTGATTCTCTTTTTGATCCCCCGATTTTTTCTGGATAATGTGGTTTACTCCTCGTGGGTTGTACCTTTTCTATTGAGTGCCCTATATATCGGGATTGGATTGGTTGCGGATGAAACTGTTCTACCTACCTTTGGGCTAGTTTCTTCCACAATCCAAGGGTGTGTTTTTATGATTGTTGTAACTTGGTTAAGTCAATTTGTCTTTTCTGGAACGATAATTTCTGGTTTTGGGGCAATCGTGATTGGAGTGTTATTGGGGAGTGGTGAGTTTTTAATGCACCAGAGGATTTTGGTGTGGCGAAGAGAGAGGATGTCATAGTAGAAGAGGATTCTTAGCGTCTCAAGGGCAACTGGGGCGCTAAGAGAGGTTCTCAAGCCCGAATCGAGTTGGAAAACGGGGCGAAAAGTTCTTGAGGAAGTCTCTCAAGGTGGAAGTCCGCCCTATTCCTGCCGAAAATGATTGACTATTCCATTTAGACTAAATTATACTGAATATCACCAATGTAAATGGGAGAGCAGGTGTGAGAGATGAACATTACCTATCCGAAGGTTGGGCTAATAGGATTTGGTGAAGTAGGACAAGCCTTCGCCAAAGGTATATTGGAAAAAACGAATCAAATCTGGGCCTACGATATTGTTTTTGAAAACCCCAACCACCCCCTAGCGGTAAAAGCAAGGGAAATGGGGGTACAGCCAACACAGCAGTTAGAGGAAATAGGAGCCCATTGTTCACTAATTTTCACTTTAGTAAATAGCGCCTCCTCTGAAACAGTGGCAAAAAACATTGCCCCATCGCTACCAAGCGGAACCATCTATCTTGACCTAACGACCAGCACGCCTCAAACCAAAGCGAGAAGTGAATCGGTTATAACCTCTCATGGGGGAATCTTTGTAGACGCAAGCATCATGGGTACTGTGGCTACAGAGCAGCACCGTGTACCTCTTTTAATAGCAGGAGAAAACGGTAAACAGGTTAAATCTGAATTGGATTGGCTAGGATTTAACTCGACTGTAATCGATCAACCCAACGGGGCGGCAGCGAGTATCAAATTATTGCGCAGTATTTTTATGAAGGGGTTAGAAGCTCTTGTCATTGAAACCATGCTGACTGCAGAAAATTACAAGGTTTCCGATGAAGTCATGAAGAGTATCTCTAACACTTTGAACAATAATGATTTCACACTTTTTGCAAATACTTTAATTACTACTCATGTTCTACATAAAAAGCGGCGGCATAAGGAAGTACAAGATAGCTATTCCTTAATCACAGAAGCAAACATTGAGCCTTATGTTACACAAGGGGTTCAGTCCTTCTTTGAAGAATCAGTAAAAAAGGAAATCAATATGGACCATTTGCGCTTGAGTAAAGAAGAAGCCGTCAAAGATATTTTGCATCAATATTTATCAAAAAAATAAGAGGAAGGATTTCTCCTTCCTCTTATGGTAAATCGATCAACATCAACTTTGCATCCGATCCTGCCTCAATCTTTAATTCTTCCACCTCGGTGACTCTTGCGGAATCTCGCCTTTTCATTGGATGCTGTCCATTTAGGGTAACCTCTCCTTCAATGACAAAGAGAAAGATTTTCCGTCCTGCTTCCTGATTAAAAGTAAGGGAATGTCCGCCCTCCAACTCCGAAAGATAAAGCGTCAAATCCTGATGAATAAAAGCAGTACCCTCCACCGAGCCACGGCCAGATACGATCGGCAGCAACTGATTTTTCATCGCCTCTTGATCATAGGCCTTTTGCTCATAAGACGGGGTCAAACGATTTTCCGCGGGTAAAAACCAAAGCTGCAAAAAGTTCACTTCTTCCGTGTCTGAAGGGTTATATTCTGAGTGAACGACACCTGTGCCCGCAGACATCCGTTGAATTTCTCCCGGGCGAAGAACTTCCGAGCCTCCTGTACTATCCTCATGTTTTAGTTGTCCTTTGAGGACAATTGAAACAATCTCCATCTCCCGATGGGGATGCGCGCCAAATCCATTTCCTGGAGCAACAAAATCGTCATTGAGCACCCGAAGGGGTCCAAAGTTCAAGTTTTCAGGATCATAATAATCTGCAAAAGAAAAGCTGTGGGAGGTTTTCAACCACCCGTGGTTTGCTGTATAACGGGATTCTGCAGGATAAAGTTTAATCACGATAGTTCCTCCTGTCTGTAATAACTTACCTTTAATTAGTATATTACTTTTTAATTATAAAATTGTCAACGGATAAAACTACTTGCGAACTGTTCAAGGGAAATCGATTGCCCACCCTTTGGGTAGTCCTATTCATTTTTCTCCATGGAAAAAAGTTTTATTTATCCTGCAGAAAAGCTCATTGATCCTATTCATTAAATCCTCCTATTTGACCGACCATCTGGAATTAATATACAATCATTTGAGGTTAACAAAATAGATTGGAAAAAGGGTGTATCCCATGACAGAGATATGGTCAGTATCTTCATTGAAACCATCATTACAGAATATCTGGAAAAAAAGCGGTTTTAAAAATCTGACAGCCATTCAGCAGAAAGCAATGCCCCTGTTAATAGAGGGCAAGGATGTCATAGCCGAATCGCCAACAGGTACTGGAAAAACAGTTGCTTATTTATTGCCCCTTTTACAACGGATCAACCCTGAGGTAAAAAGTTTGCAGGCGATTGTATTAGCTCCAACAAGAGAATTAGTCATGCAAATTTTCCAGGAGATTCAGAAATGGACAGAAGGAAGTGATATAACGGGTGTATCCCTCATCGGAGGCGCAGATATCAAAAGGCAACTTGAAAAACTAAAGAAACACCCTCAAATAGTGGTAGGTACACCGGGCCGAATTCACGAGTTGATTCAAATGAAGAAATTGAAGATGCACGATGTGAAGTCAATTGTCCTGGATGAAGCCGATCAGTTGACTGTTCGTGAACATGTCGAAACGGTGAAGATGATTATTCGCAGCACATTAAAGGACCGACAAATCGCAGTTTTCTCGGCAACCCTTGCGGACCGAACGGAGCAAATGGTTAAGGAATGGATGCAAGAACCAGAGATCATTCGAATTCAAAAGGAAGATATGCCGCCTTCAAAGGTCGAGCATCTTTATTTTGTTTGTGAACAACGAGAAAAGATTGATCTATTAAGGAAAATTATTAGGATGCAACCTGTCAAGGCACTGGTTTTCTTTAACGGGATAGGTGATATTTCTGTACTAGCGTCAAAGCTACGCTATAAAGGATTAGACATTGAGTTCTTGCACGGAGAAGCCAAAAAGACTGAACGAGAGACCGTTCTTAAGAATTTTCGCGAGGGGAAATTTTCTCTGCTGTTGGCAACAGATGTGGCAGCAAGAGGGTTAGATATTGAAGGACTTACCCATGTGATTCATTTCGATGTTCCACAAGATGCAGAGCAATATATCCATCGTTCCGGGCGGACAGGCCGGATGGGTGCTTCTGGTACTGTAATCTCGATTGTGACTGTACCCGAAGAACGATCGCTAAAGAAAATTGGACGTGATTTGGGAATATCAATCCAAAGGAAAACATTATATATGGGGCAGGTAGTGAGTGAAAAGCCAATGCCTAAAGCGTCCTCCCAACGAACAGGAGTGAAGGCGAAGAGGAAATAAAATGGTCTAAAAACGGCTGGAAATGCATAATGAATAATCTAAGTGGGATGGGAAAGGGGGATCTTTCGGATATGAATAGACAACCTTTTACAAACGAACCATTTACGGATTTTTCATTGGATGAAAACAAACAGGCGTTTTTGGCAGCCCTATCGAAAGTAAAGAATCAATTGGGGCAGGGATATCCTCTTCATATTGGATCGGATCGAATCATGACGGAGGAGAAAATCGTCTCAATTAATCCCGGTGATACTGGCCAGGTAATAGGGCATGTGAGCAAAGCTTCTCAAGAGCTGGCAAAAAAGGCGATGCAAGTGGCTTTGGAAAAATTTGATAGTTGGAAAAGGGTTCCTCCGTTGGAACGGGCGGAGTTCTTATTCAAGGCAGCGGCTCGAATGCGGGAACGTAAGCATGAATTTTCTGCGCTGATGGTGTTGGAGGCCGGAAAAAATTGGGTTGAAGCGGATGCGGACACAGCTGAGGCGATCGATTTTATGGAATTTTATGCAAGAGAGGTGATCCGCCTCAGTGAAACGAATATCCATTCACCCCTGGTCAAGATTCCTCAGGAAGAAAACTGGCTTTCTTATATCCCACTAGGGGTTGGGGTCGTCATCCCTCCATGGAATTTTCCCTTGGCGATTTGCGTTGGCATGACCACCGCAGCGATTGGATCAGGCAATACCGTGTTGCTTAAACCCGCATCATCGACTCCTGTGATTGCACACCAATTTGTTGCCTTAATGGAAGAAATTGGACTGCCTGCGGGGGTACTTAATTTCATTCCGGGGAGTAGCGCGGAAATAGGAGATTACTTGGTCACCCATCCGAAAACTCGCTTCATTAGTTTTACCGGCTCAAAAGAAGTGGGACTAAGGATTAATCGGTTGGCGGGGGAAACAGCAAAAGGGCAAATTTGGATCAAACGGGTAATTGCCGAGATGGGCGGGAAGGATGGCATTGTCGTCGATGAAACCGCTGATTTGGATGCCGCTGCCGCCTCCATTGTTGCTTCTGCTTTTGGGTTTCAAGGACAGAAATGTTCAGCCGCCTCCCGGGCAATCATCGTGGAATCCGTGTATGAGCAAATGGTGGAGAAGATTGTGGAACTCGCTTCTAAATTAAAAGTTGGACCTGCGGATGAGAACGCCCCTGTTGGACCTGTGGTAGACCAAGCGGCTTATGATCGAATCCTTAAATACATTGAGATCGGAAAAGGGGAAGGACGTCTTTTGCTCGGTGGGCAGAAAGCAGAAGGCAAGGGCTATTATATTGAGCCGACCGTGATTGCCGATGTAGACTCCAAAGCTCGGATTATGCAGGAAGAAATTTTTGGCCCCGTGTTAGCTGTGGCAAAAGCAAAGGATTATCGAGAAGCAATTGATATTTACAATGATACGGAATTTGGTTTAACTGGTTCGTATTACTCAACAGACGAAGCTCGTATTTCGTATGCAGCTGATCGAATGCATTGCGGAAATTTATATATCAATCGAAAGTGTACAGGGGCCTTAGTTGGAGTGCATCCATTTGGCGGATTCAACATGTCAGGCACGGACTCCAAAGCAGGCGGGTATGATTATCTCCTATTGTTTACACAAGCTAAAGTCACTTCACGGAAAAAGGTGTGATAAGATAGGAACGACCAGGAATTTTTATAGAGAATGGAGATAGAAGAAATGCAGTTCGGAAGTTATGAAAAAGTGGAAGAAGCAATCTGGGATTTGGTTGACAAAGAAATTATTCAGGGCGAATTTATGCAATCCCTCCTTGCCGGAGAATGGAATGCAGAGCAAGTAAGCGAATTTGCCCTACAGTATAGTTATTACAGCCGTAACTTTCCACGGGTGTTAGGTGCGGCAATTGCTGCTGTATTGCCGGAAGATGACTGGTGGGTAGGTTTAGTAGATAATCTATGGGATGAGGCTGGGCGCGGAAATCCTCGTGCGTACCACTCAAGGCTTTATCATACATTTTTGCAATCCGCCGCACCACATATCCCGACGAATGAAAAATACGTACCAGATTATCCTGTGGCACCTGCGCCCATTGTTGCAGTTGACACCTTTATCCAGTTTCTTCAACAGGCCACACCATTAGAGGCGATGGCTGCCGTCGGGTTTGGTTCAGAGCTATTTGCCGGCAAAGTCATGGGATTGATTGGAGAAGGGCTTAGTCACCCCAATTATATGCGAGACGGTAAGCTGTTAAACGTGACCTTCTGGAAAGCCCACGCAGACCAGCATGAACCAAGGCATTACCAGCTTTGCAAGAACGTCTTGGAACGCTTTGAGGCGGAAGAGGATCTACAGGCGATGTACCGTGCAGGAGCCTATATTGTCAAGGCTGAAGCCAATCTATATAACGGTATTTTTGAACGAATGAAAAGCTACGTGTAATAAGGCAGGCGGACAGAGCGATTCTCTGTCCGCCTGATTTTAGTTCAATCGCTTCGTCCAAAATCCACCCTTAAAATACCGAGGGTCGTAAGAGATCACAAAAGCCTTTGGGGCAATTTCTTCGATCGTGCTGATCAATTTTTTTTCATTACTGCGCTTCGCCAAAACTTGCATGACAAGGCGGTGACCATCTTTTCCTTCGCCAAGCCAGCTAGTGACCCCGAAACCTTTTTCCCTAAGTTTTTGTGGAAGAGCCTGGTCCTTAGAATCTACAACAATTTGTAAGGCGATGTATCCTAATGCAAGCCATTCTTCGATCTTACTTCCTAAATAAACGCCAGTTCCCCAACCGATACAATAGGCAAGCAAATTGAGCGGCTTGTCAATATTATCTAACACAATATTCAATCCCATAAGATAAACAAATACTTCCACCACACTGATTAAAGAGGCAAGCATTCGTTGTCCTTTAAAGGTGAATATCATCCGAACGGTAAAAAAAGACACGTAAACGATGTTAATGACAAAAATAATAAGGATCATGCTAAATCCGTCCATTTTATGACCCCTCTCCTCGGATCAATTATCTTTTTCAAGCCAAAATATAGAGGCTCAGTGGCTATTATGGTATCACAGAATCTAAATTAATCCAAACACATGAAATGGAATATTTCCAGGGAAATTGTCGAAAAGGAAATCTAAATTACCCACAGAAATTAGTGGATATTCTGTTGATAATTTATCCACAAGTGTGGATGGTTTAGTGGGTAAATGAAATAACATGTTAAGGTCAGAGGGAATAACACCAACTATTATCTGTAAGACTAAACTTTTACACATATCTAGGGTATTAGTTGCCAGGTTGGGGACAATATCGAGCTTTTATCCACAGGGATTTAACAGTTTCTGGTTTTGTCCACAAGTTACAATGGGAAAGGAAAATGATCGAAGCGTGTCGAAAAGTTTAATGAGGTGTTCTTAGCTTGTACGATGGAGGAAATGAAATGATTCATGTCTTGATTATAGATGATGAAGAACATGCTATTGATATACTGGAAATCATGCTTAACCAAATCGGTACCCTTGTAGTCCAGGGCAAGTATACCAATCCTCTAAAGGCAATTGAGGATATCAAGCATACTAAAGTAGATGCAGTCTTTTTAGATATTGATATGCCGGGGATAAAAGGAATGGAAGTGGCGAAAGAAATCCAGGAGATCAATCCCAATATTCAAATCATTTTTACCACTGCTTACGCTGAGTATGCGATTGAAGCCTTTGAAATTCGATCACTTGACTACCTATTAAAGCCGATTAGGATGGAAAGACTGGTAGACTCCGTCAATCGGATTCAGCAAACGAACACAGAAGTTCCCCCAAAAACCCAAGCGATGGTCATCTGTATGGGCGACTTCTCGATCCATATGCAGAATGGAAAACAGGAACAGGTTATCTGGAGGACAAATAAAGAGAAGGAATTGTGTGCATTCCTTGTTCACCATCAAGGTCAGGTGGTGCATCGGGATGTTATTTTGGAAGCACTTTGGCCGGAATCAAATGCCGAAAAGGCTAGAACTTATCTTCACACATGTATCTCTTTGCTTAGAAAAAATCTTCGCACATTCAATTTGCCTGCCACAGTTTCCAAAGCAGGAAGCGGCTATACCCTCGACCTTGGAAATATGGGTTGTGATATGAAAGAACTAGAGGAGCTTTTGGATCAGATCTTAAAGGAAAAGGTGGTAGGGCCAGGATGGATGGAAAAGCTCGATCGTTTGTATAAAGCTGATTACCTAGATCATTGTGATTATGAATGGGCCCGAACAAAAAAGGAGTTATTGGCTAATAAGTATATTCAGTGTCTACGTAGCGGATTCGTATATTTTAAGAATGAAAAACGGTTCTCTGAGGCAAATGAATGTCTTCAAAAGATATTGAAAATCACACCTGAATCCGAACAAGATGGACGTGAATTAATTAAATTACTCATTAGTCAAAGGAAACGAAATGAGGCAATTATGGTCTATCGCCAACTGGAGGCATCAGTAAGAGATCAACTGGGTGTCGAGCTGGAAGAACAAACAAAACAGCTTTATCCGCAATTTGCTTCTGCCGAATCGGAGACTAGGAGCTGGAAATGAAACAGAAATGGTTTGCCTTCCTTATTACCCTAGCTATGCTTGCTGTTGCTTACGGAACTCTTCCATATCTTTTAAACCTAAATGAACCGGTAATGCCCAAGGCTAGAGATGGGATATTGGATTTGACAGGATGGCGTTTTGAAGAGCAGGAAAAAGGGGTTATCCGATTAGATGGTGAGTGGCAGTTTTACCCAGAACAGTTATTAGAACACGATAACTTTACTCAAAGTTCGAACTTGCCTCAAGCAGACCTGATTTCAGTACCCGGGACTTGGTCAGAGAAGATGAATACAATTGGAAAGGCAACGTATCGCCTGCTAATTAATATCGGGGACCAGGATCAGGTTTTTGCTCTGAAAACATTGTCCATTCAAATGGCCGCAAGAATTTTCGTGAATGGTGCAGAGATCGGAAAAAGTGGAGAAACTGCCGATGCCTCCAATTATGTGGGAAGGAATCAACCGATCGTTGGCTTTTTTCCACTGCAACAGGGGCTAAACGAGGTGATTGTGCAGGTCGCCAATTATGACTTTCCTGCATCGAGCGGAATCAAACACAGCATCTACCTTGGAACCGGTGAACAAATTTCAAAGCTGCAATCTAAAGCGGTGGCTTATGACTGGATAACCGTTACAGCGTTTTTGATTATCGGTCTTTACTTTATCGGGATGTATACCCAGCGTAAAAAGGATCTCTTTCTCCTCATTTTTGGACTTATGTGTATGTTTATTGCTCTTTTTTCTTCAACAGGTGGGGAGCGGATTATCTACGATGTATTTCCCGAATTGTCTGCATGGGTTTTCCTTAGAGTACAAATTGTCGCTACCCTATGCGCGAGTATCGCGATGTTCTTATATGTCTACTTGGTGCTTCGTCCATACTACTCTCCCATGCTAATTCGAATTGCCCTTTTGTTTGGCTTAATACTGATGATTCTTTGTCTGTTTTTTTTCAGCACAACGTATAACGATGTGATCCTACGGATCCATTCTATATACGTGTCACTTGCACCGATCTATATGATGTATAGCTTGGTATTGGCTGCTCTACACCGAGTAGAAGGAAGTTTTTATTTGGCGGTTGCCGCTGTTGCGATGAATCTTTACACTTCCATGCAGAATTTAAATGTCTATTTTGCTGTTCCCATATTCAGTTTTCCGCCGATTGAACCCTTTTTATTTTTGCTCATGCTTTCGCTTCTTATTTCGTTGCGCTTTTCCAATGCGTATAAACAAAATGAGCTGTTGTCGGCGCAGTTAATCCAAGCGGATCAAATCAAGGATGAATTTATTACAAAAACGGCCCACGAATTTAAAACACCCTTGCATGGTTTGGTACACATTGCCGAGTCTATGATTAAGGATTCCAATCAGCTTTCACCTGGACAACAGGAAAATTTAAGTCTCATTTCCTCAACGGCAAAGCGATTGTCCCAACTTGTCTATGATATTTTAGACTTTTCAAGGTTGAAGCAAGGGGAACTAAAAGTGGACATGACGCCACTTGATATTCATTCTGCCGTTGATGTCGTGATCAAAGTATTTTCTTTTTTAACCGTAGGAAAGGATATCCGTCTGATTAATCGTGTCCCAAAAGAACTTCCTCTCGTATGGGCAGATGAGAATCGGATTCGGCAAATTTTAAGTAATTTACTTGACAATGCGATTAAGTATACCAAAAGCGGGTTCATTGAGATCACCGCCGTGAAACGGGATAAGGTAATTGAGATCATTATCACCGATACCGGAGTAGGGATTGACGAGGAGAATTTAGGGGCTATTTTCGAGCCGTATAAAATGCTGCAGCCAGATTCCTATCAAAGTTTTGGACTTGGTTTACCGATTGTTAAACAATTAATTGAATTGCAACAGGGGAGCATCTGGATTAACTCAAAAAAAGGAGAAGGAACCTCGGTTCATCTCACGTTGAGAACAGCGGATGATGGTGAAGATGTAGTTGTCCCCAAATCCAATGAGAAAAAAAATACCAATAATTTACGTCCACAGGCTTCTCCGGCGTTTAGCTTTACAACACCCTACATTTCAGAAAGCCAAGGTCAATATACAATAATAGTCGTCGATGATCATCACTCTAACCTCAAGGTTTTGATCGATCTATTAGAACCATTAGACTATAGAGTGATAGCCGTGAAAGATGGAGAAGAGGCATTGGAAATGATCGAAGGGATGTATAATATTGATCTCGTCATTTTAGATTTAATGATGCCAGGCTTATCAGGGTTTGACGTTTGCCGTGAGATTCGTAAAAAGTATAGTTTGCTAGAGCTACCTGTTCTAATGGTTACTGCATCAATCCAGCCTGAAGATAAAATTACTTCGTTTGACGCAGGGGCAAACGATTTTCTTCCCAAGCCGTTTGATGCTGCAGAGCTGAAAGCCCGGGTCAGAGGTCTGCTGGTGATCAAGGAGTTGGTTGGAAAAGCGGTCGATTTAGAGGTGGCATTTCTTCAGTCGCAAATTAAACCCCATTTTCTCTATAACGTTCTGAATACGATCATGGCACTTAGTTACACCGATGTGGAGGCTTCAAGAAAACTAATCACCGATCTTGCGGATTACCTGCGGGGGAGCTTTCATTTTAGTAACACGCAAAAGAAGGTGCCTTTTTACCGTGAGCTGTCGTTGATTCAATCTTATGTAGAAATTGAAAAAGCACGTTTTAAAGATCGAATTCGGGTAGAATATGAGATTTCGGAGGACGTAAGGGATCTAGAAATTCCTCCCCTTCTTATTCAGCCGCTTGTGGAGAATGCCATACGCCACGGGATTGGCAATCGCATGGAAGGTGGTGTGGTTAGAGTCCATGCCTTTAAAGCAAGGGGGCATTGCGTCTTTGTCATTGAGGATAATGGAATGGGAATAAAGGAAAATAGTGCTCAAGGGCAAAATACTGACACTGGCGTCGGACTGCAAAATATTAGAAAACGACTAAAATATGCTTATGGTACAGAATTACGTATTGACAGTGTTGAGGGGATTGGTACAAAAGTAACAATTCGTATTCCGTTTGATTGAATAGCACTAAATACCTAGCTTGTTGGAGGAATCCAACAGGCTTTTTATATTTGTTAAGAATTTGTTAAGAAGAATTTTGTAGAATAAGGAAGAATCATGTAGAAAAGTAGCGTAATTAACATGGCAAACATATTAACATGAAAATTAAAGATAGTACTTTTGAATTATTTTTTTCAATTAATATGATGGGTATTTGGTAGGGTGGTGCAACTTGCGAAGTTTTGTAGATCAATGGATTTATCAAAGGAGATTAAAAGCTTATTGGCAATCCGTTCAGAAGGTGAATGACCTTGCTAATAAATTTAGTAGATTTTCAGAAGAGGATCTAAGAATCCAAATGATAAGTCTGCGTGAACAACGGAAGGCGGGAGGAAAGCAGGAAGATATAAAAATCCAATTATTTGCCATCGCGAAAGTGGCTATAAAAAGGGTTTTAACAATTGAACTGCATGATGAACAAGTGATAGCCGGACTGGTCCTTGCAGAAGGAAAAGTAGCGGAAATGGCTACCGGCGAAGGAAAAACAGTGATGTCTGTGCTTCCAGCGGCCTGGTTTGCGCTAGAGGAAAAAGGGGTTCATCTAATGACCGTCAATGAGTATCTCGCCCGTCGGGATTATGAAGAAATGGGAAAGGTTTTCAAATATTTAGGCATATCCGTTGGGTTGAATCTCTCTAGTTTATCCGTTCAAGAAAAGAAATCAGCCTACAAAAAAGATATAACTTACGGTGTGTGCAGTGAATTTGGCTTTGATTATCTTCGGGATAGGCTTGCGATGAATCCGGCGGAGCAAGTGCAACGGGAACTTGCTGTAGCTATTGTAGACGAGATTGATTGTTTGCTCATTGACGAGGCAAAGACTCCTTTGATTATTGCTGCCCCAACCAAAAGTCCAAATGATATTTATTACATATGTGCAAGATTCGTTCGGGGTTTGCAGGAAGGACGAGATTATGAATATGACCGCGAACTGCAACAGGTGATGTTTACCGAAGAGGGGATTCGGGAAATCGAAACGAGCCTTCTAATTGATAATCTCTATGAGCTGGAGAATGTATCCATCTATCACTATTTATTGCAAAGTCTTAGAGCCAAGGCTTTGATGAAGCGAGATGTTCACTATATCGTTTCTCAGGGAAAAGTGAAATTAATTGACACCTATACCGGAAGAATTCTCGAAGGTAGACAATTAAATGATGGCCTACATCAAGCGATTGAGGCCAAGGAGAATGTTTCTTTAAGCGATCAAAATAAGTCGCACGCGACGATTACGATTCAAAAGTTTTTTGGGTTATATAGGAATGTCGTTGGAATGACGGGAACGATTCTAACGGAGGAAGAAGAAATATATAAAATTTATGGGTTGCATGGTTTACGAATCCCCACCCATCAACCTGTGATTCGCCGGGATGATGAGCAAGTGTTTCTTACAAAGGAAGCCAAATATCAGGCGATTGTGCAGGAGGTCGAAGCATCCAACCAGAGGGGGCAGCCTGTGCTAATCGGAACAACATCGATCGCACAATCTGAAGAAATGGCGAATCGACTTCAATTGAAGAAAGTACCCTACCAACTATTGAACGCGAAAACCGAAGAGGAAGAAGCAAAAATTATAGCAAATGCAGGTCAGAAAGGAGCAGTTACCATTGCTACGAATATGGCCGGAAGAGGGACCGATATCCGCCTGGGCGAGGGGGTTGTGGAATTAGGCGGACTCTATGTGATCGGGACCGAGCATCATGAAAGCCGGCGGATTGACCATCAGTTGCGAGGACGGTCAGGAAGGCAAGGGGATGTTGGAAAATCTTGTTTCTTCGTTTCACTGGAAGATGAAATTGTGGAACGATTTGCTCGAGAAAAGGCGGAAAAATTTAAAGATAAATGGCATGAATTGAGTTCGATAGGGATTAGGGACCGAGATGTCTTGCAATTTTTCCTGAACGTACAAACGATGGTAGAAAAGCAGCATTTCGAAATCCGTCGCATTATCAACGTGTTGGATTCAGTGGTGCATGATCAACGAACAATGTTTTACCAGCACCGTCAACAGATTCTTGAGGGGGGAGCACTATTTCCAATCATTAATAGACTTGTTGCGGCCTATATTGATCAGTTTTTAGACGAACATTTCCAGGTTGAGGAGGAACTTAGTTTCAGGCAGTGGATCTTGAAATTAGGGATGCCTGCTGAAGAAACGTGGAATGAGTGTTTTTTAGATAGTAGAAAAGAATTAACAAAGGCACTCATTGAATATTGGTTATCCTTAGTGGAAAATTCCTTTCTCACTTTTAGACTAGAGGAATCCCAGCTTCGGATGGAATTTTTAAGAATGCTTGATGATGCTTGGGTTTACCATTTGGAAATCTTAGAACACTTAAAACAAGGTATTCATTACCGCGCTTTAGAACAGCGAAATCCACTAGTAATCTATAATGACGAAGCTTGGTTGCTATATCAAGAGATGGAGCAGAAGATTCAGATTAAAGTCTACCGATGGACTTTGGAGTGGATTGGGAGATGGAAACAAATCGAGAGTAGTCAAGAAGCGAAAACTGGATAATTACTAACCAGGGATTTTGTATTGAAATCAGATCGATAACCTTCGGAGTTTTCCTTGATTTATTGGAGGCAGAGGCAATAACGGAAAACATTTCCGTTATTGAAGAAAAATCATTAAAAATAGATGGAATAACGGAAAGCTTTTCCGTTATGAAGCCAAGTTAGGGCTTTCCCGGAGACCACAATACCTATTAACGGAAAAGTTATCCGTTATATTTCCTGAATGAATTAGGAAAATAGCATTAGCGGAAAAAAACTCCGTTATTTCTCACTAGCCTTTTGAGAGAGAGAACCATCGATAAGCTAGTGCTCCCAATAATCCAAGTCTTAATACTACATGGGGGGATAAAATGGCCGCAAAAATATGGGCGAGGCTTACTAGCTTTTTTAAACAAGAGACTGTAGAAAAAATGGAAGAGGCTGAAACGACCGAAATCACCCAAGCCCAACTTCCAGCACAGACATACATATTAACTTTGCTAGAACAGATGCAAATGATGAACATCGTGGACCGATACCTGGAGGAATTTGAGAAAGGAACGGTAGCAATTGAGCCAGGATGGGAAAAGGGCTACTCCCTTCACAATGAAGTTGTGATGACAAATGAAGCGCAGCAAATTTATCGAAGTAATTTAGAAGTTTTTTACCAAGAGCCTGGGAGTTTGGAGAAAAAAGCAGTCTATCAAGTGAGTCTGGTGAAGTACCCGGAGGATACTTGGAGGGTTTTGCAGGTGAAGGAA